>Ga0209254_10001444_pt1 | contig 21315 bp, 14 predicted proteins | sample FrelakmetDIP11DI_FD_187148 | JGI IMG/M metagenome (GOLD analysis project Ga0209254, IMG submission 187148) | Freshwater lake sediment microbial communities from the University of Notre Dame, USA, for methane emissions studies - DIP11 DI (SPAdes)... | ecosystem: Environmental > Aquatic >...
AACACACATGGGGTGTTTCCGCATTCGGTATCAGCGGTTTTGGCGTAACCTTTCCTGAGAACATGAGCAACCCGATCAATATGCCGCAAAGCCAGGGTGGCTTTGGCCGAATAGAATCTGATTATATGTTATTGCAGGTGGGTGTTACCTACGCATATGAAATTTCTGATAAATTATCCATCGGTGTAGCTCCTACCTTTAATTATGGCGCACTGACACTGGAACCCAACCCGATCGCCTCACCCAGCATGACCAAAGGCTATCCAAAAGGCGATAAAGCTTCTGCGTTAGGATTCGGCGGACAAGTTGGTCTGTTTTATAATTCCGGTTCAGGTTTTAAAGTCGGTGCTTCCTATAAATCACAACAGTATTTCGGTGAATTTGATTTCGAGAATACTTACCTCGATGGTACAGCCGCTCCAAATGCGACATTCACCATGAACTATCCGTCTATCATTTCTGCAGGTATCGGCTACTCGAAGAATAAAATTGACTTTGCGCTGGACTACCGCTTCGTGAATTATGAAGGGACTGAAGGCTTTGAGAATAAAGGCTGGACACAGACCGCTTCCGTTGCCGGATTTGGCTGGCAAAATATGTCTGTAATTTCTGCCGGAGTGCAGTACAAAGGCTTAAATAAATTTCCGGTGAGAGTGGGTTATACTTATAGCTCCAACCCCATCAATGAGGAACTGGCATTCTTCTCCACACCGGCTACAGCAATCATCAAAAATGCATTCCAGCTGGGATTGGGCTATGAAGCTTCCAGTAAGTTTACTATCAATGCCATGTATCATCATGGAGACAGTGGCGGATCAACCACCGGACCATTACTGAACCCTATGATGGTTACACCATCTAATCCGTATGGATCTATTCCTGGCAGCAGTGTATCTTACAAGATGAGCACTGACCTGTGGATGATTGGTATTAACTATGCTTTTTAAAATAATCTAACCGCGAAAACACAGGGCGCAGAGAAATTCTTTGCGCCTTTTTTACTTTGCGGTTAAAGGCTTTTGACTGGTGACTGGTGACTGGTGACTGGTGACTGGTGACTTTTTCAATGACCAACCTCATTGTCTAAGCAACTTAAAGCCTGTACATTGAATACGTGAAACAGGCTACAGAAAATCACAACAAAGCGCTTGCAGAAATCTTCCGAAAGATGGCTGCCTGCTATCGTTACCTGGGTGCTGATGAAAGATTCCGCACAATCGCCTATGAAAATGCAGCCAGGACGATGGACAGCCTGAAAGAGGATGTATCAGTATATGCGGATAATGTACAGCACCTCGACCAGCTGAAAGGCATCGGCGAAAGCATCGCAGAAAAGATCATCGAATACCTGCAGACCGGTAAAATAATCACTTACGATAAATTACTCAAGCAGGTTCCCATAGAATTATTAGAGCTGATGGAAGTCAATGGCATGGGCCCTTCCACGCTTAAAACGCTGCACGAAGAACTGGGGATCGATAACCGCGAGGAACTTGTCCTGGCCATTGAAAAAGGAAAGCTCAGCACCCTGAAAGGATTCGGGGAAAAGAAGATCGATAATATCAAACGGGCACTTAAACTCTCCAAAGAAGCGGGCAACAGGTTAATGCTTTGGGATGCCCTGCAAATTGGTGAATCCATTTTAGAGGAAATTAAAAAGACCAAAGGCGTTATCCGCGCTGAACTGGCCGGCAGTCTTCGCCGCCGTAAAGAAACGATTGGTGATATTGATATCATCATTGCCTGTGCATTAAGATCCCGCAAACAGATCATCAAAAAGTTCACAAGCCTTCCACAGGTTGCGCGCATTATTGCAGCAGGCGATACCAAAGCCAGCGTGGTTTTGAAAGAACACAATACCCAGGTGGATATCCGGCTGGTGGATGAAAGCGAGTATGGATCAGCGTTATTATATTTCACCGGATCCAAAGAGCACAATATTCACCTGCGGCTGATGGCAAAAGACAAGGACTGGAAGATCAGTGAATATGGAATATTTAACGCTACTTCAGATAAGCGCCTTGGCGGTGAAACAGAAAAACAGGTTTATGATGCGCTTGGCATGGCATTTATACCCCCTGAACTGAGAGAAGACAAAGGCGAAATAGAACAGGCTCAAAAAAATGCCCTCCCGAAACTTGTTGAACACAAAGACATCAAAGGCGATCTGCAAATGCACAGTACCTGGAGCGATGGCGCGGAAAGTATTGAAACCATCGCCCGGCATGTACTTAAAAATTTCCCGCAATACGAATACATCGTCATTACCGATCACTCACCAACTGAAAGAATCGCGCACGGTTTAAAGCCGGAGGAATTCAAAAAGCAATTTGCAGAAATTGACAAAGTGAATAAATCCCTGGGTAAAGACTTTGTAAAAAAAGGCGTGGAGGTGGACATACTGGCAGACGGCAGCCTTGATCTACCGGATGCTTTGCTCAAAGAATTCGACTGGGTTACCGCTTCCATCCACAGCGGTTTCAATAAAGACAACACTGAAAGGTTACTAAAAGCCTGCGAACATCGGGCGGTTCATTGTATCGGCCATCCTTCCGGTCGACTTATTGGCAAACGGGAAGCCTATATCATCGACTGGCAAAAGCTCTTCAAAAAAGCAGCCGCCACGGGAACATCCATCGAGATCAATGCACAACCCGAACGTCTTGATTTGAAAGATGAGTTGGTACATGAAGCCATCAGGCAGGGTGTTATGATAACCATCAGCACCGATGCGCATAATTTGAACCAGTATGATTTTATGCAATTGGGAATTGATGTGGCTAGACGGGGGTGGTGCGAAAAAGATAATATTTTGAATACCAGGTCATGGAAGGAACTGAAGAAATTTGCATCAAAGAAATAAATTTTCTAACTCACCCCCTAACCACTCTCTTCCAGAGGGTAAAAACAGCCCTTCAAATTCAATCAACCATCACTATCTACAACATTCATTTTTATAATTGATATTTGAAATTGGGCACCCCTCCCTGGAAGAGGGGCAGGGGGTGAGTTGAAAATATGTTGAATACAAATTCATGGAAGGAACTGAAGAAATTGGCATCAATGAAATGACCCATCGATACTTTGCGGTCAGCGGCTGTTATTTTTTTCATACCTTATACAAATGAATTCCATTCTCGTCATCGGCAGCGCCAATACCGACATGGTAGTGAAGACCTCCCAATTCCCCGCACCCGGGCAAACCGTTCTCGGTGGCCAGTTCTTTATGTTCCCAGGAGGCAAAGGCGCCAACCAGGCAGTGGCTGCAGCGAAATTAGGAGGAAATGTCACTTTCATCGCCAAACTGGGAAAAGACATTTTCGGTGATGAGTCACTCAACGGTTTTCAATCAACAGGTATGGATACCCGCTATATTTTACGGGACGACCAGGCGCCTTCAGGTGTGGCACTGATCACGGTAAATGAAAAAGGCGAAAACCATATTGTGGTAGCTCCGGGGGCAAACCATACTTTATCGCCCGACAACCTTGACCAGGGTGAACTCTCTTTTATGCAGTCCGAATGGATATTGATGCAATTGGAAATTCCGATGGAGACAATTGTTTATGCAGCAGACAAAGCAGAAAAACTTGGAAAAAGGATAGTTCTGAATCCAGCACCTGCACAGCCCTTGCCGGCTGAGTTATTTGGTAAACTTTTTCTATTTACACCAAATCAAACAGAAGCGGGTTTTTATACCGGAGTTAATGTAACCGACATGGATTCTGCCAGGAAAGCAGCAGGAATCCTTTTAAAAAAAGGTGTCGCCAATGTGGTCATTACCATGGGTTCAAAAGGGGCTTATTTCTCCAATGCATCAGAGGAGCTACTTATACCTACACCAGTTGTTAATGCGGTTGACACAACGGCAGCGGGCGATGTGTTCAATGGTGCCTTATGCGTGGGGCTTGCGGAGGATCTGACCTGGAAAGAAGCTTTGACCCGGGCCTGCAAAGCCGCTGCATTTTCGGTTACGCGTATGGGTGCGCAGTCGTCTGCGCCTACACAAGAGGAACTGGATCGTTTTAACCCATAATACAAACAGCTATGTTCATCATCGAAAACTATGGTACGGCCGTACTCTTCTGTATCATCACCATGCTCTGCTGGGGCTCCTGGGCCAATACCCAGAAACTGGCATCTGCTTCCTGGCGCTTTGAATTATTTTACTGGGACTATGTGCTCGGTATTCTGCTGATGTCTTTACTGTTTGCATGCACACTAGGCAGTACCGGATCAGCAGGCAGAAGTTTTTTAACCGACCTGCAACAGGCTGATAGTACAAACATAAGGTCTGCATTATGGGGTGGAATCCTGTTCAACGCTGCCAATATTTTATTGGTGGCCGCCATTGGAATTGCAGGGATGTCTGTTGCTTTTCCCGTAGGCATTGGCCTTGCCTTGGTAATAGGAGTGATCGTCAATTATCTCGATGCGCCCATAGGCAACACCACCTGGCTATTTGGTGGCGTAGCATTAATCATCATTGCCATTTTATTAAATGCTTATGCCTACCGAAAAAAACAAACTCAGCAACAGGGCGTGTCGGGTAAAGGTTTATTACTATCTGTTATTGCAGGTGCCCTAATGGGATTGTTTTATAAATATGTGGCGAATGCCATGTTCCCCGATTTTAAGCAACCTGTGGCCGGAAAACTGAGTCCGTATACAGCAGTCTTTATTTTTTCCATTGGTATCCTCCTCTCCAATATTATTTTCAATTCACTATTAATGCGATTTCCTTTTACAGGATCACCGGTATATTATCGCAGTTATTTCAAAGGAAATTTTAAGACCCACCTCACGGGAATCCTGGGAGGCATGATCTGGTGCATTGGAATGTCTTTTTCTATTATTGCTTCGGAGAAAGCGGGACCAGCCATTTCGTATGGACTGGGACAGGGTGCAACGATTGTTGCCGCCATATGGGGGATTTTCATCTGGAAGGAATTCAAAGATGCCCCGAAATATATTTTCACCTTACTGTTTATAATGCTGGCCTGCTATGCGCTTGGGCTTGCTTTCATCATTCTCGCGAGATAGCAGTTCTTTTCGTTTATATGGGCAGTATATCAAATTGACAGAGATTTAACACCCTTATTGATTATAATCATAGGCCTTGTAAGATTATTTACCATTCTTTGTAATGTGAGGGCCTGTAAATACATATCATCATCACTGTTATTGGCATTTTATTTATTGTCGGCAACAGCAATCCATGAACTCATCAAAGTCCCCAGGCTGGTTGAACATTACTTCGACCACAACAGGGAAGACATTGACGTTGGACTTTTTCAATACCTGTCTCTGCATTATGGAATAGAAGATGGAACCGATCTGGATGCTGCTGAAGACAGACAGCTGCCTTTTAAATCAAGTGAACACTTTTCATCTGTTTCTTTTGTTTCGGTAAAGCCTCCTGTTATGAATCAGGGTTTGCGCATAGCCGAAATAGCTAGTGGCCAAAAATTCCAAATAAGGAATGATTTTTATCTCCCTTCCCAATACCTCGACAGAATCTGGCAACCTCCAAGGAAAAGCTGAATACTCATTTAGAGCAAAATTTTTATTGATCAATTTTAAATTATTCAGCAATGAACAGCACATATATTCATTTGCTGCTAAATCACTTTCCAATTATTGGAACACTGGTTGGCAGCGGCCTCCTCTTATGGGGCATAATTAAAAAACAGGCACAAACACAATCTATTGCCGCAGGCGTTCTTTTTCTGATGGCCGTCATCGCACTGCCAGTTTACCTGACAGGCGAACCTGCGGAAGAAACCGTGGAAAATCTGCCCGGAATTTCAGAAGCCATGATGGAATTACATGAAGAATCAGCGAACCTGGCCATCTGGATCATGGGCATTACAGGTATAGCTTCTCTGATAGCCATATTATTACACAGGCAAAACAACAAGTTTTCAGGTAAAGCCTATCTCATTGCATTTTTATTATCCGTCCTTACTTTCGGCGCCATGGCCCGGACCGGTTATTACGGAGGGAGGATAAGACACAGTGAAATCCGCGATGCAAATGCAGGAAACACGGTAATTGAAAAAGGGGAAGCATCAGGTGAAAAAGATGATGACTGATAAAGTAAGATGGCGCCGGTAACGGTGCCATTCTTATATTAAATTAACCGCTAAGCAAAAAAGGGTAAAGAGGATCTGCGAACTTCTGTCTTCTTTACTCTTTTTTTGTACCTTCTCATTATGAAAAAACTACTTTTCTTCCTCGCTATCCCCGTTGCTGTCTTCTCCCAAAATAAAGCCCCGCAACTGATGGACGACTATATGAACGCAGAATTTAACGTGAAGGAATTCAACGGTTCCGTGCTGGTTGTTCAGAAAGGGAAAACAGTTTTTCAGAAATCATATGGCATGGCCGACAGGGAATGGTCGGTACCTAATACCAACCAGACCAAATTCCGCATTGGGTCTGTTACCAAGCAGTTCACGGCCGCTTCGATTCTGCAGTTGAATGAAAAAGGCAAACTGCAGTTAGATGATAAACTCAGTAAATATTTTCCCGACTATCCCAAAGGTGACAGTGTCACCATTCATATGTTGCTGAATCATACCTCCGGGATAAAAAACTATACTGATTTACCGGAATTCTGGCCCAAAGCAATACTGCCGTTGTCGCATGATTCGATGATCGCACTTTTTAAAAACAAGCCATACGATTTTTCACCGGGAACAAACTGGAATTACAGCAACTCGGGTTATTATTTGTTAGGTGTGATAGTAGAAAAAGTATCAGGTAAAAAATTTACTGATTATCTGCAGCAGGAAGTAATCAACAAAGCCGGTCTACAAAACACCTCCATGGACCGGCTGGATTCCGTTTTGGCATTCCGCTCAAAAGGTTATGCCAAAAACAGGACAGGTGGATTCAGCCAGGCGATGTTCATTTCCATGGAAGGCCCTTACAGTGCGGGTGCCATGTTTTCTACACCGGAAGACCTGGTGACCTGGACAAAGGCCCTCCATGAAAACAAAATCCTCTCTCCATCTTCTACCGGCAAAATGATGACGCCTTATAAAAATAATTATGGTTATGGTTTAGATATAGACAGCCTTAAAACACATAAGCGGGTTTGGCATAATGGCGGCATTCCCGGATTCTCTGCTCACCTGGCATATTATCCTGCTGATGATCTCTATGTTGCAGCCATTTCCAATAATGAGATGAGCGCTGACCGAATAGGAACTGCGATGGCATCCATTGCTTTTGGTTTGCCGGTATCAAAACCATATATCCCGAAAGAAGTAAAAATTGACCCGGCTATACTTGACCGTTATACAGGAAATTACATGGCAACAAATCCCATTGAAATCATTAAAAAGGATAATAAATTATATCGCCGTGTGAAAACCGGTCCGGAAATCGAACTTAAGCCGGAATCCAGCACCCGCTTCTTTTATGCCGACGGATCTGACCGTTTCATTGAATTTGAAACGGATAAGTCAGGTCTGCCGGTAAAAGCCTGGTTTTTATCCGGGGGGGATAAGATTGAAATGAAAAAACTGGATAAATAAACCACTAACCGCAAAGGAGCAAAGATGCCAGGCTTTACCTCTTTGCGGTTAAGCTTTAACTGCTTCCCATCGTAGTGTTTTCTTATCTTTATTCACCCTGCTATAAGAGATTTTAATGGATCCGTCAGCCTGGGGGATGAATTGATATTTCGCCGGATTTTCACCGTAAGCTTCAAATGTATTTTCTCCAATATACTGTAACGGGTAACCGCCATTAATACTCTCGGGGTTTTTAATCCATAAAAGAGCATCTCGTTTAAAAAATTCAACCGGCTTCCTGCTGGCATCTGTGCTTACATATGCGCCGGCCAGTCGGTCTATGACTGCTGCATCAGCCGGAATTTTTTCCAGCATGGTCACATCAAATGAAACAGCTTTTACGCCGCCTGTACCATTCTTAATATCCAGGATCCTTTTTTTCGCTGCCGGTGATGATGCCCAATTGTCTGTGGCGATATGTTTATCCCCCGTAAAATACAATTGTGTGATCAAGGCCTGGTATCCTTCAGCAGTGATCATCATATGAAAATGCGCAGGACGTATACTGCCATTACCCACATCATACGGCACGGGGATGATCGTATCGAAATGATATTTTCCCTTATCATCACAATAAGTTTTCGCCCTGTATTTGAAATCAGCAGATTCATTATCATAAACCCCATTGGCATCGCAATGCCAGAGTTCCACACAGGCATTTTTCAGCGGCGTTTTGCAGTCTTTATGCCTGATCTGTCCGCTTAATAATACCTTTTGCCCAACATCACCGGCGAGCCGCATATCAGCCCTTACAGGCGCATTGGGCCGGTAAAAGGGACCAAGAATATCCGTGGTTGTTTCACAATCTCCTTCGTAATTAGTACCATTGAACCTGATAAAGCCGGTGGCACTGACTGATACTGCAAATAAAGCAGTGTTTTTAAGGAATGATCTTCTTCGCATGAGTGAGCAGAATTTTGAGGATTAACTGGAAGGGCAGGATGGATTAAAAGCATGATCCTGCAGTATTTGCTTATTGTTTGAACTTACCAGACTGCGATTGAAAGTACGGTTTTTTTAGTCTGATGTAAAATAAATAAATTTCAAATTATTATTCCGGTGTATATGCCGCAATGGTAAAGCTTACATTAAAAACCATGCACTCCGAACTACGGAGCGGGCTTCATGATCAGCTCAATAAATAATTGCCAGATTTGAGTGCCAGGAAGCGAAAAATAAAGTCCCTGACCCATGATATAAATGGACAAGGCCGTTAATAAGGTTTTGGTGGGTCTTTTTTCCCTGTAATCCTTTAGTAATAATACAGCCAAAACAGCATCGGCCATACAAAAGGCAACCAGTTCTATAGGCAGGGCGCCGGGTAATTTATCCATTTTAAATACAAAGAAAATCATTCTGTCTACTGTAGGTCCAAGCAGGCTTAACGAAGTGGCCAGCATATACCGCGCGTGAACCGGAGACTTCTTTTTATTTTTTATGGCGAGTACATAAAAAACTAAAAGCCAGATAAAATAAACCAGGGCAATGCCCTGCTGAGCAGCTGCTTGTTTTAATATTTCAGTATGGCTGTGCGGGCCTTGGCCTGGAACGATCCGCTTTTCTACATCAGAAATTGAATTATAATATTCTTTTCTTATCAATATGAATGTAGTCAAAAGAAGCAATGGAACAAGAACATAACTTATCCTTCCAATAAGCCGGTGGAGTGCCGGTTTCTTATACTTTATTAGAAAAGGTTGAACAATCAGCATGGCGATCCAAACAGCCATTAGTACAAAATGAATATGAATAACAGGTTCTGTAGGTTGAAATAATACCGAAAAGTAAGTGTGGTAAAACCCGGCCAAAATAAGTACGATTAATAACAGAAACCAGTAACCGAGGTTATGTTAGACATTGTAGGTCTTTTGCATAAATATTTATTGCGATAATGTCAAAAAACGAGCATTCCCTGACACCATTAAGCCTGTAAATTCGGAAGAAAGTTAATCAATTTTACATGTGTTAGCATCAATTAAAAAACAGATTATATATACTTCTGAGAACTCGAATTCAGCTTTTGTACATTGTCATGATTAGAAAAATGAAATATTGACGGGCGAGTTAGCTTGTTTATCACTTTGTAAAAAGTGGTTTCCCCACAGAAATTAATACGTTGATTCTTTACTAAATATGTGCCATTAATGAAAAGCCTCCTGAAAAATTCAGGAGGCTTTTATATGCTGAGTTTTATCAATCCAATGGCATTTTCTTAGCATTTTCAGCAAGCCACATAGCAAAGGATTGCAATGATGGATTTAATTCTTTGGCCATTTTAATGTCGCGTAAATCGGCAAATTCGGTTGCAAATTCCTGGTAGTACTGGAACATGTTTCCCAGGTCTTCTGCCCCGGGGAATCCAAAACTCCTGAACATCTCGGGCGTTACTTTATTATATCGTACTTCCTGGCCAAGCGCTTTGGACAATTCCGATGCCATATCTGCACAGGTAATATGTTCGCCGGCTATGCCGATGGTTTTTCCAATCATAGGTGCCCCCTTTTTAAAGATACCATATGCGCATTTGCCAATATCTTCTGCGGCAATCCCTGATAGCGGTGCATCTCCCATGGGAAATGTAATCGCCAATACTCCATCGGCCCCTTTTTTGGGACCCATTCCAAAATAGATCATATTATCCCAATAAAAAGTGGTCAGCAAAAAAGTAACGGGAACTCCCGCATTGATGAAAAACTGATCCGATTCTCCTTTACTGTCAAAGTGAGGTACTTTATATTTTCCCATCAGTGTGGGCATTCGCTGATCGCTTAGCGGTACTAACTTCCTGGTATCCTCCAGGGTTGACCAGATCACATGTTTCACGCCCGCCGCTTTTGCTGCTTCTGCCATGCATTTTGCTTCAGCTGCTTCCTGTTCGGGCGAAAAATGTGCCCAGAAAAACGTAACACAATACGCACCATGAGCGCCTTCCATAGCCTTCCTGACAGATTCGGGATGGGCAAGATCTGCCTGTATTACTTCAGCACCTAAAGCCGCAAGTGCTTTGGCTTTGTCCGATTGCGGATCCCGGGTAACGGCCCGAACAGTAAACTCACTGTTCTTGTCTGCTAAGATGGCACGGGCAAGCCCGCCTCCCTGTGCGCCGGTGGCACCAAATACGGCAATGATTTTCTTCTGTGACATGATTTTATTCTTTTATTTAATTATGATTACACCAAAAACGTCCATTCTGTTTATAAGAATATTTTAATTCTAATTCTTATTTCGGGTATAAATTTTCAATAAATACTGTCTTCTTTTAAAGACTTGTTGCCGAAGCTAATTTCCACGCCAATTCATTTGGCATCCACTACTTCAATGTCAAAAACAAGAATCGAATTTGGTGGAATTTTCGCCGCCCTTGTACGAATGCTATACCCCAGTCCGGATGGTATCACCAGCTTTATTTTCCCACCCACCTTGCACATAGACAGCCCCAATTGCCATCCCCGGATCAGCCGATTGAGCATAAAGGTTCTGGGAATGTCTTTTGTTTCGTCAAACACAGTACCATCGCTGAACAAATACCCTTTATAAAAGATGGTAACACTATCTTTCACCGAAACCTGCCTGCCCATTCCTTCTTTAATTAGGGTATAATACAATCCATCTTTTTTATTAACTGCATCTGTTTTACCTGATACGATAGCCTTTTCGATGAACTTCTGATCTATACCGGCCTGCCGGGCACTGTCAATATTCGAAACGGGCAGGATCAATGGAACAGTTGAGGAATCCTGCAGGAGTTTTTTCCAACTGCCGTTATTTCGCTGGCACCAGGCTTCTGTGATCAATGGACTAGTTGCATTCTTTTTACCGGTAGTAAAAAAGGACAGTGGTTCTTTAATTGTATTATTATAACCATTGATTTTGCAAGTGCCGATCAGCTTCCATTTATCGATTCCCGGAAAATAGATATAGCCCGAATACAAAATAAAGTTACCGACTGAGTCTGCAGCAGTGGTTATAAATAATTTATACGTTTCCTGGTAATTCCAATCATGGTTCCAGATCAATTCATTTTCCCCGGTATTCTTAACATCCAATCCGGTTGCTAAAATTTTTGCTTCCATTGGAATCTTAAAAACAACGGTTCTCTGCTTCCTGTTTACTTTCATTGACAGCGAAACCTGGCTGGTTTGTATGCCTGTCATTCCTTTTTGGTTCCCGTTTAATTCCTGTACTTTGACACTTACAATAAAAGAAACAGCCCTGATACTATCTGCGAGTGGGTAATGAAAAAGGGAGTCTTTTGTCCCGGCCAGAAGAAATGTGGCCATCAATAAAAAGGGTAATAAACAAATTACTTTTTTCATGATGCTTAATCTATCAGAAATAAAATTCAGAATCGGTTTTTAAAATTGAACCTATATTAGAAAACGGGCCAAACTACCATATTTCATTATCAAATATAAGTCAATTGCCTATTGTATGTCATTACCTATCGATACTATAAACCCTGTAATATCAGTGAAGGTGTTTTCTGTGATTGGGGGGATAGAAAATTCAAAATTAAATAACTAGCATGAAGTAAGATTATACATCTTTAAGTTTGTTGCATGTAAAATGGGGCCGGGTAAAAAAATTTCGATGTTTTAATTTAATGAGATAGCATTTCAACTTACTTGTTTAACATTTCTTCCGCACCGGTCCAGTTTTCAGGGACTCCATTTCTAAGATATTGCAAGGCCTTATCCATAAAAAACTGTGCGGTATAGTCCTCTTCATCGGTTACCATAATGTTCTTATATACTTGTACCGCATGTTCAAACCGCTGGTCAAGGTATAAACCCATAGCTTCATTAAAATGCGGGAGGGTTTTCTTTTTCTTTTGCTGATCTTCCTCGGGATTACCATCAATACATTCAATAATATTTAGCAGATTATATTTGCCCTTCAATTGCACTTTGCCGAGTTGTCTCAACTGATATTTTTTTGTGTCATTGATATGTCGTAACGTTTCGCTGCTTAATAAGAGTGGCGATCTGTAATATTTTGTGAGGCTTTCAATTCTTGCTGCTGTATTCACAGTATCAGAAATAGTAGCTGCATCCAGCCTGTGTTCATCTCCGGTTATACCCATGATCAATGGGCCCGTATGCATGCCTATGCCCGCTTTAATTGGTGGCAGGCCATTGGATTGCCGGCGCAGATTCAGTTCATACACGGCTTTCTGCATCGCTATACCAGCCTTTAGGGCATCTTCCGGACTCTCAGGAAATAAGGCCATGATTGAATCTCCGAGATACTGATTTATAAATCCCCTGTTTTCGCGGATAATAGGACCGAGTTGTGCATTAAATGAAGAAACAAAGTGAAAATTTTCTTCAGGGGTCATTTTTTCCGACAAGGAAGTGAAGTCTCTGATATCAGTAAAAAGAACCGTTACAATTTTTTCCACCTGGTCACCCAACAATACATCTGTTAATGATTCCTTGCCTAAAGCAAGAATAAATTCAATTGGCACAAATTTTTTAGTCACTTCATGTATGCGTAGAATCGCTTCTTCCCGCTCACGTACTTCACGAATATTTTTTTCATAAAGCATGGCGCTTTCAATTGCAGTGGAAGATTGAAGAGCAAGTGTAACCAGTAATTTAAGATGCGCTGCAGAATATTTTTCGGCATTTTTACCTGCCAGGATAATGGCACCCATAATACGATGCTTGACCTTCATGGCAGCATAAATGAGCGACTGAACTTCGTTTTCAATAATTCCTTTTTCTTTCAGTAAGGAAATATCTGTGATGATTTCAGACTGACCGCTCAGTCCGATCTTAAGCAGAATATCGGAGCTCTTAAGCAGTCTTTCTTCATTAAAAAGCAATTCGCCGGACATTGCCGGGATCCTTAATTGCCTGTTTCCTTCATCCCAAAGTACAATTACGCCACTGTGAGAGGGAATGGAATGTATGGCCTGCTCAAGTGTTATTTGGGCAATTACATCCGGATCAATGGTCTCCGTTAATTTTTCAGAAAAATTATAAATGACATTCAGTTCCTGGTACAAGTTCAATACTTCAGACCCCAATTTTTTTTTCTCTGCTTCTTTTTGCAGCATTAAGGATAAAAGTCGGGCTATCATCTCTGCATTTGCCTCTCCGCTTACCCAACCTGAAATATCAGCATCAAGCGTTACCGGATATTTTTGTTGTTCCCCTGTTAATGGAAATCCAAATAAAACATTGTTTTGATAGTCTTCAACAACAATTCCCAACTTTTCGAAATCTGTCCAGGACTGCAGCCAGGCGGTCGTTTCACTTCGTTTACCCAGTAATGATTTTAATGTTGGCTGCGCCATACCAGTTATATGAATTGGTAATTAATACCGGGTGATTAAATAATATTTGACTATGGTAATTCCCTTTATCAGGAAATTCCCAGGACCTGTCTTGCCTTGTCCAGTATGACCTCGGGGTCAAATGGTTTTGTCATATAAACATCGGCGCCAACATCCTGCCCTTTTTGCCGGTCTGTTTCCTGTCCTTTTGCAGTTAATAAAACAATAAAGACATTATCCATTCCCAATTCTTTTTTTACCCGTCGGCATACTTCCATTCCATTCATCTTGGGCATCATCACATCCAGGAATACGAGTTGCGGATTTTCTTTTTGAATAATGTCAAGTGCAATTTCTCCGTTCTCTGCTGTTAAAAATTCCACACCTTCATCTTCCAGCTCCTCCAGTGTTTGTTCAATAAGCATCCGAATGTGGGCTTCATCATCTACGATTAAGATCTTTTGTTCCATTTTTAAATTGATCCGTTTTAAAATTCAGATAAAAATATTTCTCTACTGGTACACCAGGAATAGTACGTTTTCAAGTCCTTTTTCAAACCTCAGCGTTTTTACAATGTCCTGTTTGCCGGAAAAAACTGCGCTTATAATAATAATGTCAGGCGGATTGGCCACCGCATTTTCAAATAGTTCTGTTTCGTTTGACTCCATTACATCATATCCTTTTGTTTTAAGCACTTCGGTAAGGGCATTTACTGCACCTGTGTCTTCATCAACAATCATTACTCTCCTTTTTGATTTACCTTGCTCCAGTAAGTTGCCGATCTCATTAAAGAGAAGCCCGGTATCAATTGGTTTGGTCAGATACCTGTCTACGCCAATCCTGAATCCTCTTGCCTTGTCTTGTACAACCGATAATACAATGATTGGTATATCCATTGTTTGCGGGTCATTTTTAAGAACTGCCGCTACATCAAAACCATTCATTTCCGGCATCATGATATCAAGAATGATGAGGTCGGGGCGGTTGGTCCTTACTCTTTCAAGCGCTTCTTTTCCATTGCTGGCTTCATCAATATGGTACCCGGCATCTCCCAGTTCCTGATGAAGCAGCGAGCGGATGGAGTCGTCATCATCCACAATAAGGATTTTTGCAGCTTGTCCGATTACATTTAATTGTGAATGGGCCACCTGCTCTTTTAGCTGTCGAACAAGGTCATTTAAGTGTATGGGCCTGTCTGCTGTAGTTTTTTTATTTATGGGTAAAGCAAATGAAAAAGTACTGCCTATGCCCGGTTCACTTTCCAGCCATATCCTTCCGCCAAGATGTTCCACGATTTCCTTGCAGATGGGGAGGCCAAGGCCGGTTCCTTTTGGCTTATCCGTAAGTGTGTCGCCTCCTACCTGCTTGAACTGTTCAAAAACGGCTCCAAAATCTCCAGGAGCAATACCAATCCCGGTATCAATGATACTGACAATGAGTTCGTCTTTTTCCTGGCGGACACGGCAGGTTATGGAACCCGCGTCTGTAAATTTTACGGAATTGGAAATAAGGTTAATGATAACCTGTATCAGTTTGTCTTTGTCGCCAATAATTTCCGGAAGATTTTCATCAATTTGCCTGATTAATTTCAGTTCTTTCTGATCAAATAATGAGGTGGTTGCGGCTATGGCCCTTACTGCCACTTCTGCCATGGAGACATTATCCTGGCTGAATTCCATTTTACCGGCTTCAATTTTAGCCAGATCCAATACATCATTAATCAGGTGTGTGAGTCGTTCACCTTCTGATATAACTACATAGAGGTTTTCAGAAACCTGGTTGACCGCCTTTTCGATTTTAGGATCTGCTTTATCAACAAGGGGGAATATTCTTTCCTCCAGTCTTTTTTTGATGATCTTAGCAAAGCCAAGCACGGATGTCAATGGTGTTCTCAGCTCATGGCTTACCGTGGACAAAAAAGCGCTTTTCGCTTCATTTGCTTTTTCTGCCAGTTTACTTGCCGCTTCAGCTTCCATTTTAGCTTGTTGAACTTCATCAAAAAGTGTTGCATTACGTAAAGCCACTCCAACCGAAGATGCAATCGTGGATAAAAGCCGGAGGTCGTTTTCATTGAAGCGATTCTCCTGTTCGGTGCTTTGGATACTTAATACCCCTATGATTTCATCACCTACCGGTATGGGAACGCCCAGGTAAGATGCAGCCGGTACGCCGATTTGCTTAATTCCCAACTGGGTTCTTAACTCATTTAAATCTTTATTAATCAACAGTGGCTCTCCATTCTTAATAATCTTTGAAGTAAGCCCTTCGCCTAATTTAATAGGTTCCATCTCATCGCCGTACTGGTAAGGGAAATGAATGATGCCGGTTTTTTTATTTAACAAGGCGAGATAAACAACATTTGCTTTGAACAAATCTTTCAGCTGGTCACCAACCATTTTTATCAGGTCGTCAGGATCTAATTGTGAGGCCAGTGCTTTACTGATGCTGTTTACCGTGCTCAACTCAGCAGCACTTTGTTTTGCTTTGCCCAACAATCGGTTGGTTTCGTCAAAAAGCCGGGCACTTTCCAAAGCCACACTCATACTATTACCAAGCGTGTTCAGTAATCTTACATCAGAAGCCGAGAAAGCATTTTCCTGGTCAAGGTTTTGCAAACTGATTACACCTGTTACCTCGCCGCTGGCAATCATTGGTACAAAAATAGCTGATTTGGATTTTTCTCCAACCAAAACCACATTGTCCAATTCCTGCATCATCTTTTCCATATCGGTATTAATCACCAGCTGCTTTCCCGTTTCAATCACATGCTTTCTAAATCCCTTTAAAGGTCTTGGCCCCAGTAAAGTACGATCACCTTTCTCATAGGTGTAGCGGTCCTCAATCTGGCTGGTGGTTTTGTCGTAGGTAACAATATCAATGACCTGTGCATTAAAAACTTCCCTCATCTTTTCGCCTACCAAAGCATAAATACTCTGTATATCCAGTTCTTTTGACAGCCCGTCCTGAACATTATTAATTACAGAAAGTTCTGCAGTACGCTGCTCGGTTTCTTTCAGGAGCCTGTTGGTTTCATCAAACAGTCTTGCATTTTCCAATGCCACACTCATGCTGTTGGTAAGCGTGGTCAATAATCTGATATCAGATTCATTGAATGCATTTTCATGATCCACATTTTGCAAACTGATGGAACCTTTCACCTGCTCACCAACGATCATTGGAACAAAGACGGCTGACTTTACAGGAAAGCCTTCCGTTACTGCGGTCTCTCCATTTTGTATGGAAATGGTTTCATATTCACTTTCAATATCCAACGGTTTTTTAGTGCGTATCAGTTGCTTGCTTTCCCATATAAAAGGCCGAGAGGAAATGTCTAAATGCTCCCCATTCTCTACCGTGTAATGAAAATGTTCCAATCCTGTCTCATGATCAAATGTGCGGATTACCAATGTTTGTGAGTCTGGGAATATCGTGCATAACCGGTCGCCAACAAGTTTGTAAATTCCAATCATATCCATTTCACGAACCAGTCCTTCCTGTACGCTATTGATCACTGAAAGTTCAGCAGTACGCTGTTCTGTTTCTTTCAGCAGTCGGTTGGTTTCATCAAAGAGTCTTGCACTTTCCAATGCCACACTCATACTGTTGGCAAGGGTGGTCAGAAGGTTTACATCCGATTCTGTAAATGCATGTTCCTTATCCATGTGCTGCAAACTGATAATGCCTTTCACATCATCGCCAACTATCATGGGAACATAAACCATTGATTTAGGCATTTCACCTATCAGCAGTTCATTATTATATTCACGGGACACCTGTTCAACATTTTCATTTACCATTATCAGTTGTCCGGTATCAATCACATGCTTTCTAAAACCCTTGGGGGGTCTTGGTTTCAGCAAAGTCCGGTCTCCTTTTTCATAGGCATACTTGTCCTCCAACAGGTTGGCAGACTTATCATAAGTAACAATGTCAATGACCTGTGCGCTAAAAATCTCTCTTATCTTTTCGCCAACCAGTTCATAAATCCCTTCCATATCCATTTCTCTTACAAGGCCTTCCTGCACACTGTTAATTACGGCCAATTCTTCTACACGCAGGCTTAATTGTCCGGTACGGTCTGTCACCTCTTTTTCAAGTTCGCGGTGTTTTTCCTGCAGGTTTTTTGTCCTGTAACGGATAATCAAATAGATCAATGACACAGATGCCAGGAAATAAACCAAATAAGCCCACCAGGTCAGGTACCACGGAGGATAAATTGAAAAGGAATAAACCGCTTCCTCACTTATATTCTGGTAAATATTTTTTGCCCGGACATGAAAATGGTAGTTGCCAACAGGAAGATTTGTATACTCTTTGTAATAGTTATTATCGAAGTCCGACCAGTCTTTTTCAAACCCTTCGAGCCATGTTTGGTAAGTTGTTTTTTCTTCCTGATCAAAGAATGGTGCAGCATATTCAAACCTCAGTGTATTATCTTGAAAAGAAACTGAAGCGGGTTTTGTGTCTGTTTTTAGGATTGTAGAAAGTATTTTTTCCCCTGCTGATATATGGCGGATTAGTGTTTTAAAAGATTGCTCAATATTTTTTTCAAGATTTTCATCGTATCTTATCAATCCATCCGTAGTGCAAATCCAAACGATTCCATTTCTTTCAGGATATATTTTTTGAATGGTAAGTTCATTGATCGAACTTAATTGTGTCTTGTCGATACGATACCCCCCTTCTGGTTTAGGAACGGCAAGCCTTGTATCCTTACCCAAGCGAATCCAAACCCTTCCTTTCTGATCTTCCACCATCTCAAATTCAGTATTGCCTCCGCCATTATCAAATCTGCCAAAAGTAGTGTCAGGTATAAACCGCTTAACTTTTTCATCAAAACTGTACAGCGCAGAATCACCAAAGAAATAATTTTTCCCTTTGATGGAATAAACCTGCCCAATTCCATATTTATATCCATGCTCTGCACCATATTTTTCAAACCGTGTTTTATGTAAATCAAAATTCCCTTTCTCATCAAATGCCGGGTGTATCAAGTAATCCACTCCGGCTTGTGTACCGGCCCACAAGGAGCCATCCTCATTTTCCGAAAAAGACCAGATTTGATCAGAGATATCCTTAACATACCCTGCAAATTTCCATGCAGCGGATTCTTTATTACGGATCTTGCCTGAAGCCCTGGTGAAAACAGCTACACCAAATGTTCCGCCTCCTATTAAAAGGTCTGGATATTTTTTGGAAATGTGTAATGCTGATAATGTGAGATCGGCACTGACAGATGGACGTATTGTAAAAGCTTTTTTATTGCTGACCGAAAAAAGCCCGTCTCCCGGTACGAGTAATTGTTTCCCATCAGGTAAAACGGTGAAGATCTGATTTTGCGGAATACCGGGTATGGGATCAAAAATAGAAGTCTTTTTATTAAAGATTAAAAGTCCATTGGTCGTGCCAATATATAAATCCCCTTCATACCGGGTTATATTTAAGACGCCAGTCGTGATACCGGATTGTAATGCAAATTTTGTCAGCGGAGAAGCTGTTTCCACCCTGGAGATTCCATTATCCAATGCCAGCCATAAAGCACCTTTACTATCTTCGTAGGCTGAATAAATTGATTCATCCTGCAGTCCTACATCCCTGTTAATTATTTGCAACAAACTACCCTGTTCATCAATTATTACAAGGCCTTTAGCGGTTGTGCAAAGTACATAAGAGCCATTTTTCATCTTTAGCCCTTTATACAATAAAGTACCCGACTTAACTATTGAATCAGCTTTTGTAGCAAATGCCTGAAATGTTTTACCATTGAATAGATAAAGTCCGCTGTAAAACAGGCCAATTAAATATTGTTTTTCGCTGACAGTCGACTTATACGGTAACATTACCTGCATTCTTTCTTTTCCCAGGAATTCACTGCCAGGTATAAAAACCAATGAATCATTTATCATTTTATAAAGGCCCAATCCCTGCTGGTGAACATATAAAGTACCATCGAGATAAAAGGAATACATGAATTTGGTTTCAGGCTTCCACACCTTCATCTTTCTTTTATCATTATCCCCCTTCTTCTTATCATCTAACCGGAAAATATACTCCCTGGCCTGGAAGTAAATACCCGATGCCGTGGAATGGGTTGTCCATACGTCCAAAAAATTACGATTTGAATCCGGAACCAGATCCATCAAAGAAACAGGTCTTTTTTGGCCCAGGCTGTCATTATCCAGGTACCCTATATCACCAAAACCTCCATAATAGATCAATCCGTCTTTATGCTTTGCCATTGACCGCACAACTGCTGTGCCTGCATTACTTTGTAGCGCTATCTGTCTCCATTTTACACCATCATATTCAAGTAAGACACTCTGCGATCCGAAATACATAATACCACTTTCATCCTCCAGTACACACCATGTTTGCGGAAAGGCTTTATAGGTTTTTGGAGAATAATTAGTGATAAAAGGAAGTCCTCTTTCAGATTCTGATTGGGCATTGGTCTCGTGAGGGAATAAAAAAACCGATAAACTGCTGAAAAGCAGTATGCACACAAAGATCTTATAAGAAATAAAGCTGGATTCGCTTTTCTTCATAGCTACAATTGTTATTAAAGTAATACAGTATTTAACCTGACGGTTTAAAGAGGGAATTTCATTCGGGGGGTAAACTTAACAGAAACTTATAAAAATTGTCCAGTTTCTAAATGTAAATCAATATTTCCTTAATCCCGTTCCCATTATTGTCCAGCGATATGGTATGTATAGTATTCTGATACTTTGATGAATATAACCATTGCAATGAAAGGGAATTGAAGAAATAGCAGGCAAATGCCATACCTTACCCGGTTTATCGCGCAATATGGACACACAATTTGATCTTTTGATCGACAGTTACCTGGAAAATAAGGTTGGCATTGACAAAACCTTCCTGCATAAGGACCTGTCGGATGGACTTCAGCAGAATATACTGAACCTGCAATTTGATGATTCCATGATACCTGCCGGTATTGGAAACAATACACTGAAGGATCACGAACAAAAACTCAGGGGCGATAAAATATATTGGATGGATAAAAGCCATGACAATATTTTTGAGCAGGAATTTTTACACCTCGTGGAAAAGTTTATAGACCATCTAAACCGGACATGCTATACCGGGATCAACGCTTATGAATTTCATTATGCCGTTTACGAGGAAGGAAGTTTTTATAAACGACACAAGGACCAGTTTAAAAGCAATAACAACAGAAAATTTTCGCTGATCAATTACCTGAACAAAAACTGGCTGGAAGAAGACGGTGGTAAACTCAATATATTTCACCCCGATGAAGTACAACACATAATGCCCGAAGCGCAAACAGCTATCTTCTTTAAAAGTGATGAAATGGAACATGAGGTTACACTGGCAAACCGGCAAAGGATGAGTATTACGGGCTGGCTGAGCAGAATTGAGGGGATTGGATGAATTGGCGGGATTGATGAGTAGAATTTTGGAGGATTT
>Ga0209254_10001445_pt1 | contig 21305 bp, 22 predicted proteins | sample FrelakmetDIP11DI_FD_187148 | JGI IMG/M metagenome (GOLD analysis project Ga0209254, IMG submission 187148) | Freshwater lake sediment microbial communities from the University of Notre Dame, USA, for methane emissions studies - DIP11 DI (SPAdes)... | ecosystem: Environmental > Aquatic >...
CGCGACTCGCACGTTGTTCTCGCGGATACCGAACAGTGCGCAGCTCGCGATGGTCTCTCGCGCGGTCTGGCCCCGCGCTTCGCTCGCCAGCAAGAGATTCAGGATCAGGCTGCGAGCAGTTGGGATCACCAGAGTTACTCAAGTGAGCGATTAATGCTTAGAAAGGTAATATTACATCACTTAGCACATGGAGCTAAATGTAGTGATGTGATTTGCTGTGTGCAAATCCAATGGCGCGGTCACCTGACAGCCGCCTTTTGCTGGGCAAGTCATTGGTCAGCAAGGATTAGTCAGGAAAATTACACGTTTCAGCTGAAACGTCTCGCCTGGACGTCCGCTGCCGCCGACGGATCTCCTCGAGGCTCACCAATTGCCGACCCGCCGCATCGAAGTTCGCCGGATCGAGCCAGCGCCGGTACGAGGCGTCGAGCATCGGCCACTCCGAATCGATGATCGAGAACCACGCGGTATCGCGGCTGCGTCCCTTGTAGACCACGGCCTGGCGGAACACGCCCTCGAACGTGAACCCGAGACGCTCCGCGGCGTGGCGCGAGCGGGCATTCAGCGCATCGCACTTCCATTCGTAGCGGCGATAGCCGAGCTCGAACGCGCTCTTCATCATCAGGTACATCGCCTCGGTCGCGACGGCCGTGCGCTGCATCCGCGGCGAGTACTGCAGGTGACCGACCTCGACCGAACCGTTCGCCGGATCGATCCGCAGGTACGAGCCGAGTCCGACCGCGCGCCCGCTGTCCGCATCGACGAACACGAAGAACAGCGGATCCTCGGACGGCGCCTTCGTCTCGAGCCAAGCACGGTACTCGTCGAACGATGCGTAAGGGCCCGAAAAGAGATAGGTCCACATCCGCCCCGCGCGATCCAGCGAGTTCGCTGCGTACAGCTCGGATGCGTGCCGGGCCGGATCGAGTGGCGCGACCCGGCAATATCGTCCCTGCATCACTGCTCGAGGCGGCCGCGGGCGAGCGGTCCAATCGGGCAGTTCCGGTCCGATCGGCAGTCCCAGCTCGTTGACTCGTGTCGTCATCGCAGCGACCTCAAGTGGTTGCGAACTGCAGCGCCGCCAGCCGCGCATAGAGCTCGTTGCCGCGCACGAGTTCTCCATGCGTGCCCTGTGCGACGATGCGCCCGTGATCCAGCACGATGATGCGATCGGCTTCGAGCACCGTGGCGAGCCGATGCGCGATCACGATGGTCGTGCGCTGCTGCATCAGCCGTTCGAGCGCTTCCTGGACCAGCCGCTCGCTCTCCGCATCGAGGGCGCTGGTCGCCTCGTCGAGCAGCAGGATCGGCGGGTCGCGCAGGATCGCGCGTGCGATCGCGATACGCTGCCGCTGCCCGCCAGAGAGGCGCGTGCCGCGCTCGCCGAGGAACGTCCCGTAGCCCTCCGGCAGCTTGCGGATGAAGTCATCGGCCGCCGCGGCGCGTGCCGCGGCCTCAACCTCGGCATCGGTCGCCTCCGGTCGCCCGTAGCGGATGTTCTCGCGCGCGCTCGCCGCGAACAGCACTGTGTCCTGCGGTACGAGGCCGATACGCCGACGCACGTCCTGCGGATTGGCGCTCGCGATGTCGATGCCGTCGATCAGGATGCGTCCCGATTCGGGGTCGTAGAATCGCAGCAGCAACTGGAACGTCGTGCTCTTGCCAGCCCCGGACGGTCCGACGAATGCGATCGTCTCGCCCGGACGGATCAAGAGATCGAAGGCATCCAGCGCCTTGGCATCCGGGCGGGACGGGTAGCGGAAGCTGACCCGGTCGAAGCGGATCTCGCCGCGCCCCGGCACCGGCAGCGGCACCGGATTCACGGGCGCCACGATGCGCGGCTCGGCATGCTGCAGCTCGACGAGCCGTTCCATCGCGCCCGCGGCCCGCTGCACCTCGCCCCACATCTCGCTCAGCGAAGCGGCGGCGACCGCGACGTAGACCGCGTAGAGCAGGAACTGGCTCAGCTGGCCGCCGGTCATCTCGCCGCGAATCACCGCATGCGCGCCGACCCACAGCACGAACGTGATGCCGCCGAAGATCAGCATCGTCGCGATCGCGGTCAATGTGGAACGCACCTGGGTCCGCTGCACCGCCGCGTCGAAGGATTGCTCGACCGCAGTGTCGAAGCGCCGGACGTTCAACGCCTCCAGCGTGAACGCCTGCACAGTCTGGATCGCGTTCAGCGTCTCGTCCGCGAGCCCGCTCGTGTCCGCGATGCGGTCCTGCGAGGTGCGCGAGAGTTTGCGCACGCGCCGGCCGAGCACGATCAGCGGCACGATCAGCAGCGGGATCAGCACGATGATGAGCCCGGTGAGCTTCAGGCTCGTGATCGCCAGCATCACCAGGCTGCCGACGATCGAGATCGCCGAACGGAGCGTGATCGAGAGGTTGACGCCCGCGATGGACTGCACGAGCGTCGTGTCCGCCGTCAGTCGCGACAGCACTTCGCCGATACGCGTCACCTCGAAGAAGCCCGGATCCATCCGGATCACTCGCGCATACACGGCCTCGCGCAGGTCGGCGACGACGCGTTCGCCCAGCCAGCTGACGAGGTAGAAGCGCAGCGCCGCGAACACGCCGAATATGCCGGCGGCCGCGAGGAACGCGATGAAGTACCGGTTGATCGTCTCGGAGCTGCCGGCGGCCATGCCCTCGTCGATCAGGTAGCGCAGCGCCACCGGCAGCGCGAGCATCGCCGCCGCCGCCACCAGCAGGGCGCCGAGCGCGAGCAGCAGCGTGCCTCGGTAGGGCTGCAGGAACGGCAGCAGCGCTCGCAGTGGCTTCAGCGATCGGCTCTTCGGGCGGTCCGCCAAAACGGAGTCGGTCATGGGAACCTCATGGGGGCAACCGGCACTTTAGCTCAGACGGGCTGGAGTAATGCGGATCGCCCTGCGACCATGCGTCATCAGGTTGGAGCCCCGCACCATGCCGAGCGTCGTCGCAAACGGAATCACGCTGGAATACGAATCACTCGGGGACGAGGGCGCTCCGGTCATGCTGCTGATCATGGGGCTCGGCATGCAGCTCGTGAGCTGGCCCGACCCGTTCTGCGAGCTGCTGGTGCAGCGCGGCTTGCGCGTCCTGCGATTCGACAACCGCGACTGCGGCCTGTCGCAGAAGATGGATCACCTCGGCAAGCCGCACCTGGTCCGGGCGATGATCCGCGCGAGCCTGGGCCTGCCGGCGCGGGCGCCATATTCGCTCGACGATATGGCCCGGGACACCGTGGGGCTGCTGGACGTGCTCGGCATCCGGTCGGCGCACGTCGTCGGCGCCTCGATGGGCGGCATGATCGCGCAGCTGGTCGCAGCGTCGTATCCGGAGCGCGTGATGACTCTTACGTCGATCATGTCGACGACCGGCGCGCGCCTGTTGCCCCAGCCCAAGGCGCACGTGCGACGCCAGTTGCTGCGCCGACCGGCGAATCCAGCCGACGTCGAGTCCGTCACCGATCACCTGGTGCGCATGTTCACGCTGATCGGCAGCCCTGCTTACCCGACCACGCCCGATGAGATGCGCCAGCGCATCCGCCGATCCGTGGAGCGCGGGTATCACCCCGCGGGTGTCGCGCGACAGCTGGTCGCGATCGTTGCGGACGGTGATCGCAGCCCAAGGTTGCGGCAGATCACTTGCCCGACCCTGGTCATCCACGGTCGGGCCGATCCGCTGGTACCGTTCGCCTGCGGCGTCGACACGGCCGTGAAGATCCCGGACAGCCGGCTCGTGCCGATCGATGGCTTCGGGCACGACTTCCCGCCGCAGCTGTTCGAGCGGCTCGGCGACTTGATCGCGCGCCACGCGCTGCGTGCGCCTGCCTGAATCCGTCTGGGGATTCCGGCTTACCGGAAGATGCCGCGCTCGAGGATCGTGCCGTGCCCGATCGGCCGGCCGATCGCGATCCAGACGGCGTAGGAGTCCGTACTGGTGGCTCCGGCGCCGACCGTCAGCGGGCCGAACATGGTCCGGCCGGTGACATACAACGAACCGCCATACATCGTGTCCTCGTCGATCTGGTCCAGTCGCTCATAGGTCTGCCCGGCCTGCAGCCGCAGGCCGGCGTACAACGCCTGGCCGCGGATCGAGAGGATGTCCTTGATCTTCCACAGGTAGCTGCCACTGGCCGTCCAGTACTCATCGGACCGCAGCTCGCCGAGTTCGAAGCCAGGGAAGCTGCCGGGCCCGCCGATGCGGAAGGTGCGGTCGCCCGGCAAGTCACTGTCGAGATTCGAACCGCCAGCCATCGTCATCCAGATGACGTCGTGGCGCACCGGAACCGCCAGGCCGAGGCCCAGTTCGATGCGTTCCCAGTCACTGTCCGCGCCCAGCGAGTCGTCGCTGCGAAAATATTCCAGCGCCGCCGCGCCGCCGCGCGTCGCGTTGAACGGCGTGTCGCGGCTGTCGAACGTGAACGATGCCGACAGACCGGCGTCGTCCCGCTCGCCCTCGGGCATCAACGGCGAACCCGTGTTGACGTCGACGTCGCGCTGCGTGAACAGGTAGCCCACCCGTAACTGCGCCCGCTTGCCCAGGTTGACGCCCGTGTCGAGGCTGCCGCCCAGGTCGCTCAATTTGTAACGGGCCAGGCGCTCGCCATCCAGGAAGACGTACTCCCAGTTGCGGCTCCACATCAGGCGCGGTTCGACGAAGAAACGCTGCCCGACGTCGAGCGGCTGGTACAGGCTGGTCGCCAGCAGGTTCTCGGAGCCGAGCTGGACCTCGTTGCGCCACTCCCCACCGAGCGCGTTCAACCAGGTGCGGTTGTGCTTCGCATAGATCGCGAACGCGATGTCGCCGCCCGCGGACGTGTACATGCCGAGATCGAACTTCAGGTAGTCGGGGCCGATGCGCTTCTCGCGCGGCAGCCAGGCCAGCGTCGGCTTTGCAGGGTCGCCGGTCAGCCGGTACTCGACCGACTCGAACTCCTGCAGCGCAGACATCCGCTGCGCTTCCGCGCTGATCTTCGCGGTATCCACCGTGTCGCCGGCGCGCACTTGCGCCTGCTGCTCGAGGTAGGCCGGATTGACCCGCTCCAGACCCTCGTAGCGGACCCCCGCAAGTCGTGCCTCGATGTCCTGCGATGCAGTCACCTTCTGCCGCCACGCGAGATACTCCGACTCGGGCACGGCCAGGCGTGCCAACCGATCCGCCGCAGCGCGCGTCGCTGCCTCACCGAGCGGGATCGTTTCCGGAACCCGCTCGAAATCGGCCGTGCCGATGTCGCCCATCTCCACGTCGATGCGCACGTCGCGCTCCGTCAGCGTTCGCAGCTGCAACGTCTCATTGGCCTGCAGCATGACGTCCGTGCTGCGGCTCAGCAGTTGCGTGGCCGACTGCAGCTTCTCGCGCCGCGCGGACGGCTCCACCAGGTTGACCACGATGACGACGTCCGCGCAGAGCTCGCGGGCCACGTCCACCGGGATGTTGCGCACCATGCCGCCGTCCGCAAGGATGTACTGGTCGGTGGCCACCGGCGCAAAGGCGCCGGGGATGGCCATGCTCGCGCGCATCGCCGTCGCCAGGTCGCCCTTGTCGAGCACCACCATCTCGCCGGTGATCATGTCGGTCGCGACGGCGCGGAACGGAATCGGCAGGCGGTCGAAGCTCGACTGCATGCGGGCACGGGCGACGTAGGTGCGCAGCAGGTCCTCGATGCCGGCGGTGTTCACAATGCCGCTCGGCACGACGACCCGCTTGTCCTTCAGTCCCAGCTCGAGATTGTTGCTGTAGGTCACGCCGGCGCGCTTCTGTTCGATCGGCTGCAGGTCGCGCTGGCCGAGTCCGCCCACGACGGACTTCCAGTCGATTTCGGTCAGGAACTGCTGCAGAGCGGGGGCCGGGATTCCCGACGCGTATCCCGCGCCGACGAGGGCGCCCATGCTGGTGCCGGCGATGCAATCGATCGGCACCCTCATCTCCTCGAGCACCTTCAGCACGCCCACGTGCGCGCCGCCTTTCGCTCCCCCGCCCGCGAGGACCAGTCCGATGCGAGGTCGCTCGGTGGTTGCAGCGGCGGACGGCTGCGACGAGTCGGTGTCGGCGGCGAAGCCCGCTGCGCAGCTGAGCAGGCATCCTGCGACCAGCCCAGCCAGACGCAGTCGCGTCGTCTTGAGCAACATTGGATGTTCCTCGAGCGCGGAGGCGCTCCGATGAGAATTCAGGGTCCGCAACCGACGGACTCCGGGTAAGGGCACACAGGCCGGCTCCACCCCACGGCGCCGTCGGCACCAACGCGTGCGCCGGGAATGGAATCCGGAGCGACGCCGCGCTCGACCCAGGCCTCCAGGGCCGGCAGCGGGTCAAAACCGGAATCGTTCGCGCCTGGGCCCGTCTGGAGGCCGCAGTGATCGAAGCCGGGCAGCATGAAGAGACGCATGAACGATTCCGTTCTGGACGACCCGACCATCTTACCCTGCACGTCCTCGACATATTTAAGAGTGCGCCACGGCGTGACGATCGGGTCCGCCCAGCCGTGATACACGATCAACTCAGCCACAGCGGCCAGTACGGCTCCGACCCCCGGGGGATGCCGCCCGGGTAGAGCTGCTTACCGGTAGCCAGGCAGGTTGCTGCCGGCTCGCGAGTGCGCGGGTCGTCCATTACTCCGTCGGTGCGCAGGTTGGCCTGAGTCACCCACGCGCCGTCTGCCGCGATCCGGGCCGACCGTGTCACAAGAAGAAAAGCGGCCAGCCGCGCCATAGTGCACATTGACGCAGCGTAATGACGGTTGGCGTGCACCACAATCGGGGCCGCCAGACGTGCGGATTGTGAGCCCGAAACATCGGGACTAGTATCGGGCTCGAAGACTACCGGACACCGGGAAAGGAAAGCTCAAATGACACCGTCATCGATTTTGTCGGGCAATCGACTTGCCCGCCGTACCTCCGTGTGGGCGCTCCTGGCAGTTCTGGCGCTGAACCCGATTGCTGCGGGCGCCGAGGATGCGCCAAACCTGCTGACCAACCCGTTCTACGTGGCGCTCGGAACCTACATCGTCGAGACCGACACCGAGGTGAGTCTCAACGGCAGTTCAGGCCAGGGCACGCGCGTTGACTGGGAGGAAACCTTCGGCAGCGGTGACGTGACCCGCTTCCGCTTCGATGGCCAATGGCGGTTTGCCGATCGCCACAAGGCCCGGTTCATGTGGTTCGACTCCTCGCGCGACAACACGCGAACGCTCGAGGAAGAAATCGACTGGGGCGATGAAACCTTTCCAGTCAGCGCCCGGACGCGCGCCGAGTTCTCTTTCTCGGTCTACGAACTCGCTTACGAGTATGCTTTCCTGCGCCGTGACAGTTACGAGGTATCCGGTTCGTTCGGCCTGCATTACACGGAACTGGACCTCGAACTTTCGGCCAAGGCCGAGTCTTCCGGCGGCACGCTGGAGCGGGACATCAAGGAAAGCGGTAGTGTCGGTGCGCCGCTGCCGGTAATCGGCCTGCGGGGACTGTGGGGGCTGCCCTACAATTTCTGGATCGACGCCCAGGCCCAGTACTTCGCGCTCTCGATCGACGAGTACGACGGCAGCCTGACGGACCTTCGCCTGATGGTCAGCTGGCAGCCGAAGACCTGGCTCGGCATCGGCATCGGCTACAACCAGTTCACCGTCGACGTCGATGTCGAGAAGAACAGCTTCGACGGCTCGCTGGACTGGACCTACGAGGGCCCGATGATTTTCCTGAGCGGTTCTTTCTGAGAGCGGACCAGGAATCCAACATGCGCGACTACCGCAAGTTCTATATCGACGGCCAGTGGGTCGAGCCCGCCGCACCGAAGTCGCTCGATGTCATCAATCCCGCCACCGAAGGCGTGGCCGGGACGATTTCATTGGGCAGCCGGACCGACGTGGACCGGGCCGTCGCCGCGGCACAGCGCGCGTTCGAGACCTACTCGCGGACCGCGCGCGAGGAGCGCATGGCACTGCTCGGCAGGATCATCGAGGTCTACAAGCGGCGCATGGACGACATGGCGCAGGCCATCAGCGAGGAGATGGGCGCGCCGATCGCGACCGTCGCGACGCCGCTGCAGGCGCCGTCGGGGCTCGGGCACTTCATGGTGGCGCTCGGCGTGCTGAAGGACTTCGAGTTCGAGAGGATGCAGGGCACGACGAAGATCGTCCGTGAGCCGGTCGGCGTATGCGGGCTGATCACGCCCTGGAACTGGCCCGCGAACCAGATCGCCTGCAAGGTGGCGCCGGCGCTGGCGGCGGGCTGCACGATGGTGCTGAAGCCGTCGGAGATCGCGCCGCTCTCGGCGCACGTCTTCGCGGAGATCCTGCACGAGGCAGGCGTGCCCGCCGGCGTATTCAATCTCGTCGATGGCGACGGCCCGACGGTCGGGGCGGCGCTGTCGTCGCACCCGGGCATCGACATGGTGTCGTTCACGGGTTCGACGCGTGCCGGCATCCTCGTCGACAAGGCGGCGGCGGAAACCGTCAAGAAAGTCGCGCTCGAACTCGGTGGCAAGTCGCCCAACATCATCCTCGACGGCGCGCCGCTCGAGCAGGCCGTGGGTCACGGCGTGCTGGTGATGATGAACAATACCGGGCAGAGCTGTAACGCGCCCTCGCGAATGCTGGTGCCGCGCAAGCACCTCGCGCAGGTCGAAGCGATTGCGGCGGCCGTTGCAGCGACCGTCGTGGTCGGTGATCCCGCCGACCCGGCGACGGGCATGGGGCCGCAGTCGAGCGAGATGCAGTGGCGCAAGGTCCAGGGCCTGATCGAGAAGGGCATCGCGGAGGGCGCCAAGGTCGTCTGCGGCGGCCCGGGACGTCCGCAAGGCCTCGCTCGCGGCTACTACACGCAGCCGACGATCTTCAGCAACGTCACCAACGACATGACGATCGCGCGCGAGGAGATCTTCGGGCCGGTGCTGTGCATCCTGCCGTACGACACCGAAGAGGAAGCGATTCGCATCGCGAACGACACGCCCTACGGGTTGTCGGCCTACGTCTTCGGCGACACGCATGAGCATGCGGCGCAGGTCGGTTCGCGGATCCGGGCCGGCAACGTGCACCTCAACGGCGCGAGCCTGGACGTCTGCGGCTCGTTCGGCGGCTACAAGCAGTCGGGCCTCGGCCGCGAGTGGGGTGCGTTCGGGTTCGAGGAGTTCCTCGAGGTGAAGTCGGTCTTCGGTGCGGACGCGAGGGCGAAAGGCGGATTGGTGGAAATGCCGGCCTGAGCGACCTGCCGCCTCCCGGCCGGTCAATCATGCCGGCCGCCACGCGAGCGCATGGCGACGCGCCGAGTCCGCGACACGCGCCATTGCGCCGGACCCATGCCCGACCAGCGGCGGAAGGCGCTTGTAAAGGCGCTCGCGTTGGCATAGCCCAGGCGGTCGGCGATCTGGTTGGCCGGCATTCGCGTGCCCTGCAGTAACTGTCGCGCGATCGAGTAGCGTGCCTCCTCGCGCAATTTCATGAAGCTGGTTCCCTCGGCGGCCAGCCGGCGATTCAGCGTCCGGACGGTCAGCCCGACTCGTTTCGCCGCGATGGCGAGCGACGCGCTGCGCGCCGTGACCAGCGCGGGCAGCATCCGGCGCAACTGGCTGGCCAGGTCTTCCCCGGCCTGCAGTTCGATGTCGCTCACCCGGTGCTCCATCATCAGGTGCAGCAGCGGGTCGGCGCTCGGCAACAGCTTGTCGAGCCAGTCTGCCGCGAACACCAGGGCCGTCTCGCCGGCGTCGAACGCCAGCGGGGCCTGGAAGAACTGCTGGAAAGGAGCGCGGTTGCGCGGCGCCGCGTGAGCGAACCGCACCTCGATCGGCCGCCAGTGGTGCCCGCACAGCGACCGCAGCACGTTGGCGGCGATTGCGATCGACATGTCGAGTAGCTGCTCGCGGTCTTCGATGCCGGGATGGAGGATCGAGTAGTTGAGCGTTGCGAACGAGCCGTCTTCGACCAGGTCGATCGTTGCGCTGCGGTTATGCACCCAGAGCCTTCGCTCCGCGATCCCGAGCGCGGTGCGCACATCGGGCGAACTCTGCATCAGGAACCCGACGGCGCCGAGGGCGGACATGCCGGCCCGCTGTCCGACCAGCAGCCCGAAGTGCGGGCAGCCCGCAACTTCCGTGCATCGGTTGAGAAGCCGGCACAGCGTGGCGAGCGGAATCGTGTTCTCGGGCTCGTCGTAATCCGCAACGTCCACGCCGAACTCCGCGAGCAGTCCCGCGGGCTCGATACCGTGCTCCCGCAACAGCCCCGGTACGGCCATGCTGGTGGCCATGCGGACCATGCCCGTCGTGCCGTGGGGCCTGGGCGCCCTGCCCGAGCCGGCAGGTCGCCGCTTCCTCTGCTTGCGTTGCTGCATGCGATATCTGCCTAGCGACATGGCGTGGGACCATAACAGATTGGCGTGAAATAGTAAGTGGCCCGCGCCGGGCGGCGCGACAATTGGACCAACGCAGACCAATGGCAGCGCTCGCCTGCCGTCGTCATCGGAGGTCGCCATGAGCTTGCCCGAGAGAAATGAAGCAACGATTTCGCGCCGGGACGTGCTGACCGCATCGGGCGCGCTGGTTGCCGGCGGCGGCATCGGCGCTGCGCTGACAGGCCATGCGGCCGCGACCGAAACTCCGGCAGGTGCCCCGCCGCTCCCATGGAAGTGGGCCAAGCTCGATCCGCTGGAAGCGGGGCGGCGCGCCTACCGGATCTACCTCGACAAGGCCACGGGCGGGTGCGGAAACGCCTCGTACCTCAGCCTGCTCGGCCTGCTCAAGGAGAAGGTCGGTCATCCGTGGACGACGATGCCCGACATGCTGATGGCGCACGCGGCGGCCGGCTTCGGTGGCCATGGAACCCTGTGCGGTGCCCTGGCGGGCGCGTCCACCATCATCAATATGGTCACCTACGGCGAGGTGCGCGACGCATGGCAGCAGAACAGCCAGCTCGTCGACCGGCTGTTCTTCTGGTACGCGGACCAGGACTTTCCGACCGAGCGATTCGACGACCTCTCCAGGATGCCGAAACAGGTCAAAGCCCGGGCGAAGACGCCGCTGTGCCACACCTCGCTGTCGAGCTGGGCGATGGCGGCAAAAGAGAACATTTCGTCGGAGGCCAAGAAGGAGCGCTGCGCCAAGGTGGCCGGCGAGGTCGTCTATACGGTGACGAACGCGCTCAACGACTTCTTCGCAGGTACGTGGACCCCGCCGGTCTGGACGCCCAGGGAGGAAATCGAGCATTGCGTCCGGTGTCACGGCCCGGACACGCCGACCCAGAAGGCGAAGCGCTGGAACCAGCAGGGGCACATGGATTGCCTGATGTGCCACACGGACCACACGGCGTAGCCCCCCGAGCGCGACCGTCGGCCCTTTGCCGGCAATGATGGCTGCGCACTTGAAGTTCCAACCACAGACGGAGAGAGCGAATGAACGCGAAACTGATTGCCTTGATCGTGACCAGTCTGTTGCCGTCCATTGCAGGCGCCGGCCTGCTGGATCTGGAGCAGGACCTTGGCGGACTCGACTTGACGGTCACTTTGGTTCCCGTGAACAGCCCGGATGCGATGAGAATCGACAACAAGACTGAGAAGACCGTCTCATGCAGTGCCAGCTTCACGGGAGCGGAAAAGCAGCGCACCGTGACGGTGACCATCGAGCCCGGCAAGTCGGCGACCGTACGAATCCCGGGTTCGAACTCCGACATGCCAAGGACCGGTGAGTTGAAGTGCGAGGAACACAAGCAGTCGAAGTGATGGTGCTTCGCTGACCGCCACGCATCTCGATACCGGGGTGCGCAGGCAGCCGGGTGCGTGAAAGGGGGCCCAGATGGAACGCCAGTACTATGTCGAGAAGGAGCGCGAGACCTCTGAGACCACCAACCGTCTGGAAGCGGCGCGTATCGCCGCCGATTGGAAGAAGCGCGGTTACGACGTGAAGACTGTCGTCGTCGACGTGACGGACCAGTCCGTCGAAATGGCGGAGATCACCGAAGCGATTCCGCCCGCCCTTGAGTCCGAATCTGCGCAGGGGTCGACGCGCCGGGGTTGACTGCGTGCAGTCTGCCGAGATTGCCTGCCCTTGCGTCACCGTGACAGCAGGCTGGTCAGTGCATTTCGTATCCAGGCGTGACCCGGGTCCGCGTCGAACCGCTGGTGCCAGGCGAGGTGGAGCGGGATCTCGACCTTCTCGATCGGCAGCGGGAACGTCTTGAGCTTGTGCGCATCCGCGAAGGACTGCGCCATCCTCGAGGGCAACGAACAGATCATGTTCGTGGAGGCGACCACGCGCGGCATGTCGAACAGGCTGTGCACGTGCATGTGGCAGATGCGCTCCAGGCCCTGTTCACGCAAGGCGCGGTCCACGTGCGGAACCGGCAGGTCCGGCCAGTCCAGGACGACGTGGCGCAGCGACAGGAACTGATCCAGCGTCAGGGCATTGCGCACCGTCGGGTGATCGCGCCGGACGACGCACACCAGGTGTTCCGTCACGACGTGCTGGCTGGTGTAACCCTCGCGTTTCGGAGGGTCGGGCGTGAGGTAGAGGTCGACGCTGCCCGACCGTAGCGCGCCGCCAATCTCCTTGTGCGGCACCGAGTTGGCGCAAATGACCACGCCCGAGTTCAGGCCGTCGAGCCACTGCATCAGCGGCGGCAGCAGCACCAGCTCGCCGTATTCCCGCAGCACCAGGTTGAAGCGCCGGCTGCTGGTCATGTGGTCGAACGACTGGGGGTCCGACAGCGTGACGATCACGAGATCGAGAATTCGCCGGATCGGCGCGGCGTACTCCTGTGCGCGCGGCGTGGGGCGCACGCCGTGACCGGTGCGGATGAACAGGTCGTCTTTCAGAATGTGTCGCAGCCGGGCGACGGCGTCGCTCATCGCGGGCTGGCTCATGCCGATATTCGCGGCGGCACGCGTCAGGTTACCCTCGCGCATCACGGCATCGAAGACGGTGAGCAGGTTGAGGTCGATGCTGCGCAGGTTCACGGCCGCTCCGATATCTGTTCAACCGATATCTGAAGGATTTTTTTCGGATTGGCATGATATCGACTGAATGCCTAAAGTGCGCTGTTGCTTGACCGTTGCCACCATCCGAGGACTCGGTCGATGTCGCGGATCACCAGCCCAACCGGCCGACTACGCTCGGCGCCGGAGAACTTCCTGACGCAAGAGGACATCCGCGCGGTCAACGCCGGACGGCGCGAATTCCTGCGGGGCAGCCTGCTGGCGGCCAGTGCCGCGATGATCGTTCCGCGCGCGGTCCTGGGTGCGGACGGAGACCCGGCGATACTGCAGTTGCCGAGTTGGTCGACGACGGTCGGGCAGCCGGTCGCAGCGCGCCCCTATGGCATGCCCTCCGAGCACGAGAGCAATCTACAGCGTCGCGAGCTGCCGGGCCTGTCGAAAGCCAGCGCCAACTCGCAGTCGTTCACGCCGCTGCAGGGGCTGCTCGGCATCATCACGCCGTCGGGCCTTCACTACGAGCGCCACCACCAGGGCTGGCACGACCTCGATCCCGCGCAGCACCGGCTGATGATCACGGGCTCCGCTGCGCTCCTGGTCCGCAGGCCCAAGGTGTACACACTCGACGACCTGATGCGACTGCCGCCGGTCTCGCGCATTCACTTTCTCGAATGCGGAGGTAATACCGGCATCGAGTGGGGCAATGCGATGGTGCCAACGGTACAGTACACGCACGGCCTGCTGTCCTGTTCGGAGTTCACCGGCGTGCCGCTGCGGCTGCTGCTCGAAGACTGCGGTGTCGATTTCGCCAAGGCCCGCTACGTGCTGGCGGAGGGCGCCGACGGCGCATCGCTCACGCGGACCCTGCCGATGGAGCTGGTCGAGTCGGGCGAGGTATTCGTGGCCTACGGGCAGAATGGCGAGATGCTGCGTCCGGAGAACGGCTATCCGCTGCGGCTCGTCGTGCCTGGTGTGCAGGGCGTCTCGTGGGTCAAGTGGCTGCGTCGCATCGAGGTCGGCGACCAGCCGTACGCCACGCGCGAGGAGACCTCCCACTACGTGGACCTGATGCCGGACGGCAGGCTGCGGCAGTACACGTCGGTGCAGGAGTGCAAGTCGGTCATCACGAGCCCGTCCGGCGGACAGACGCTGCTCGGCAAGGGCTTCTGCAACGTCACGGGGCTTGCGTGGTCGGGGCGCGGCAAGGTGACGCGCGTGGACGTGTCGTTTGATGGCGGGCGCAACTGGCGCGCCGCGCGACTCGAAAACCCGATCCTCGACAAGGCGTTGACGCGCTTCAATGTCGATTGGGTCTGGGACGGCACGCCGGCCCTGTTGCAGTCGCGGGCGATCGACGGGACCGGCTACTTGCAGCCGAACCACCGGCAGCTGCGCGAGGTGCGCGGCACGCGATCGATCTATCACAACAATGCAATCCAGTCGTGGCAGGTGCTGGCGAGCGGCGAGGTGAACAATGTCCAGCTGCTTTGACGCGGCGCTGGCCCTGGTGCTGTTCGGCACATCGGCAGCGGCGGGAGCGGTGGATGACTTTCCGGGCATCGGCCGCGTCGCCACGCCGGCCGAGATTGCAGCGTGGGACATCGACGTGCGGCCCGATTTTGTCGGCCTGCCGGCGGGCTGTGGCAGCGTGCAGCAAGGGCGCGAGGTGTTCTCCGCGAAGTGCGCTACGTGCCACGGCTTCGCCGGCGAATCGGACGTCATGTTCAACCCGCTGATCGGCGGCACGACCCAGGACGATATCGAGACCGGCAGGGTGCCGAGCCTCCTGACGACGGCGTCACCGTTCCAGCGCACCACCTTCATGAAGGTTGCGACGGTGTCTTCGGTGTTCGACTACATCCAGCGTGCGATGCCCTGGAACGAGCCCAAGTCGCTGACGGCCGACGAGGTCTTCGCCGTGCTCGCCTACCTGCTCAACCTCGTCGACGTCGTGCCTGAGGACTTCTCGCTCTCGAGCAGCAATATCGCCGCAGCCCAGGAGCGACTGCCCAACCGCAACGGTGTGACCACCGACCATGGACTGTGGCCCGGCGCGCCGGCGAGTGAGGGCGGCCTGGGTAACGGAGGCCAGCCGGACGTTGTTGCCGTCGCCTGCATGAAGAACTGCGCTGTGGAAATCATGCTCGGACCGTCCGTTCCCGAGCCGATGCGGCAGGCGGCCGGCGATCCTGCAGAGCAGAATCGAACCTTTGGCGCGGTCCGTGGAACGCCACTTCACCCTAAATGAGAGGTACGCCTGGCGCCGGCAAGGATCTCGATATCGGGTAGGAAGATATCTGAAGTACAAGTTATCCATTGGATTGATGTCACGGCGATCTCTACAGTCTGTTCCCACGCGCGGACGTCCGTACCGCCAGCACAGCTCAGTGGGGACAGCATGCTCGCCTTCTTCCAGCGCAAGCCAAAGGTCGCCGGTCGGCTGATCATCGAAGGCTCGGCCTTCGAGGCCCCGATCAAGCCCGGCCAGTCCATTCTCCAGGCCGCCACCGTCGCGCGGATCAAGTTTCCGAACATGTGCAACGTCGGCGAGTGCGGCACGTGCCGCTGCCGGCTGCGCGAGGGCAAGGTCCGGCTCAAGCGCGACATCACGCACCACATCTCGATCGCGGAACTGGAGCAGGGATACATCCTGGGCTGCCAGGCCGTACCGGAGGGCGACGTCGTCGTCCAGGTGCCCGGCCTGAGCGCGACCGATGAATCGACCGTCTCGACCGCGGCTACGATCACCTCGCTCCGCAAGCTGACTCACGACATCCTGGAGGTGAGGATCGCGCTCGAGCGCCCGGTGCGCTACCGGGCCGGCCAGTACGCCCGCCTGGCGGTGCCCGGCGAGCCAAGCCTCGCGGACGTGGAGCGCAACTACTCCTTCGCCAGCGACGCCGGGAAAGACGAAGCCGCGACGGCCACCTTCTTTATCCGGCACGTGCCTGGCGGCCGGTTCACGGACTGGCTGTTCGCGGCCGACCGTGCGGGCACGAAGCTGCAGCTGTCGGCGCCCTTCGGTGACTTCTACTACCGCCCCGGCGAGCGACCGTTGTTGCTCATGGCCGGCGGCAGCGGCCTCGCGCCGATCAAGGCCGTGCTGGAGGAACTGAAGGCGACCCGCGTCGCGCGCCCGGTCACGCTGCTGTTCGGCGCGCGTACCCAGTCCGACCTGTACTGCCTCGGCGAGATCGCGGCCCTGGCCGGCGCCTGGCCAGCCTCGTTCGCCTTCTACCCGGTCCTTTCCCACGAGCCGGATGGCTCGGACTGGACCGGAGACCGCGGCTTGGTCACCGAGCACTTCGAACGGCGGGTGCCGGACCTCTCCGATCGCGACGTCTACCTGTGCGGTCCGCCGGCGATGCTCGACGCGGTGATCGCCAGTGTCGAGGATTCAGTGCCGCGCGAGCGCATCCACTTCGACAAGTTCCTCGACCAGGGCTCGCTCGCGCGGGCCGCCTGATCATCGCCACCTTCTGAACGGAGTACGTCATGGACAACGCGATTGCGATGGCGATCATCGTCGGGTTCGGGATCCTGTTCTTCACCCTGGACCTTTGGGGCGGCGCCTTTCGCAAGGCCGGCGCGCTTAGCCTCAATGAGATGGGCGTCAACATCCTCAGCTTCGTCAACTTCCTCGGTATTCGCGCGGTGATGACCGCCATTTGGGCGTTCGTGTTCTACACGCTGCTCGGCGATCACAAGGGAATGCTCGCGGGCGTGAGCTTCTGGGTGGTGTTCCCGATCTACGTGCTGGTCGAGGAGTACATTCACTACTGGATCCACCGCTGGTCGCACCAGGTGCCGTGGCTGTGGCGCCTGCACAAGCCGCACCACGTGCCCGAGCACGTGAACATGACGGTGTCGTTCCGCGAGAACTGGCTCTGGTTCGCCATCATTCCGAACCCTCTGCTGACCGCCTTCATGATCTGGGCGGGGCAGCCCGAGGTGGCGTTCATCGCGGTAGCCTGGAAGGGCGCGTCCGAGTGGATGGTGCACACCTCCTACCGCTGGGACCTGCCGCTGTATGACTTCCGGTTGACGAAGCCGGTCATGAACGTGCTCGATAAGTTCATCACGCTGCCGGACACGCACCACGCGCACCACGGCATCGGCCGTTATGGCCACGGCATGTGCAACTTCGGTTCCTTCCTGTTCCTCTACGACGTGCTGCACGGCACCGCCGAGTTCCCGCGGCACAAGCAGGACGGCTTCGGCGTACCCAGGGGCGTGAAGGTGGAGAACTGGTACGAGCAGCTCTGGTGGCCGGCGGCCAAGTCCGCCGAAGCGGCCGACCTGCATCCGCCGACCGCCGATGAGTCGCGCGGAACCCGTATCTTCACGGGCAACGGCGGGCGCTTCAGCATTGCGATGTGATGCCATGAAACTCGCGGCTCAGCGCCAGGCATTGGCATTCGTCGCGGCCGCTGTGGTCGCGATTTTCGGCAAGGCGCAGGCCGAGCCGGTTCGGTTCGCGGCCGTGATCACGCCCAAGGCCGACGCCACGCTAAATTTCGCGGATGGCAGTCAGCGCGCCGTCCGACTGGTGCAGCGCGAAGGCAAGGTCACCGGCGACGCACCCGTGGCCGGCGCGACCCTGCTCGAGTGGGGGCTGCACGACCTCGCTCCGCAGGCCGGCGGTGGCGATGGCCTCGGCTACCTGGTGCTCACGCAGCCGTCCGGCGATATCGCCTACCTGCGTTTCCAGTGGCGAGCGGTCCTGGGCACTGGTGCCGACGACAAGCCTCAGCCCCTGATAGGCGGCCACTGGGAGGTGGTCGGCAGCACGGGTAAGCTCAGGGGCCTGACCGGCATGGGGACGATGCGCATCAACATCCTTTCGCCCACGGAGAGGCAGTGGCTGTTCGAGGGTGACCTGCTGCAGTCCGTTCGCTGAGGAGTTCGCCATGGACATCGTGAGCAAGGCGGCATTCGACGCGATCGTCGTCGGCACCGGTCCCGGCGGCGCGACCGTGGCCCGGGAACTTGCCCGTCGTGGCAAGAAGGTGCTGATGCTCGAGTGGGGTCCGAATCGCGAGTTCCGCGGTAACGCCTCGCAGATGTTCAGCGAATTGATGGTGCCGGGGAAGAGCCTGCTGGTGACGCCCCAGCTGCTCGGCATGGTCCGCGGCATCACCACCGGCGGCAGCTCGGTGTTCTATTACGGTAGCGGCTTCCCCGTTCCAGTGGAGATGCTGCGCAAGTACGGCGTGGACGTGGCCGCCGAGGTGGATGAGGCGCGCGCCGAGTTGCCCGTAGCGCCGCTCAAGGACGAGATGATGACGCCCGTGGCATCGCGGCTCATGGAGGGCGCGCAGCGGGTCGGGCTCGACTGGCGCAAGCTCGACAAGATCATGTACCAGGACCGCTGGCGGCCCGAGTACCGCTTTGGCTACTTTGGCGACCCGCACAGGGTGAAGTGGTGTGCGCGGATGTACGTCGAGGAGGCGCTCGCGCACGGTGCGGTGCTGTTGAACGGCGCCAGGGTCACCCGGGTACTCTCCGACCAGCGAGTTGCGACCGGCGTCGAATTCATCGTGGACGGCGAGACTCGCACCGTCTCCGCCGGCTGCGTCGTCGTAGCGGCGGGCGGCATCGGCTCGCCGCTCATCCTGCGGCAGAGCGGAATTCGCGAAGCTGGCAACGACTTCTTCTTCGACCCGCTGATCACGGTGTGCGGCACGATGAAGGACATTCAACTACAGGACAACGAGATCCCCATGTCTGCGGGCGTCCACCTGGCAGAAGAGGGGTACATGATGACCGACCTCGCGTTTCCGCCGGTCATGCACTTGCTGTTCACGGGCCAGGTCTTCCGCATGACCAAGCTGTTCGCCTTCCGGAGCACGGCACGGATCATGGTGAAGTGGAAGGATTCGCTGGGTGGTCGCCTGACTGACCGGGGCGGGGTCCGAAAGTCGCTGACCGATGCGGATCGCAGCATCATGCGGCACGGCTTCGAGAACGCGCAGCGTGTGTTGAAAGCCGCCGGCGCCACGGACATTTATAAGACCTGGTACCTGGCGGCGCACCCAGGCGGCACCGTGAAGATCGGCCACCTGCTTGATGCGAACCTGAAGACGCAGATCGACAACCTGTACGTCTGCGATTGCTCGGTCATCCCGGAAGCCTGGGGCCTGCCGCCGACATTGACGCTCGTGGCGCTCGGCAAGCGCCTGACCCGCCATCTAGTCGCCGAGCCGAAGTCGGACGCCCGCGCCAGGGCGGCTTGACGGTTTCGCCGGTACGATCGTAGATCAGGCGCTGATGCGCTGCAGTGTCGTTTCGATGCTGGGCGGGCTGTGCAGCGTCTGCAGGACGACGCAGTAGCGCTCGGTCAGCTTCACCAGCGTGGCGAGTTGTTCATCGCTCGCGGGGGAATCGATCTCGAACCGGATGCGGACGCTGGTGACGCCCACCGGGACGTCCTTGGCGATACCGAGCGTCCCGCGGAAATCCCCATCGCCCTCGACGATCACTTTGGCCGAGCGGAAGGGGAGGCTCATGGCCGTGGCGACGGAGTTGAACGTCACGCCGGCACACGCGACCATCGACTGCAACATCAAATCGGCCGCGCAGGCATCACGCCCGTCACCACCTGCTGCAGGGTGCAGTCCGGCATCTATCGTGCCGAACGCAGACTCCATGCGGCAGGCCGGGCGGTCGTGCAGGAGCGTGCCGCTGGCCCGGAACGTGTGTTTTGCCGCCTCCGGATTCTCCTTGTAGCGGGCCTTGATTGGAGCCTGCAGCTTGCGCAATTCTTCTGCTTTCATCGTCGATGCTCGATCACGTCAGGACGGTTGAGCTGTTCGTGCCAGGTTGAATATACCTTTTCCCGGCTCCGCAAGACTCGTACCCGGGTGCCGGCGGCCTCGCTTGCGGCATGTCCTTAATCGGCTGGCGCGTACTCATAACCGAATGGCGTGATTCAGAAAGTGACGGGAGCATGGACTGCGGGACAATCAGGCGGCAGACAGGTTCGATATCCACGGGAGACAGCGATGAACCGCAGATTCCTGCTGGCCGTATTGGCGTTGATTCCGCTGGTGCTGTCGGCCTGCGCGTCCTCGGGCGCAATCGACAATTCGAAGGTCGGCAAGCTGGCGAACAGCCTCGGGCTGACCTCGGAGCAGGCGCAAGCGGGCGTGGGCGCGATGCTCAAGCTCTCGCAACAGCGGCTGGAGCCGGCCGAGTACGCAAAGATCGCCGGCGTGATTCCGCGTGCCGACGAGTACATGGCTCTCGCCAAGCGGCTGGATGCATTCCAGGGCGCGGTACCGAGTGCCGCCGGACTCGGCGGAGCGCTCGGCAAGCTCGGGTTCTCGCTGGACCAGGCCGCCAAGTTCGTTCCTGCAGTGACGGACTACGTGTCGAAGGCTGCGGATCCCGGAGTCGGCATGGTTTTCGCGAACTCGCTGAAATAGCGGACTGCGCCCGGGATTGCGCGGGCTCTGGTACGTTGCCGCACATGCTCGTGAGTAAAGGTCGCCTGGGCGACTTCGCCGCAAGGCACCTCGACCCGGGGTCGCACATGGGCGAGATCCTGTTCGGCCTGATCATGACCCTGACGTTCACGCTGGCCGCCGGCATCGTGATCCAGGAAGAGGGGCGCGAGGGCGCGCGCGAGATGCTGGTCGGAATCCTGGGCTGCAACCTTGCCTGGGGCATCATCGACGGGGTGCTCTACGTCCTCGCGCAGGTCTTCGAGCGGGGGCGGTTGCGGCGCATCGGTTTCCACTTGAGGCAGGCGGCGTCCGACGCCGAGGCGCGCCAGATGGTGGCCGACGAGCTCGACGAGGCGCTCGCGTCGGTGACCGACGGGCCCATGCGGCAGACCCTGTACCAGTCCATCGTGGAGCACGCGCGCAGCGCGCCCCTCATGAGCAACCGGGTGCGACGCGAAGACCTGCTGGGCGGCCTCGCCGCGGGCTGGCTAGTGTTCGCCTGCAGCTTCCCCGCGGTTCTGCCGTTCCTGTTCCTCGACGATCCGCGGTTTGCGCTACGCGTGTCGAACGCGATCCTGCTGTGTCTCCTGTTCATCGTCGGCTGGCGCGCGGCACGCCACACGCTGGCCAGGCCCTGGATCGCGGGCAGCGTGTTCCTGCTGGTCGGGCTGCTGCTGGTTGCGCTCGCGATCCCGCTCGGCGGTTGATCAGCCCGACTGCCGCCGGTATTCACTCGGCGTCATGCCGGACCAGTGACGGAAGGCCGTGGCGAAGTTCGCCGCGCTGGAATAATGCAGTGCCTCGGCGATCTGCTGCATCTGCAGGTCGGTGTCGCGCAGCAACTGGCGCGCGACGTCGTCCTTGACGGACTCGAGCAGCTCGCCGAACTGGACGCCGTGCTCGTGCAGGTGACGGTCGAGCGTCCTGCGATGTATCCCTAGCATCGCGGCCACCTGGT
>Ga0209254_10001446_pt1 | contig 21290 bp, 21 predicted proteins | sample FrelakmetDIP11DI_FD_187148 | JGI IMG/M metagenome (GOLD analysis project Ga0209254, IMG submission 187148) | Freshwater lake sediment microbial communities from the University of Notre Dame, USA, for methane emissions studies - DIP11 DI (SPAdes)... | ecosystem: Environmental > Aquatic >...
GCAGTTCATCTCACCCGTGCAGGGACGGGGCTTGACTTCGCTGGCATAGAGCACCTTGGTGTTGGCCCCGGCCGCGTGCATTCCCTCGAGAAGATTGTCCAGCAATCTGGCGGTGTTGCCTTTCGCCTTATCCGGGCTGCCATTGACCGCTACCACTTCGACCATTGGTCCTCAGGTAACAGCCTCTGGGTCGAGAATATATTAGGCTTTGCATCGGGGCTTCTTGCGCTCGGCAATGTCCTTGCTCATAGCAATCGGGGCCCGACCAGCTGCCAGATTATGAGCATGAATACGAAGATAGCCAAGGTGTAGGTGATGGTGGCCACGTACCTCGCCCTCTCCTTCTCAGACGTGTTCTTCTTGAACTTCTGGATCAGGGCGTCCAAGCCGTCGCGGAAGAGGAAGCCTCCGTCCAACGGGACCGCTGGAAGGACGTTGGTCATGCCCACCATCAGGTTGATCCAGAAGATCCAATATAGGCAGTTGGCCAGGAACCAGAATATGTCTACTGGAAGGCCCGCCATGATCCCGGTGGGCACGAAGAGGTCGGCCAGAGGCGACTCGATGGGAGCCAGGCCTTGGAAGGGCAGGGCTATGAATAGGAGTGTGGCGCCGACGAAGGAAGCGGGGTCGTCGACGTACGCCAGTGGATGGGCCAAGCGCTGCAGGATGACGTCAGGGGAATTCACTAGAAGCCCCATGTAGGCCGTGTTCACGCCGAGGAAGCCATGGTCGACGAAGCTGTCGTTCACCAGACCCGGGTCCACCTGCATGTAGTACTCCTTGCGGCTGGAGAGGGTGACGCTGTCTATGGGCGCAAGGACGTATGCCCCGACATCCGCGTCGTACTGCAATGCCCTTACGTTGACCTCGGTGTGTGGAATGGTGAGGTTGAGGGCGGCCTGCAGGTCCGGCTGGTTGTGGATGATGGTGTCGTTGAGCATGGCCAGGATCATCCCTGGCTCCAGACCGGCCTGGTCCGCGGCCAGGTCCTTCGATACGTCCACCAGGGCCACGCCGGCGGTGATCTGCGCCGTTTCCATGCCCCCCTTGTAATAATACGATGTGGTGACGTTCGTCCCCGGCTCGAACTCCAGGGAGTTGAAGTCCCCTATCGTTTCGATGGGCACGCCGCCGATCTCCATGATCTGCATGCCGTAGCCGACCCCAGCATAGAAGGCGGGGCTGTCCTTGCCCACGCTCACCACGACAGGGTTGGGGTTGATAGGCTCGGCAGATGCCATGAATGCTCCGCAGAATAGCAGAGCACAGAATACGGCCAGGAAGACGTTGGTGGCCGGACCGACGGCATATACGCTGCTGCGTCGCTTGCGGTCCGCATTGGCGATCTGCTGCTCGTCCGGTTCGACGAACGCGCCCAAGGGGAAGACCAGGAGGATGAGGCCGAGCGACTTGATCTTCATCTTACCTACCCGGGTCAGGATGCCATGGGCGAACTCGTGCACGATGATCGCCACGACCAACCCGATTATGCCGAAGACTATGGGTATCACCGGGTTTATCCCAGGGATGCCCAGCATCATCTCTGGGGTGGGGGCACGGTCATCAGGGATGCGCGGGACGATGGTCGCCTCCCAGATGAGCAGGGCCATGATGAAGATCGCCACCGCCAAGCAGAGCACCTTGCAGATGGCGGCGTAGGCTTTCCAGAAACGAGCCGGCCGAGAGAGCCATTCAATGAACTTCTTGCCTCCCTCCGTCCTCCACATGATGAAGGGGCCGTAAGGGCTGACCCCTTTGTTGGCCAAGTACTTCTTCTTCCTGAGGACGATGATCACTAACGCCCAAACGAATAGGATTGCGGCGAGGATGATCCAGGGAGAGAGGTCGGCCATGTAGACTCTGGTGCGCACTAATGAAATGGTGCTATTAAATCATTCGCAACTAGTATCAGTCCGTTTCGCCGTCGTCGCACTCACGGTGGTTGGTCCAGACATTCTCGGAGATCTCGTCGTAGACCGCGGAGCACTCGTCCCGCGATTTGTGCTTCTCCTCCTCGCGCCGGGCCAACCTCAGGATCTGGTCCTTCTTCAGGATCCAATAATGGATGCGCCAGAGCTTCCCCTTCTTCAGGTGCACCTCTTCCTGGGTGGTGGTGAGGAAGCCCTCCTCCTCCAGCATATAGAAAACGTCCCTGTCCTCCGAGGTCAGACGGTTGTCGATGACCTCGTCGGTGAATCCGAAGAAGGACAGGAGGTACTCGGCGAGCTTCCCGATGTCATCAAAGGACATGCCCTTCTTGCCCAGGGTATTCTGGAGCGCCAGGACCACGTCATCCATGCTGACAACCGTCAATTTCTTCCCTGGGCCCCCGCATCGGGGTTCATAGACAAAAAGATGTTGTTCCACCGGATAGGAATCGGAAATTGAGTGCCTTCGACTGTTCGTACCCCCGATTGCCATTTAGTTAATCGAGAGGTTTTTTAGTTAAAGGCGCCCGCATCAATCTTTAGACCGGGGTGGTAATCTCAACTTGGCCTCCCTCTGGGTCAGGGACCGGTTGGTCCATTGGGCTAGGGAATCCCCGAAAATCACGATGCCCACACACATCACCCCGCTAAGGAAGACGAAGTCCAGGAGCCCTCTGGCCCCGAAATAAATGGCATCATACGAATCCATGTCGATGGTAAGGGCGTGCAGCAGGTCTCCTCCGATGAACATGCCCATCGATCCAGCGAAATAGGCTAGCGCTGCAATCTTCATGACGTCCTTTTCCTGGACAAGCAGGAGCGATACGCCTACGGCCACTGCGATGGGGAAGAGCCAGAAGGGGAACTGGGTAACCATGGCGCCCTCTTCGATGGTAACGAAGGGGAAGGCTATGACGGCCACTACGGCCATGGCTACGAGAGCAGGCAGAACTTTGACCTTGCGCCAGAGGAGTAGGTAGAGAGAGACGGCCACTGGGGCTACCACCCCGATCAGGTTGAGATAGACCGCCACTTCGCCACGGTAAATCTCGAACTGGAAGAAGGAGACCGTAAGCAGGGCGAAGGTTATGGCGATAGCCCAGCCCATGGCCTCAGACCATGACTCATATTCGGCCAGATCCATTATGGAGAAGAATGAGATTCCGTACATCAGCACAATCAGGACTATGGCCATCAGGAAAACGCTGATGAACAGGGTTAGTGCGAGATTGTACTCCATGCCAGGTGTAACCAGTATCCCAACGCTATATTATTCTTCCGCGGGTATGCGCTTCCAAGGCCATAGCCTCCAATATACGTACATCTCCAGGGGGAGCGCCACCGCCAAGAAGGCGATCGCTAGAATTATCCTCCAAATCCCCCCGTCCCAAATCAAAATGCCAAGAAGAACGAAGAGGTCCAGGGAGAGACAGCCGAGCAAATAGAAGTAGCGGAGGAGGTAATGGTATGACCATTCTCGCCAACCTACCTCGTGGCTCTTTCCCGGTGTGGCAGCTACCTCAGAGTAGTCCTCCTGAGGCCCATTCAAGCCCTTCTCCCCGACCCTCCTCTTGTAGGCCATGGTCGGAGGGTCAACGGAAATGGCACGCCACGAAGTGCCCTTCACCCTTGTCCGACAGGGGCGGTTCTTTCTCCTCGCAGATCTGCTCTCTGTACCTGCAACGAGTATGGAAGCGACAACCTGGAGGAGGCCTGGCCGGTGATGGGACGTCGCCAGAGAGCACAATACGGTCGCGCTTGAGCTCTGGGTCGGGAACTGGTATGACTGAAAGTAGCGCTTCGGTGTATGGATGCAGTGGCTTTTGGAACAGGCTCTCCTTCGAGGCCGACTCCACGATCTTACCGAGGTACATGACGCAGACTCGATCGCACATGTAACGGATTGTGCTGAGGTCGTGCGATATGAAGAGGAACGTCAGTCCATATTCGTCCTGCAAGTCGTTGAGCATGTTCAATATCTGCGCCTGCACGGAGACGTCCAACGCCGACGTAGGCTCGTCGAGCACCACCACGTCTGGATTTAGCGCCAACGCTCTAGCGACGCCGATACGCTGTCTCTGTCCCCCGGAGAACTCGTGGGGGAAGCGATAGAGATGCTCGGGGTTGAGCCCGACACGTTCCATGAGCTCGATCACTTGCTTCCTGACCTCCTCGCCCCTGGCGACCTTGTGCACCACCATCGGTTCCCCGATTATGTCCTTCACCAGCATGCGCGGGTTCAAGGAGGAGTAGGGGTCTTGGAAAACGATCTGCATGGTACGGCGTATGGTCCTTAGCTCCTTTCCCTTCTTGTTATTCAAGGAGTATTTAGCGTTGAATTTTTTCATCTCAGAGGCCAGGTTGTCCGGGAGCTTACCACCGTTTCCGGCCGTGGCCTCCTCGACGCTCCTCTCTAATGAGAGCATCTGCTCTCGCACCTCTGGCGGCATCTTCATATAGATTTGGCCACTCGTGGGCTTCGTGAGCAGGAGCAGACAACGGCCAGCAGTGGTCTTTCCGCAGCCGCTCTCACCTACTAGTCCGAGGGTCTCCCCTTTACGGATGTAGAAATTTACCCCATCCACCGCTTTGACGCTACCTTGCTCATGCTTGAGCAGGCCTCCTCGGATGGGGAAGTGTTTCTTCATGCCCCTGGCTTCGACAACGATGTTTTCGGTCGCGTTCATTGGCTCACCCCTTTGTCGAAGAGGTGGCAAGTCACGAAGTGTTCGGGCTTAACCTCCCTCATCACCGGCTTCTTCTCAACGCAGATCTGCATTTTGAATGGGCACCGGGGATTGAAGCGACATCCGGGTGGCGGGGTGACCAGGTTGGGGACGTTCCCCTCAATCGATTCCAGGCGCTCGTCGCTCTTGGTTACCTTGGGTATGGCCTTCATCAATCCTTTGGTGTAGGGATGCAATGGTTCCTTGAAGATCGAGTGCACTGGACCGATCTCCGCCATTACGCCGGCGTACATCACACCAACCCGTTGGCAGGTCTCCGCCACCACTCCCAGATTGTGGGTGATGAGCAAGATGGACGTACCCGTTTCCTCCTGCAGGTCCTTCATCAGCTTGAGTATCTGGGCCTGGATTGTGACGTCGAGCGCGGTGGTCGGCTCGTCGGCGATGAGCATCATCGGCTTGCAGGCCAATGCCATAGCGATCATCACCCTTTGCTGCATGCCTCCGGACAGCTCGTGTGGATAGGAATTGATGACGTTCTTAGGGTCTGGTATTCGAACCAGCCGGAGCATGTCCTCCGCCCGCCGCGTCGCTTCGGCCTTAACCGGGTTCTCGAAGCGCCGTAGGAATGGCACCTTGGCGGCAATGCGCAAGGACAGGGACTCTGGGTCCTTCACCATCTTCTTGATGAATCCTCGCCTCCAGGAGATGCTGAACTGTTTTCTATAGCCAATGTCTTTTGACTTCCAATCTGCATCCATGACGTCGAGCGCCTTCTGGGCCAGATGCGTCTTCTCATGCAATAGCAGGACCTCGGCGATTTGGTATCCGGAAGTGAACACGGGGTTGAGCGCTGACATGGGCTCTTGGAAAATCATGGAGATGTACTTACCTCGGATCTTGCGCATATACTCAGGGCGTTTCGTGAGCAGGTTGTACTCATTCTGTATCTTCTTCAGCTCGTTCATATCTTCGGAGGAAGCTCCGCCCGGCTTCGCAGATGGGTTGCCACCGTTCAAGGCGTGGACCTTCTCCTCCAAGGCGTTCATGCGTTCTCTGACCTCTTCAGGCATTAGGAGGTAGACGTAGCCGCTCTCGATCTTACCTGGGGGGATGGGGATCAACCTCATAATGCAATTAGCGGTCACGCTCTTGCCGCAGCCGGTCTCCCCTACCAATCCAAGGGTCTCCCCCTTTTTCACCTTGAAGCTCACTCCATCGAGCGCTCTGACCACACCTTGGTAGGTATAGAAATTGGTATAAAGGTCCTTCACCTCGAGCAGGATTTCACCAGTCTCTTGCATCAGGTTATCTCCGTAGACGTGGATCTAGAATATCTCTGAGGCCATCCCCAAGCAGATTGAACCCCATCACGAATAGGAAGATAAAGAATGCCGGGAATGCCCAGATCCACCATGGATTGTACGCCTGCCCCATATAATAGACATTGCCAGTTAGCCAGTTCTGACCATCTGCGACCATCTTCCCCCATTCGGCGTAACCAACTGGAGGGCCATAGCCGATGAAGCTCAGACCTGCGGCGACCAAGACGACCACGCCCAGGTCCATGGTCGCGTTGACAATTATCGGCGACAGGGTGTTGGGAATGATGTGCCTGAATAGTATCCTCATCCTCTTGGCGCCTAGCGCCTTAGCCGCCTCGACATAGGTGCTTTCTTTTATGGAGAGCACTTGGCCACGTACAAGCCTGGCATAAGGCGGCCACCATACGATTATCAGAGCTAATAGAGTCGTCTCTAGCGTATGGCTGCTCAGCACCGCGGCTACGGCCATTGCCAATATCAACCCCGGTATGCTGAGGAAAATGTCGGTGAGCCTCATGAGTATCTCGTCGATCACCCCTCCAAAGTAACCTGATATGGCACCGACGATGATCCCTATCAACAATGAGGTGAGCACGACGGTCATTGCGATGTAGATGGATGTCCTAGCACCCCACATGCAACCATAATAGATGTCGACCCCAAGGGAGCCGGACCCCCAGGTAAATGTACCATTCCACTTCGATGATGGTGCGCCCATAGGCTTTGGCTGCTGGAAGTCGAGCGGTATCAGCATGGGGTCCTTGCTCATCGGCTTACCCGTAGTGTTGGAGATCGGCATCGGGGCCAGCAAAGGTGCCAGCAAGGCGATGATGAATATCGCAATGACGATGATCAATCCAATCATCGCTAGGGCGCTCTTTCGGAATAGATGCGCTGAGTATTTCCACTCCCGAATCCTTGGCCGGAGAGCATTACTTATCCTACCACGGCTGGTTGTTTTGGGCTTAGCGTCTTTGCCTTGGTTTTTCTCCGCCATCTGGTCACTCCAACTTGATTCTTGGATCGAAATGGGCGTATAGGATGTCTACCAGTAAATTGAACAGCACGAAGATGATCGCGGTGATAATGGTGAAGCCAAGGATGGAGTTCGAATCACCGGCAAGTGTGGCCGATGCTGCCCAGCCCCCTAGGCCTGGCCACGTAAAAACGCTCTCAGTGAGCACTGCACCACCTAGCAATGCCCCGAAGGCTAGGCCAACCACGGTGATGGTGGGGATGAGGGCATTCTTGCGCGCGTGCCTCTTAATTACGACTTTCTCAGGAAGCCCCTTTGATCTGGCTGTCTTAACATAGTCCAAGCTCAGGACCTCGAGCATACTCCCACGCATAATCCTCGTGAGGAGCGCTATTGTACCGAACGCCAAGGTGATCGCGGGGAGCATCAGATGCCAGACCGCGTCCTGGAACCTGATCCAATCAAGGTTGAGTAAGGTATCGACCAGCAGGAACCCTGTATAATGATTGATGTCGGACTCAAGATACAGGGCGGTATCGAATCTGCCGATGAAGGGGAACCATCCGAGCTGATACGCGAATACGTATTGCAAGAGCAACCCTAATATGAAGATCGGTAAACAGACGCCACTTAACGCGATTATGCGAGTGAAATGGTCCGTTGGTGTGTTGCGCCGGACGGCGGAGACGGTGCCCAACGCGATCCCGATGAACACCGCAATGAACATGCTCACCATCGCCAATTCAAAAGTAGCAGGGAATAATCGCACTATTTTATCCGTAACAGGCTCGGCCGGGGGACCTCTCGCCCAACCCCAATCCCCTTGGAGCAGGCCTTTCAAATAATAGATATATTGCTCAACGTAGCCATCATTGAGGTGATATTGTTCGTTTATGGCATCGATTTGCGCCTGGGTCGGGGGCTTATCTGGATTGATGTAGGCTGCGTAAGGAGGTCCAGCCATGCGGGTCAGGATGAATACGAACATCGTAACCCCAATTAGGACCGGAATGAGTAGAATCAACCTCCTAATAATGAAAACGTGCATTCGCATTCCCTGTCACCCATTTAAGGAAAAATACCTGTAGCTATAAAATGATTATGAAAGCCAGCTTTTTGCTTAACAATAATAAAGAATATTCTTGAGACGGATTTTTCCAAGCCTCCGACGAGCATCAAATCGGATTCTGTACACCATTCGCTAGGGGAATGAGAAAAAGTAAAAATGAAAAGAGGTTTAACTTCAGGCCTTTGAGAGCTCGAACCAATCAGCAGGCTCTTCCGAGAACACCGGCAGGTTATAGTACCCCTGAACCCAGGTCCTTTCCACGTGGAAGTTGACCGGTTGGGACAGGAATATGTAGTAGCCGTTCTCGTAGCAGGACCAGCCGATTTCGCTGTACATCTCGGCGCGGAGAGTCAGGTTGGCTTCGGTCGCAGCATCCTCAATCATCTGTGAGAGGGTGTGGTTGACCAATCCAATCATGACCGGGAACGCTCCCCCTTCGTGCAAGAACGGGTTCGCGAAGTTATCCGGATCCGGATAGTCCGCTCCCCAGCCAATGTTGAAGAAGGGCATGTATTGGTTGTCTCTCGCGTCCAAGAAGATCGGCCAGTCACGCGCCTCGATGTTCACGGTGATCGAGCCAGGGATGCTGGATCCGCTGAGTGACTCGAGAGATCCCTTTAACATGCGCAGCGCTGCGGCACGGGCCTCATTCCCTGCGTTGTAGTACACATGGATGGTGAAGCCGTTATCCGCATAGGTGTCGTCGGGGTCAGCAGTCCTTGTGTCCAGTGCCTTACTCAAGTATTCCGCCGATAGATCCAGATTGTACTCTGGGAAGGGTATGGTCGGATCGTATCCTAACAGACCCAGCGGGATAGGCCCATTCGGTCTAGCGGATGTGTTCAGGGTGACATCCTGGATGTACGCGTCACCATCGAACGCATGGATGAAGGCCTGCCTCAAATTAACGTCGGCGAAGAAATCATTGGGGATATCACCGACTGGCCAGCCAGGCTGTGGATTAATCACTTGGTTGAAGCCAAAGAAGGCAATGGACAGCTGGGGGCTGCCTGTGTGCACGCGTAGGTTCGTATTGCCAGTAACCTGGTCTCTGAACATAAGCGCCAGCTGGATCGAGTCCACCTCGCCCTTGTCGATCATGGAGACACGGGTGCTGGTCTGCATGGCCTTCTTATAGATCCAGTACTTCAGTGGAGCCTTTCCACGCCAGCTATCGTCGTACCTCTCGCAGATGATGGAGTCGCCTGCGATCCAGTCCTTCAGCATGAAGGGACCGGTACCCATGCAGTTGCGGTTCATATGGCTGTTCCGGTCTACCTTGGCATGGGTGGCGTTGTTCACTGTGTACACCATGCCGCCGTTCGCCTCGATATATGCCTTGGATGCAACGGATCCGGCCGTATAGGTCAGGATGTTCAAGAAGCCTGCGTATGGCACGAACAGCTTGAACTGGACGGTGTCCGCATCGACCTTGACTACGGCTGCTTCGACCTCGGCCTTTACCACAGGTGTTCCGAGACCTTCGTAGGAAGGCAGCATCAATTGGGCGTACATCCAAGCAGGTCCTGACGCATCGTTCATTAGGAGAAGGCGCTTCATGGAATAGACCACATCGTCCGCCGTCAGGATGCTCCCGTCATGGAACTTGACGTTAGGCCTGATGTTGAAGGTGTAGGTCAAACCGTCCGCTGAAACCAGCCCGTTCTCCTTGGTTGGGATCTCAGTGCACAGCCTTGGCTCCAGAACCATGTTCGGCGCTTCGCTCGCCTTGTAGTACAACAAGGTGTCGTAGACATTCTGCAATATCAAGCCACCAGTGCTTTCGTAGTCCCAGGCGGGGTCGAGTGTCTGCGGCTCTCCCGAGGCTGCATGGATATATTGGTCTGCCCTGCTTACGGACCCCCCACCGGTCGCCTTCACTAGAATGGAGACCATGAAGCTGCCGCCAACAGGGAACTCCTCATTACCGACTGTGAGCCTCACTCCGTAGATTCCCGCCTTCCAGAAGTTGTAGGTGAATACGGAAGCAATGCTCGTGTTGGTACCTCCGATAATCCAACTATAATCGAGTCCGGAGGTGGTGGCTTCCCATGCCTCAGTTTCGGTGTTGAAGACCGAACCCCAGGACTGGTTACCGGATATGGTGACCAAGGTGCCCTCGCTCACTTCTCTGGCAACTGCATCAGCAGAGGTGATGATGACAGGGACTGGCGCCACTCCTTCGTCAGGTTCCGGGTCCACAAAGTCATTCACACGCAATCTGATGACTGGGCTCATCTCGCTGATGGCTCCCTTATCATCCACGACCTTCAGGCCACAGATAAAAGAGCCTTCAGTGCTGTACGAATACCAGACCTTCGGGGCATAGGTTACCTGCATCGAATTGTCACCGAAGTACCACCGATATTCAACAACCTTTCCATCAGTGTCACCGCTGCTAGTACCGTTGAAGATGTAATGTAGAAAAGGCGCAAGTTGTCCGGGGGCTGCATTATTACTATCAAATATGTCTACCCCCTCAGAATCCTCAACAGTCAAAGCGGCGGTAGGTATCGCGTTTTCTTCTTCTTCCGTTTCCCCTCCCATAAGCCACAAGGCACCACCGATGGCGGCGACCAACAAGATGACCACTACAATCGCAGCGATCATTTTGGTCGACATCCCCTTGGATGCCTTCTCTTGTGGAAGAGGTTTCTCTGAACCTTCCATTCGCTTTCCTCCTTCTCCTCGAACAACGAGGAAACTGGAGGTTACAAGCCTCTTAATGCTATAAATAATTTATCGGTTCCAGACATTTAGCCAGTCTTGCTCAAAAATAGATGGCTCTTGCGTCGTGGAAAAGGCTTAAAAATTCGAATGCCGCAGTTCAGACCTTCTGGGGGAGCAATCCTTTCGATTGGCTCGTTAACGGCGTTTCTCACGATATTTCAGATAACCCCGTTAATATGTATGCACCCATCAGTTCTATCGGATAATAAACTTAATTGCGATTGTGCAACATGAAATTGCCCTCTGCTGCGCTCGGCATCTCGCAAATTCTCGCATTATTAATCGGATGAGCCGGGTGAGATCGTTGTGCTAGCACCAATTTCGATTCAATAAGATATCAATGAGGGTGGGGGGCGGAGCTCTCGATCAGCCGTCTTGCCCAGGACAGCTTCTTCAGCTTAACCTCTCGGTCCCTGCCCTTCTTTTCCTTCGGGACGAGGAAATCGAAACCGATGAGCTCGACATCGATTGCAGCGAAATGATGCGCGAGGATTACCGCCCGATCCCCATCTGTAAACCCACCGAAGTTGCGGATTACCCCGAAGGGACGGGATTGCGTCGTCCCCACGACAAGGCCAGTGAAGCGAGGGACGTACAGCCTGAGGGCTGCCATGTTATCGCCATGGGCGTGGATCATCAACACCGCCCCCCTCCGGTTCGCCTCCATCAGGTATTCGACCTCGCCGTCCAGGTCGCTGACTACTAAATCCGGGACGATGTCTCTCCGCATCAATTCTGTTGTCGCTCCATCCGCAGCGATCACCGTCCCGCAAAGCTCCTTCGTATCGAGGTCCCGGGATAGACAGGGTGCGTCCCCACAAACGGTGACGACGGTTCCGATCCTCTTTTTCAGGCAACTATCGTCGCAAATGCGCTTTCCATCCAATAATCCCGCGAGCAGGGCTGCCGCCTCTTCGTCCTGAGCACGGGAGAATTTGAAATCCTCGAGTATCTCCAAGTAGATCGGCTCCCATTCCTCGAACCTCATCGACTCGCCTCAGTTGATGCTCTCCTTGCTTTCGGTCACTGCCTCCTCCTTCTGCTCGGAGCGAGAGAGCTGGGTGCGAAGGCTGGAGTTCAGGAGACCACTGAACCCAGCGAGTAGGAATCCAGCGAGGATCTCCAAGCCCAGGAAGAGCTCGTCATAGCTATGGTAGCCGAGGAAGTACATGGTGGCGTCTATTGCGCCTTGGGTGATGAACCCGATGGCGAAAACGGATAGGATGGTCACGATGTAGGTCCAGTGCACCTTGCCATCCGCCAGGAACAGGTTCACGAACTTGCCCGCTGCATAGCAGAATGCGGCGAACATCCAAAGCCATAGGGTGCCACCCATGAAGAGCAGAGCCTGCAGGGTGAGGTCGTCGGTGGTCGCCGATTCGGCCGCGTTCAATCCAGCGGCAATCCCAGCTATCAGAAAGATCATCGTCAAGACCGTGAATGGGATCATTTGGCTTCCGGATTTTACGGCCTTTGCCGTCCTGGAGAGGGCCGTCATCGTCCGCTCGCCGACGTGGTAGGCATAGAACATCAGGTAGAAGCCCAAGGCGACGCCTAAGAACCCAAGGCCCATGCCCGCGATGATGTCGAAGGAGGGCGTCTCCATGTACTCGAAAATCTTGGGCAATAGTGAGAAGATGCCGAGGATGGCGAAGACCAGTCCGATGGGGAATAGGATGCGCTTGCGCATCTTGTCATCCTTCAACATCTTGACCAATATGTAGTAGGTTCCTTCAACGGTCGGTGCCTGCTTGACGAAAACGCGTTTCACAGAGTCCACCTTCACCCTCGAGGCCACCATGGGGAAGATGTACTCGTCCTCGGCGCCATCGCTCACCAGGACCACCCGGTCAGGCTTCACCATCTCTAGGACGTTCTCGAGCTGGGTGGCCAGGGCTACGTCCGAATCGTAGCCGACCTTCACATCACCGCAGATGGTGGCGACCTCCGCGTCCATGCCCTTCTTGACCATCTCCTCGTAGATGGAGATGGCCGCCAGTATGGTGTTGATGTCCGCGTCCTCGGGGTCCTTGAGACCTAGACCTAACGCCGCGTCCAGGTTCTCCTGTCGGCCGATGAATGGGCTGTTCAAGCCCGCCTTGGCGCCGAAATCGTTATCGCGATCGACGCTCAGAACCAGGACCTTCACGCCTTTCACTATCCCAAAACATTCTATTTAAATGTTCTTTATTGAATGCCACTGCCAGGCGTTGACTACTCCCCTCATCGGATAACGTCCGCTTGAACCATGACTTGACCGATTCAGTACCGTCCTTGAGGCCCAAGGAAGAAATATTATAAACTGGGACGAGAGTTAAGTGAGACTGATGGAGAAGAAGACTGGGTTCAAGGAGTGCCCGAGGTGCGGCCTTCGCAACAAGCCCTCGGCAGCCCAGTGCGACTTCTGCGGCTGGGAGTTCCGGGACGTGTCGGACGAATGGATATCGCACGTCCAAGTCCTCGAGAAGCTGAACAAGGCAACGGAATCCATCGTCTTGGATGATGAGGTTTCCCGCAGGATCGAGTCCACCATCGTGCGCAGCCCCAGGGAAGCGCAGCCATCAGCCCAGGCATCTGAGATCGCGCCTGCCCCGATGCCCCATGAGGCCATCGTCATCGACGCCGAGCCCAAGCCTCCGATCGATAAATGGCCCGAAAGGCGCGTGGTCGCCGTCCCACCTCCCATTCCTGAGGAGGAGAGGGAGGTCAAGAACTTCGTGGAGACGATGATCGGGGAGCCAGTGAGCGCACAGGCTGCTGCCGAGGTCAACTTGAGGGCGCCGGACATCATCTTGAGCCAACCTCAACCAATAAGGGAGGAGGTGGTGGAGGTATATGTCCCGCATGGAAGCTTCATCTCTAGATATTGGAAGATGCTCCTGGCAGGGGGGGTCGCGGTCTACCTTGTGACCTTGACCCTATATGCCTTGTCCTATCTGAGCGTAACATTGGGGTGGGGACTGGCCATCGCTGGTGCCTTGCTCATCACCCTAGGCGTAAGCCATATCTACGATAGTCGGGTGGAGCACAAGAACCCGAGCGAACCGATAATCGGGGACATGAGGCATGCGGGGGACGAGGTGGTAATTTGTCCGCGCTGCCATGAGGAGGTCGGTGAGGGTGATGTGCGCTGCCCCTCCTGCGGGGCGGCGTTCTCGCGTTGAATCGATACCAGGAGGGGGGAAAAAATGAAAATCGCATGGCATGGCCATGCCTGTTTCGAGGTGCAAGGAAACGAGGGCACGGTCCTGATCGACCCTCATGATGGCAAGTCCTTGGGGATTCGCCCGCCCACTTGCAAGCCGGACCTGGTCCTAGTCAGCCATGACCACTTCGACCATAACTGCGTGCGGGTGCTCAAGGGGCAGTTCACCACGGTCAAGGAGCCTGGCATCAGGGAGGCCAAAGGAATAAAGATAAAGGGCATAGAGGCGGAGCATGACGATGTGGGTGGGGCCAAGCGGGGCCGGGTGATAATGTTCCGCTTGGAGCTGGGAGGTGTTTCCTTCCTCCACTGCGGGGATCTGGGGCAAGCCTTGGCGCCTGAACAGCTAAGATCCATCGGAAAAGTGGACGTGCTCTTCGTCCCCGTGGGGGGCGTTTTCACCTTGGACGGAAGACAGGCGCGCGAGGTCGTGGAGGAAATCTCTCCCATGGTGGCGGTGCCGATGCACTACCGCTATGGTGGCCTTTCCCTTTCCATCCAACCGGTCGATGCGTTCCTCGAGGGCCTGCCCGAGCGCAAAGTGCGGCGCGTGGGCAACTCCATAGACTTCATGAGGGAGGAGCTGCCGCAAGACACCGAGTTCTGGGTGTTCTCTCCCTGAGCCTCAGATGAGGTCCAGGGCGTCCTCCACCCTTCCCAGCTCGATAGGCGTCGACTTGTTACCGACCACGGCCCCTTTGGTATTGACGACCAAGCAGGCTCCGACCAGCGGGGCACCGTAGTTCAGGGTCCCTATGGCGGCGGGCACCTTGAGCGCGTCCTTGAGGAGGGCCATCTCCTCCTTGGTGGTGGAGGGATGGCAAAGCACGCCCTTGTTGGTGACGGCGCAGGTCGAGCCGACGGTCTTGTGATCGGCAACGCTGGCTTGGACCACCTCCACCTGCAAGGTCTCTTCCACGCTCTTGATCGTCCTCCGGCTCAGGTCGGGGTTGGCCACGCAGCCGTAGTCGTTCACCAGGAGGTTGTTGCCCGAGGCGTTGACCCGGTCCTCGATCTTGAAGACCGGGATGAAGCCGGACAGGTACTCGACCTCTGCGCTTGTTGCCATGTTCGAAACGACGGCCCCATAGGAGTTCATGGACACCAAGGCGCCGATGAGGTTGGTGCAGGAAAGAGTCCCGTGGTGCACCTGGACCTGCAGCGCCTCCGTTATGTCCCGGACCAGAGAATCAGGGGCGTCGCGGGGCACGAAGGCTAAGAACTCGTTCGCGGCCGCGTACACTCCGATGTAAGGGTTTCCGTTGTAGTGGCTCAGTCTTATCATGTGATGCCTTGCTCACTCTTCCGGCAGGGATACTTCGACCAGGCCGTCCTCGAACTTGACCGCCTTGACCCTGACCTTGGAGGGGGGCTTCTGTATGCTCCTGCTCCAGATGGCCTCGTTGACCGCCTGGTCCATCCAAATGTCCTCGGGCTTGGCCTTCATGTGCTTGGCCACGTACTCCTTGATCTCGCTGATGGCCTTCTCCGCCCTCTTCGTGCGGGGAGCGGCCTTGGTGACCAGCAAAGGTATGGTGTATATCTGCACCTCTTCCGCCATGGCCACATCACTCCTTCAGCTTGTTCTGCCGCCACGATCTCCTATGGGGGTGGCGGACGAAGGTGCGGTTGGTCCGAAGCATGACCCATGCCGGCACGCGGCGGTTCTGCTTCACCTTGCGGTTGAGCCTAGTCTTCATCGCGGGGGGCTTGTTCCTCGTCATGAATGTCACACTCTCTCGATCTTGATCTCCCTCTTCTTCGGCGCTACTCGCCTGAGGATCTCCTTGAGCGTGTTGTCGTCGACCTGCTGCTGGATCCTTCCTGATTGGACCAGCGCGATCAGCTGGTCCTCTACCAGGCGGGCGATGTCCGGGTAGGCCATCCTAAGGTTGGCCAATCGGTCCCTCGCCGGTGGGGTAAGGATCTGGCGCATGATCATCTGACGCTGCTGATCGACCTGGTGCTGTTGCTCCTGCGCCATCACCTGGGCCTCTTGATGCCTCTGCAGCTCCGCCATCTTGCGGCGCCGCAGTTCCTCCAGCTCAGCGTCCTCCATGTTCTCACGCTCACTTGCCGGCCGCGTCCGCGACCTCCTTGGCTGCAGCGTCCAGGAGCTTCTGCCCCTTGGAAGTGACGATGCGCCCCTTGTTCTTGTTCTTGGCCACCAGGCCCGACGCCTCGAGTTGCATGATGCTCTTGCGGGCGATGTTCCTGGAGCCCTTCACCGCCTTGTTGGGCCTAGACCCACGGTCCGCGTACCCGCCGTACTCCTCGGCGAGCCTCGAGGTCCCGATGGGGCCCTTTATGGCGACCTTTCGCAGTATGGAGGCGGACCTGGTGTACCACCAGTCCTTCTGGACCGGGGCCTTCTCCGTGTGCCTCCCTGTTTTCACATAGTCCGCCCACTCTGGCGGCTTGATCGTATCGAGCTCCCGCAGCTTGGCAGCCACCTTGGCGATGAGCTGCTCGGCGGGGACATCATAGACAGTGACCATTCGAATCTACCTCTGGCGTTGAGCGTAACTCTCTCAACAACCGGACAACTGTGCGCCTAATTGTCTGCCCATATAAAAGTGTTTCCGAATCCCAGAAGGGTCATACTGCCTTCAAAATCCAATGTCCGAGGGGATATTCCCATTGAGAATTCCCAATGAAGCCATTAGCGAAGGCCCCTGGATAGTCCCTGGCTTCAAAGGCGTCAGAACCCTTTGCTAGATGAGGGGACGAGGATTGACACAAGCAATCGGATGGGTCGACGAGCATCCACAATTCCATCATCATCGCCTGCATTCCATGGCATCCACCGAGCCTGGATCATTGGATTTGGATTAGGATTAAATAGAATCCTCGACGATAACGTTAGATGGGGAAGGAGAAATTGGTACGTTGGTTAGTCCGATCGGTTTCGGTTTTCACCATTGCATTAATCATTGCCTCATCTAGCTCAATCCTTGCGGATTCATCAGAGACGCCCGAATCCTGGAGCACACCCGTTATGATATCTGCTGATGCTTCTTTTTCCCATTTCAGCGGCGGGTTTGATGTTGGCGGAACCGGGGATGCATTTGTCATCTGGAGGCCCATCTCTGAATGGACCAGTGACCACGGCTATAAGGTCTCATCTAAAATATTGGCATCACATTTCAAACATTCAACCGGTTGGAGCGACCCTGAGCAAATAAGCGATGGTTATGCAAGAAGGGACATGGATGTTGCGGCCGATGACTACGGCAATGCAATCGCCATCTGGGTTGAGGACGTTTCTCAAGGCGCAATGAGAATCTACGCCAATCGGTTCGTAAACGGGACAGGTTGGTCGGGTCAGACCCCTATATGTGAGCCTTTTTCCTATCTCATCGACCCTAATATCGAAATGGACGATAATGGCAATGCATGGGTGGTGTGGGAATCCGGGGCAAATGGATATTGGATGTGGCATGCCTGCTACTTCGCTTCGCCGATAGAGAACGAAGCGGCATGGGGATGGGGGTCGCCTATGGATATCTCCTCGGAGATAGTGACCTCCAATAATGGATTTGAATTTGAAGTCAGCGGAGATGGGAATGCAATCGTAGGTCGGATCGTTCTCGAAAATAGGAGTGTCGCAATCGTCAATAGATATGTTCCAGGGATCGGATGGCTTGGCGAGGAAAGGATCTCAGATGATCAAGACAATGCTTCTTGGGGTAAGATCGCCATCCGCGATGGTGGTGGCGCGATCTGTGTATGGCAAGAGTATGATGAAGCCCATAATAGCATTCTCATGTCGATATTGAAGGAGACGGGTTGGGGCTCTCCTATCGAACTGATGTCCTACTCAACATCTGCGAAGGAATTCGGAAATGTGAGGGCGATCGGGTTCATGCCCAATGAGGAAGCGATGCTCCTCGTAAGCGGCACCTATAACTACACAAGGGACGACCTTACCGATTTCAGGATTGACCTTGCCTCCGGTCAGTTGATAGACCAAGAGGTCGTGTGGAATAATTACACAAGGGCCGAGATAATTGAATCCGAAAGAGCTATGATAATCGGTATCGTCAATGAAAATCAATTGTCCTCAAGGGAGTTCGTCCCTGGATATGGGTGGGATCAACCAGTTACCTGCATTCGCGAGGATCCAGCAACTGTTCTCGACCTACGACTGGGGTTCGATTCCTCTGGAAATGCGTTATTGGTCTATACCATAATCGGGCCACAAGTCTTCGACTTAATGGGGTGCCGTTACTCAAATGGGATCGAATCGCCCTCAGCGAATTTTCCAATCGAAGCGATAGTTGGCTTATCGGCGGTAATCGTAGTCGTGGGAATTGGAGCAGTGATTTGGTATCACAGAAAGTCAAGGTAATCGACCATCATCGTGCACCTAAACCCTAGATGATGGCGAGTTCCAGGTCGAAAAAGAAAGAAGTCGGCTCGGCCCGGTGCTACGCATCAAGACGGTACAATTCAGGGGACTTGCGTCCGACTGGGAAAGACGCAAGCTCAGGCCATTGGGTGGAGGCCACATCCTGCGCAGATTGAAATATTCCGAGCGGGATGTGAGATGCCGTGCGATACCTAGTGGCCATCACCGGTTCCTCGGGATCAGTCTATGGTGTGAGGCTCCTTCGCGCCCTGAAGGGCGAGAAGCTGCTCATCGTCTCAGAGACGGGCTGGAGGATAATCGAGCACGAGCTGCACCTGAAACCAGAGGAGGTCATGGTCTTCGCAGACCGCGCCTTCGAGGATACGGACCTGTTCGCCCCGCCCTCGTCCGGGACGTATGCCTATGACGCCATGATAATCATCCCCTGCTCGGCGAGCACGTTGGCAAAGGTCGCAAATGGGATCGCTGACACGCTCATCACCCGTGCGGCCTCGGTCAGCCTGAAAGAAGGGCGCAAACTGATCCTCGTACCCCGAGAGACGCCGGTGAGCGCGGTCATGCTGGAGAACGAGCTCGAGCTTGCCAGGCTGGGCGTCACCATTCTCCCGGCCAACCCTGGATTCTATTCCAGCCCCCAGAGCGTCGAGGACCTGGTCGACTTCGTGGTGGGAAAGGTCCTGGATCAGCTGGGACAGGAGCACGACCTGTTCAAGCGCTGGGGTAAATGAGTTCTAGTAACCCATGTTCTACGCCTTTCGTTGGTGTACCTGTAATCACTGGCTAGCCAATGTTCATGACCCTTTTTTGGGAATCGAGGCGGAGTTCGGATGCCGATCGTGCGTACCAAGGGACACCCGCCGACTCAACGGTTTCGTGGCACTTGACTCCGGACCTCGAGGCCGGGGATAAGGAGGTCTTTAGGCTGCTTGGCCCTAATGGGGCGGGCAAGAGCCTCATTCCACAAAGATCGCAGGGCGCCTAGGCTTGGCGGCCTTGGCCTTCCGCTGTGGGTCCTTGATCTCTGGGTCGTCGGCCGAGTAAATGAAGACGTCGCAGCCCAGCTCCGAGGTCATGAAGGGAGCGGCGTTCTTGAGGTAACGCAGCTCATCGAAACCTACGCTAAGGCGGTCCAGCTCCTGCGGGGAGCGTTTCACCAGTTCCTCCGCCACCTTCCTAGCGAAGTCCGAGGCCTCCTTGCCCTTAGCTCGGATGACCTGGTCCGCCATCGCCGCCTTGGTCAGGCCGGGCACGCTGATCTCCTTTCCCCGGGCCATCTTCAGGCCCATCCCATAGACCGTGAGCTTCCAAGCCGAGGTGGTGTAAAGGTAGATGGTCGTGGCCTTTATCCCCGTCACTTTCAAGATCTCATTGATGTCCGCCATCACGCCCTTCAGGTACTCCTCGGCCTGCTCCACTTGGATGTCCAGCTCCTCATCGATCTTCTCGGGGAACGGCGAGATCGAGACGAAGCCCTTTCCTCCCATGCTCTCCCACAGCTCTTCCGCGACGTGGGGAGTGATGGGGGCCATCATTCTGATCCAGGCGTCTATGGCGCGCTTGGTGGCGTCGCCGTTGCAACCACCGCGCCGGGCGTACCAGCGCAGGTCGTTGTACATCTCGAAGTAGACCTCGTTGGCCAGCATGCGCAGGTCCAGGTCCTTCATGCCCTTCCTTATGGCGGAGATGCGGGAGTTCACCCTGGAGACCAACCATCGGTCGATGTCGTCCATCTCCCCTTTGCAGGTGTGCGCCTTCATCTCGTCAACGGTCTTGGGGATGCGTTCCATCTTCGCCGTATAGTTCTCAACTGACTCCTCGTCCCATTCCACGTCCGCGAAGGGAGAGGCGATGTGCGCGTAATACAATCGGAGCGAGTCGACGCCATAGCGCTCGGCCGCCCCTGGAATGGGCTGAGCGCCTCCCTTTGACTTGGAGATCTTGCCCCCCTTTCCAACTACGTACCAGTTAACGAAGATGCCCTGAGGCCAGTGCCGTTCCGGCATGATGGCGACATGGTTCATGAGGAAAGCGGGGAAGTGGACCGTCATATGCTCCTTCCCTCCCAGGTTGACGTCTAGCGGATACCAGTACTCGACATCGGCCCGCATCCGCTCCAGCGTGGCCAATGGAACTCCGCTGTGACCCGAGACCTCGGACGCCTCCCCCTTTCCCAGGAGGACGAAGTCGAGCAGCCTCTCGTCCATCTGCTCTGCCTTGATCTTGCCCTCGTTCACATAGATGGAGACCAGATAGTAAAGCGGGTAAAGCGTGGAGTCGGAAATCGCCTCGATGATCCATTTCTCATCGAACGGGAACCTGGTACCGAGCCAGTTCCCTTGTCTCACGCAAGCCCTTTCCCGGAACCAATCGAGGACGCCGTGGATGTTGGTGTAGTACTCGGAGGGCAGGATCTGCATGCATTCCGCTTGGCCCTTGCTCTTGTCGGTGAGCTCCTGGTTGCCGTAATCGATGAACCATTGGTCAGGCACCTTTCTGATGACCACCTTCCCACCGCAGCGACAGATGACCTCCTCGGACAGATCGAAGAAGACGTCCGCTTCCTTGGCAGCGATCATCATCTCCCTTATCTTCTCCTTGGCCAGGTCCACCGGCATGCCGGCGAATTCCCCGCAATTGGTGTTCATCTTCCCCGTGTGGAAGCCTGCCTTGTAGATCTCCTTCTTTGCCTCGAGCAGCTTTGGGTCCCCGCTCGTGGTGATGCCCATGCGCTGCACGATCTCCACCGCGGGCAATGGCCCCCAACCCTTGGTCTCGATGATGGCGATGGGTGCTATGGCGCGGACGTCGTCGATGTTCAAGTCATACTCCGTCATCATCCCCACGTCATCCTGCAGGTTCTTGAGGGCTATCCAGTCGTCTGGGGCGTCGGATGGCACGCTTGTCACCAGCCCGGTGCCAACATTCGGGTCGCAGAACTTGGCTGGCAATACCATTATCTCTCGGTGTATGACAGGGGCTGTGCATCTGACGCCCA
>Ga0209254_10001447_pt1 | contig 21289 bp, 20 predicted proteins | sample FrelakmetDIP11DI_FD_187148 | JGI IMG/M metagenome (GOLD analysis project Ga0209254, IMG submission 187148) | Freshwater lake sediment microbial communities from the University of Notre Dame, USA, for methane emissions studies - DIP11 DI (SPAdes)... | ecosystem: Environmental > Aquatic >...
CGGCTGATTGTCGCACTCCTTTGCTCCGGCGTCCTCACAGCCTGCACCGGAGGAAATGAGCCCGACGCGATGTATCGGAACTATATCGGGCGACTCAGCAACGTGACCGGCTTCGAACCCCGCGTGAGCGAGGCGCTCGAAGAGATCCCACCGTATCCTCGAGCGCGGGATCTCGCAACACCGGAGGAGGAGGTCCGGGTGGGCTTCCTGACCTATTTTGCGCTGGGTGAATGCCAGCTGCTGCAACAAGTCAGCGAGCGGAACAGCTCGCTCGGCCGCGTCCAGGCGGCGAGCGGCCGGCTGTTGTATGAAATGCGCTTCTTCCAGCAGCTCAGCGCCTGCGAAAGCGCGGTGCGGCGGAGCAGGCCGGAAGACCGGGATTTCCTCGACGCGTTGGCTTCGATCCGGCGTGCCAAAGAGGCCAATCTACCGCGGACTTTCTGGAACGCCACCTTCGCCAGCCCGGAGTTTCGCACCTTGCTGAGCACCGGTGCGCCGGCGCTGCAGCGCAACGAGACACTGTCGTTGGGGGACGTCGAAGCGGCGCTCGGTGTGCTGACGCATCTTGGGCGCAACCTGCTGGAAAGACCGCCGGACTTGGACCTCGCTGCGTTGGAAGGGCAGTATTACCATCTGCAGGCGGGGAAGCCCGTCGGCAAGCTGGTGCACGGTTTGCACCTCAGCCGCCATTTCCTTGCCCAGGCAACCGAGATCCTGCGGCAGACCGCCGAGGCCAACCGGCTGTGCCCGATGGGCAATAAAACGCCCCGTGGCGGGTATCTCTTCAACGTGCTCGTGAAGTTCTACGCCGGTGAGGTGCAGCCTTACATCAGCGCGCTGCATCGCCACAGCGCACCGCTACTCGCTAAGCTCCATCGCCTGCGACAAGTGGAAACGGTCGAACCGCCTGGGGCGTTTGTCGATTTCTACGACCGCTGGTTGAACCCTGAATCCGCGGACGGTCTCTGGCTGAATTTCGACCGGGCGGTGAAAGAACATACCCAGGCTTGGCAACGGGTGTTGCAACAGTGCGCGATGATGCCTCAAGGTCCCGGTGATCTCCGATAGCGACGTCTCAATCCTCGCTATGGGCCAGACGATTCAATGAGCCAACTGTTTATCGGAGCGCTTCACCAACATTTCGATCTGGTCTCTTAACTCCGGACTTTCCGGCGTCACGCTCGAGCTGAAGGCTTCCCGTACCTTCCCCTGGCTGTCGATCAGGTATTTGAAGAAGTTCCAGCCCGGCTCCTTGCCGGTTTCCGCGGCAAGCCCTTTGAAGAATGCGTTGGCGCTCTCGCCCCTGACCGACGTCTTCGCGAACATGGGAAAAGTCACGCCGTAATTGATGTAGCATACTTGGGCAGTTTTCTCGGCATCGCTGTATTCCTGTTTGAAGTCATCGGAGGGGAAACCCAACACCACAAAACCGCGGTTCTTGTATTCTTGGTACAAAGCTTCAAGTTCCTTGAACTGCGGCGTGAATCCGCACCGACTCGCCGTGTTGACCGCCAAAATCACCTTGCCACGATACGCTTCGCAGAAATTGACCGACTCCTGTCCCCGCAGCTTCTGCAACGAGAAATGCAGCAGGTCGGAGCATTCCTTGCTCCAGGCCTGTCCACCGAGTAAACCCAGAACCAATGCAAACGGCAACCAATGTTTCATCACAGATCTCCTCCAAGTCTTTTTCATCAAGCATCCCGGGGTCTCCGGGCGATCTGCCTTGGCGAGCAGGGCGACCAAGCTCTGCCGGCAACGAGACATACAGACCCACCAGCCCTGCCCGCCCCCATCGCACAACTTGAGGACAGAGCGGGTTAATCAACACGTACTTGTGGCAGTTCGTCCCTCAGACCCGGTGGTTGTTGCTCTAGCGTCCCGGGCACCTCACCAAGAAGCAGGTCAGTCGTTTTGCCGAGCTCGTGCGGCACCCTGGAAAGCGTCCGCAGCTATCTGCTCAAGGAGGACTCCCAGTTTATCACCGTAACAAATATTCACCCACAAGGCTCACCGCACACCAGCTGGAGCGAGCCGATCCGTTCAGTGACGGACGAAACGATAATGAGAAGTTCCCCACTCGTCCCCATTGCGGTACCCAAAGAGTTCCGAGCAGGCCATGAAGAACACCCGCCAGCGTTGAAACCAACGCTTGGCTTCGGCGCGATACGTTTCGGTAAAGATCGGCATGATTTCATGCCGACGCCGGTCCTGCAGCGCTAGCCATGCTTCCAACGTGCGTTGGTAGTGACGACCGCCGATTCGCCAAGCGTCCTCCAGTTCGAATCCCTCTGCCAACCGCGGCAGCAAGTCATGGGAGGGCATGGTTCCGCCGGTAAAGAAATAGCGGCCCATCCAGTCGTCTTCGTCCTCGGTTTCGAACAGATAGGCGAAACGCTGGTGGGAGAAGACGTGGACGAACAGTTTGCCGCCCGGCCGGAGCCAAGCATGAAGTCGCTGAAACAGCATCGGGTAGTTTCGAACATGCTCGAACATTTCGACCGAGACGATCCGGTCGAACATCCGAGCGGGATCGAAGGTGTTGATGTCGCTGGTCAGCACTTCGACATTCGGAAGGCCGCGCCGCCGGCATTCCGCCTCGATCCACTCCCGTTGCGGACGCGAATTCGACATGGTGAGGATGAGCGAGCGGGGATACTGTTCGGCCATCCACAGCGTCAGCGAACCCCACCCGCAGCCAAGCTCCAGGATATCCAGGCCGTCGACCAGTGCCGCATGCTCGCAACTCAGGCGGAGCATGGCTTCCTCGGCCAGGCCGAGAGTCTCCACACCGACCGGCCAGTAACACGAACTGTATTTCTGATGCGGTCCCAGCACGCGTTGAAAAAATGCCGGCGGAAGCTCGTAATGCTGTTCGTTCGCCGCCTCCGTATGCACGGCGACGGGGCTTTGCTGCAGCGCGGACAACACGCCCTGCTGTTCGCGGTCGCCCCCTCGTTCCAGAGCAGCCAGCCGCTCCTTCAACAAGCGCCGGATGCCGAAGCGGATCAGAGGGTCCGGGAGCCAGCCGCGTTCCATCCAGTCGATCGCCGTCTTGATCATCGGGTCCCCTGTTTGGGCCACCAGGGAATGAAGGCGCTGGTGGTGCGTTGATACTCGCGATAATCCGCGCCTCGCCGGATCAGCGCCTGCCTCTCGGCGTGGGGGATGCCGGTCCCGAACAGCAAGGTGGTCAACATCAGGGCTTGAATCAGCAGCGGGAGCCACCACCAGGCCGAGCCGAGAGCCAGCGGCACGTAGCTCCACCAATGCAGCCATTCGAAGAAATAATTGGGGTGCCGGGAATAGCGCCAAAGCCCGGAACGGCAGGTTTTGCCGCGGTTTGCCGGGTCATTTCGCCAAGCGGTCAGTTGATAATCGGCGACTGCCTCGCCTGCGACTGAGAGGCTCCAAATAGCGAGAGCGAGGCCGATCTGCCATGCGCCCGGAGATTCCGAAAGGTTGGCCAGCACGAAGAACGGGAATGAAAACGCCATCACCGTGAGCGCTTGCGCTTGGTAGAAGCCGAAGAATTTCAGCTGGGTCCGGTCCTTCCAGTGGGCGCGGAGGTAGGCATAGCGGCTGTCTTCCTCGATGTGCCCACTGCGTTGCAGGATGTGCCACGAGAGGCGCGCCGACCAGACGGCCGGCAACACGGCAATGACGGCGCGCGTCGGCATGTCCGTACTGCCGAACAGCGCATACAAGACCGCGAGCACCCCGATGGACGCGGCCCAAGCGACGTCGACCAGATTGGCATTCGACGTTCGCTGTTGCTGCCACCAGAACCCGGTGAAGACCAGGCTGCAGCCCAGCCAGGCGTATATGGGCAGGTCGAAGGGCAGGGTGGTCATCGGTCGAACTCGTTTGGAATCAGGAAGGTCACCGAATGGCAAGCGACCGCCCGCGATAAGGCTGATCGAGCCACGCTGAGCGGATGTGATCAGCCATCGCTCACCGCGGATGCCATGCCATCGTAACGGTTGGAAAGCCACAACAGCAGCGGCATGCCGACTGCCCAGACGACGGCAATCGCTGACAGCGCCATCGTCGTGTTGCCGATGAACTCGGCGGCGTCCAGGCTCGCACCGCCGAAGTACGCCAGGGGTCCGGCCAGGGCGCCCAGCACCGCGGCCAGCAGCCATCGTCCTTTCAACCAGCGGAAAGTGACATTCAGTGTGGTCGCGAAGATCATCCACATCGCCACGATCCAGTGCGGGGCCATTCCGTCAATCAGGGTTCCGGAGGGGTAACCAATCAACCCGAGGCTGACCAGGGTCGAATCCAGCACGAGTCCGATAAGTCCGGACAGCAACACCAGTGTGAGTTCGCGTCGCGGTGTAGCGGCACGGGTCAGATGCCATGCGATCACGCCGACGGAAATGGTGGTCCCCAGCCAGGGCAGACCGTTGGCCGCACCGATCACACAGGAGAACCAGCCTATCTGGAAGGCCATAAAATTCAACAGAGTGGGCATCAGAGCACCTGCGCTGTGCCGGTCGCGGCCAGCGGCGCCCGGCGGCAGCCCGGTTTGGTCAACAGCATTTGCACGTTGCCGATCGCGCGCTCCGCGAAGCCGCCCTCGGAGTAGCACAGATAGAACTCCCACATCCGGATGAATCGGTCGGAAAATCCGAGTTCCCGGACCCGGTCGATCTGCTCGAAGAACCGTTTTCGCCAATGCTGCAGCGTGGTCACATAGTGGGGTCCGATATCATCGAGGTGAAAGATGCGGAGGTCCGTGGCTCCGGTCAGCGAGTGAGCGATCGCGGTCACGGAGGGCAGGCAACCGCCCGGAAAGATATAGCGCTGGATGAAATCCACGGATTGTTTTGCTTTTTCATAGATCTGGTCCGCGATCGTGATCGTCTGCAGCAGCATCATGCCGTCCTGTTGTAACAGCTCTCCGCACTTCGCGAAGTAAGTATCGTAGTAGGCATGGCCGACCGCTTCCAGCATCTCGATCGAGACGATCTTGTCGTAGCACCCGTGGAGTCGCCGATAGTCTTCGAGCAACACGGTGATCCGATCCTCCAATCCGGCTTCGGCCACGCGCTTTTTCGCCAGTTCCCATTGCCGCGTGGAGATCGTCGTGGTGGTGACGCGGCAGCCATAGTGCCGGGCGGCATGCAGCGCAAATCCGCCCCAACCGGTCCCGATTTCGAGCAGATGATCGCTCGGGTTCAATGCGAGCTTGCGGCAAATCAAGTCATTCTTCGCCACCGAGGCATCGAACAGCGTGCTGGCAGAATCGGGGAATACGGCGCAGGAGTACATCAACGTCTCATCGAGGAACAACTGGTAAAACTCGTTGCTCAAGTCGTAATGTGCCGAGATGTTCTGGCGGCTCCCGGCCACCGTGTTGCGGTGCAGCCAGTGGTAGGCATGGAACATGGGCTGCGCGAGGCGGGCGAATCCCATTTCCAGATCGTCCATGGCCGGACGATTCACTACCAGAAGTCGCATCAGTCCGGTCAGGTCGTCACAGCTCCATTGCCGGTCCATGTAGCTTTCTCCAGCCCCGATGCTGCCCCGCAGCGCGATGCGGCGGTAGGCGGCGGGATCATGGATGCGCAGTGTGACTTCGATGCTGCACCGTTCCGTCAGCTCTCCGACGCTGCATGTACCCGAGTCGTTTTCAATGTGCAGCCGCCCGTCGCGGAGCTTCGACAAGTGTTTCAGCACCAGTTTTCGAAAAAGGGGATCCACGATCCGCTGACGGGAAAGTCCCGGACGAGTCATCGGTGTCGAGTTCATCGTTTCCTCAATCGCGCGTGATGTTATCGGAACCGCCCGGCACGGTGGCCCGGGCGGGATGATCGAACACGGGTACCCCTTTAAGCCAGAGGCGCGCAGCCTCCCAGTGGATACCGGCGCTGACCTTCATCGTCATGAACGGTTGGCGCAGCAGAGTCATCGCAAGCGTGGTGCCGGTGATGGCCTGACGCTGCAAGGCCAGGGTGGCATCCAGGAACTTGTCGTCGTTACGGACGACATTCATGTGGACGCTGAGTCTGTCGCCCGGGACGTCGCTGCGCCAGAGGTATTGGAGATTCATGGGCATGAATGGCGACACATGCATCGTCTTATCGAAACGCAACATGGTGGGTGTTCCCCGGGGTGTCGGGTCATTCAGCACGTAGAGTTGGCGCTCGCTCCAGGGCGTGTTGGTGACTTCGGCGACGAGTGCCTCGATCGCGCGGCCATCCTCATCAAAACAGTAGAAGATGCTGATCGGGTTGAAGCAGTAACCGAAGTAGCGCAGGTGCGTCAGCAGCCGGATCGGGCCGTGCGGTCTTCGGCCGAGAGCCTTCTCGACCGCGTCGCGCACCGCCTCGGACAAGTTCTTGCGAGGATCTCCGAAATGGTCCTCGCGGCGAAACCACGCGACTGCCGGGTGCCGGCTGGACCACAACCAGCGTCCGGCGAAAACCTGGTCCAGTTCCGCCAGATCGAGGTAAAGCATGAACAGTCGAAAGCTAAACACGTGAGCTTTCGGCTGGAACCGTCTGTGGATGACGAGACCTCGGTACAGGCAGCTGTTCATGAACGGGACGCCATCGCCTCGAGGGCCGAGCAGACACGATGGGCGCTGTTGACACCGTCTTCGTGGAAACCGTAACCCCAGTAGGCGCCGGCATACCACGTTCGGCGGACGCCATTGATCGTCTCCCACTGTTGTTGAGCGGCGTGCGAAGAAGGGGTGAAGACCGGGTGATGATAGATCATTCGATCGATGATCCTGTGCTTCTGGATGGCGGCCGTGTGGTTCAGCGTCACCAGGAAGGTCGCCGCCGACTTCAGCTGCTGCAGAATATTCATGTTGTAGGTGACCGCGACCCGGTCCTGTTCCCGGGCGGTCCGATGGTAATTCCAGGCCGCCCAGGCCAAGGGCCGCCGCGGCAACAGCCGAGTGTCGGTGTGGAGTACGGCCTCGTTCTCCTGGTAGGGAATCGCGCCGAGAATCGCCGTCTCCTCCGGAGTCGGGTCGGCGAGCAGTGCGAGCGATTGATCGCTGTGGCTGGCCAGAATGACGTGATCGTAGATCTCGGTCGGCCCGGAGGTTGAATTCACGGCAACCCCGTCCAACGATCGCTGCACCTGTGTCACCGGACTCCGCAGACGTATCCGCTGCGCGAAGGGCGCAATGAGCTTTTTCACATACTCTCGCGAGCCGCCTTCAATCGTGTACCACTGTGGACGGTTGCTGACTGTCAACAGTCCATGATTGTGAAAAAAGCGAACCAAGAAAAAGAGCGGCATCTCGCTGATTAGATCCGCCTTCGCGGACCAGATCGCCGACGCGATCGGCAACAGGTAGTCGTCGCGAAAAGCCTTGCCGTAACGTTGCGCCGCGAGATACGCGCCCAGCGTGATGGTCGCATCCTGCTGTGACAGGATTTGGGGAGCCTCCCGGTTGAAGCGCAGAATGTCCCGAATCATCCGGTAAAACCGCGGACTGAGCAGGTTGCTGCGCTGCGCGAACAGGGTGTTCAGATTGTTGCCGTTGTACTCGAGGCCGGTGCGTTCGCAGCTCAGGCTGAAGCTCATTTCCGTCGCCAGCGACGTGACTCCGCATTCGTTCAGCAGGCCGATAAACTTCGGATAGGTGCGTTCGTTGTAGACGATGAATCCGGTATCGATCGCCAGATTTTCGCCGTGATCGGCCACATCGTGGGTATGCGTATGGCCTCCGATGTAGTCGTTGGCCTCGTAGACCGTGAGGTCATGCCGTCGGTGCAGCAGCCTGGCGCAGGTCAATCCGGCGATACCGGTCCCGATGATCGCGATTTTCATCCGATCGATGCCTTATAGACGCTTCTTGATGGCTCGGATCACGCTCGCTAGCACCGGAACGCGCTCGTAGATAAACGCCCCCATGTCGAAGTAATCATGGTGGTAGAACACGCGGTCATTGAACCTCAGGTGGCTGACACCGGCCAAGGTCATCACGCCAGCCTTCCTGAATCGGGCATGCTCGAAGCGCATGGTCCAGACCAGTGCGGCGCGCCCATCCTGCACGATCTCGTCGTCGAAGTCGAAACGGCAGCTGATCACGCCCTCGTACAACCGCTGGTAGTACTCACGGAGTTTCGGGAGTCCACTGAGTTCATGTAAGGGATCCATGAATTTCACGTCCGGGTCGTAAATTTCATCAAGCAGATCGAGGTGGGTCATGTCGAGGCGGTTGAAGACATCCTTGAAATGCTGCAATGTTGATGGCATCCACGATTCCCGTGTCAAGTGCTGGTGGCCGACTCCTGACCGGTTGTCCTGAAATAGCGCTGGGGATTGAGGCAAAGTGTTCAAGTTATTCTTGCGAGATTGCATAGCATAGTGAATGGTCCCGAACAGAACTCATTCGCTCTGTGGCATCCCGGTTGGGGCACGTCCGTGCGGCCAGCGCTGTGGTACCTTGCGCAGCTTTTCGATATCGTAGCCCAGCTGCCGAACCTTCTCGACCAACGCCACATAGTCTGCCTCATTGATCGAAGGTTGGCGTGCCATGATCCAGACGTAGTCGCGGGCGGTCCGGGCAATGATGGTGCGGCGATAGTCAGGGTCCAGATAGCAAACCCGATACTCGGCCTTGATCGGCCAAAGGAACTGCATGCCCCAAACCGCTCCCGAAGAATCGTTCACGAAGCCGCGCGGCGTATAGCGCCGCAGTGGGCCGTCGTAGCCGCCATTGCGGAAGGTGAAGGTCGTGTCCACGGTACCGTCTGCGGCAAGCCGATACGACTCGACGGCGTTGTAAGCCTCCTTTTCCAGGAAGGTCGGTATCGCTGCAATGACGAACCAGTCGCCCATGAATCGATTCAAGTCGACATGAGCCACCGTCTCGGGGGCTGGTAATCGCGGCCCGGCACAAGCAGTCAGTAGCGAAGCCCAAAGCGACAACGGAAGGAGGGGATGCATCGGGAATCCTGCGATCTTGATATCTCAACGCTTTGATTCACCGCCGCAATCCGAGTTCCCGATGCTTCCCGTCAGTAACCCGGCCCCGCGTCAAGCCTTTAACACCACGTCCTGAAGTGAAGGCCGGCGCGAATTTTCTCGCTGCGTTCGTCGAATCGGCAAACCACATCCTTGGCCGTTATCAATCAGCGAAGCACGGAGCTTGGGGAGGGGGCCGGCTTTGCTCTGAAGGACCGTTGGCGCTCCAGAGTGATGGAGTGAGAATAGGAGGTAGCGAATGCCCGTGAAGTGCGGACTCTTTCGTGGTTGAGCAGGCTTTTGCGCAAGCTACTCCTGGCCGGGCTCGGAGGAAAGCCGGCCTGGGCGCTCCCGGGAATCTGCATGCTATCCGGTGATGGTCTGATCAAACTCGAGCTTCCGGCGCCGGTCCACCCGGTCCCAGGCCTAATACCAGTCGAGGGTGTCGCACAAGACGAACTAAGATGCCATTGTTGCCGGATGAACCGGGCCGATCAAGGCTTCGCGAAGATCTGCCACGAATGATCGACGCCGGGAAGCGCATCAGCGACCCAGCAGGGGAAGACCAGTAAAGTCGCACTGCGGCGGCATAGGACTCAAGCTGCGGTCGGCTCCTCAAGCGATTGCTTGGTTTTCCATGGATCAGCTAAAGAAAACAACACGGGCCCTGATGCAGATGAAGTCTGCCGACCTTGTTGAACAGCTCGTCAATCATGCACGCATGGGAATGCAGGGTGGCATTCAGCGCCTGTTAGGCCCCCTGGAGAAGCATCGGCTGGAAGGGCACCAGTCATTCTCCAGGAAAATGAGTGCAGCTCCCCCTGCGGGCAGTCAGTCTCCCGTTGTCCGAACTAACCCGATAAACTGCATTAATGAAAATGCATCCTGGAACCGCCATCGCCCATCGATTTTTTGCAGGGACCGGGCGCAGCTACGGTCTAATCGTTAACCTCTTCACCCTGGGCTTCGATCGCTGGTGGAAGCAAAGAATCCTGAGAGAGATCCCACCGAACGCCTCCCACATCGTCGACCAAGCCTGCGGTACCGGGATTCTGACATTCCAGATCGCGCGCCGTTTCCCGACCAGTCGGGTGACCGGGGTGGAGCTTCGGAATGAATACCTCGACATTGCCAAGGAAAAGGTTCGTCGTTTGAACCTCGGAAACGTGGATTTTCTGCTGGGCAGAGCGGAAGAGGTTCGGGTGGCGGCACCGGTGGACTGCATCACCTCCTCGTATCTTGCGAAATACGCGGATTTGGATAGCCTGATCGGGAACGCCAAGGCCATGCTCAGGCCGGGCGGCCGGCTCGTCATGCATGACTTCACCTACCCCGCAGGACCAGTATTCACCCGCCTCTGGAAGCTATATTTCCGCGTTATGCAGACGGCGGGATCGATGGCATTCCCGGAATGGAAGACGGTTTTTTATGAGTTGCCCGGATTGCTTGAGCAAACCCACTGGATCCCGGACTTGCTCCGAGCTTTGCATGAACATGGCTTTACTCAGGTGAAAGCCGATTCGCTCACGTGGGGAGCTGCCGCCATCGTGACGGCGACCAAACCGTAAGAAGAGCACCGACGGTTGAAAGCACTCGTCAGATTTTCTCCCCACTCCTGTCGGTGGATCGATCTGTACGATCCTCAACGCCCAGGCCGAAGGATGCATCCTTGTGTCAATTTCCAGCGACTTTACGAATTGGTCGTTCCACAGCCGGAAGCAAGAGGGATATGGTGTATTTTATGCCGGACTGAAAGCCGTTCACTCGGTCCGACCCAGGTAGATCGGTGCCGCCATGATCGACTACGTAGCCCCTAGACAGCCGGGAGTAAGGTTTGGAACCTGTTGATCCCTGCGAGTCGGACCGAGGTTCCGAATGGTTCGTGCCCCAGTTCGGATCGCCGAGATTTAGGACGGCGGTCGGTTTGCTGTTCCTGCCGTATACCGTCATGGTCATCTCCTATGCCGTCATCGGCTCCTTGCTGACGAACCCGATCCATTGGGACCGAGTGGCGGCCATCGCGCTCATCTATTTCTTGGGCCTCGGGATCGGCGCCCATGCCTTGGACGCTTTGGGAAGCAAGGCGAGAAAGCCATGGGGCGATGCTTTCAGCCAGCGACAGCTATGGGTCGTGGCCGCCTCCTCGCTCACCGCGGCTTATGCCATCGCAATTTACTATGTGGTGCGGGCCGTTCCTAACCTGGCCTTCGTCGCCCTTATCGAGGGCTTTTTCGTCTTCGCTTACAACCTGGAGTGGTTTCAAGGACGCTACCACACGGATGGATGGTTCGCCTTGTCTTGGGGATTCCTGCCGGTGGTGGCCGGGCATCTGATGCAGACCAACACCGTTTCCGTTCCCGTGCTGTTGGTGGCCCTGTCCGCGGCCCTCTTCAGCCTGGTGGAGATCAATGCTTCTCGGCCTTACAAGGATCTCAAGCGCGGCTCGAATCTCGAAGCAACCGATGCGGCCTCGATGCAACGGTACGAAGTGATCCTGAAGAGCATCAGTATCGGGGTCATTCTGCTGGGTGCGGGGCTCTTGCTGTATCGGCTGGCCGGCTAGCGGTGTGTCGTCCTGGCCGGCGAGTAGAGGTCGCTAGGACGGTAGCGCGATCGCCCTGGGCTGCCCCGCATCCACGGCGTTACCGCCGGTCGAATAACTGCTCTGTGCCCTCGGATGGAGACCCGCAACTAACCCGCAACTCCGGGGCCCTTGATCGCAGGGTTCCCCGGACGGGAGAACGCCTCCTCGAACGCGAACCATCATCGCCCCCTTTACCGTGACCGAATGAGACCATGAACGAGCCAGTCCACCACTATTGCGTGAGGCTTAGGCCCATTCTCGCGAATGCTGTGGGCCAGACTCTGAGGGAAATTTTCCGCGACCTGCCCGGGAACCCAGGTGACGCGATCAGGGACAGCTTCCTGGGCGGCAAACTGATCCGCGCTTCCCTCGTCTGCCTGGTCAATGAAAGCCTCGGAGGGTCACTCGAGCAGGCCCTGCCGAGAGCCGTGGCGGTCGAGCTCATCCATGGCGCCACTTTACTTCATGACGATTTCGTCGATCAGGATCGAACCAGAAGGAACCAACCGGCCGCTTGGACCTTGGCGGGGGCGCGGAAAGCGGTTCTCTTGGGAGATGTCATCTTTGCCTCGGCGATCGAGATGATGAGTGAACTGAGCCGGGCTGACGGCATCGCGGTCTCCCGCGCCATCGCCCGAATTTCGAGGGGCGCTTTAAGAGAACCGGTCGATCCTTCGGAGTTGGCCGGGTACCTGATACCGGGCGCGGCAACCGAGCGGCTTTACGACGCCATCATCGACCTCAAGACCGGCGTGCTTTTCGGTGTCGCCTGTGAACTGGGCGCCATTTCGGCCCGAGCGAACGACCCGATGAGGAACGCCTTCTATCGCTACGGTCGGCTGATCGGCCAAGCCTATCAGATTGCCGATGACGTCAAGGAAATCAGACAGTACATCGTCAGCGGAACAGTCAATTCTCAGAAAATTGCGGCACTGACTCCGCCGCTTCTGCGCTTCAATGGGGACCTGCGACCGGGCATTACCGCGGTCCTCGCCGGAGAACTCTGCGTGTTGCAGGGGAACCTGTTGCAGGGGTTCGCGAAAGTAGCCGAAAGCATGGAGGAGGAGATGAGAAGTCGCCTCACAGCCGCTTCCACTCTGGTTTCCGAATGTTTGTCCAACGTCGTCCATGCGGACATGATCCAGCAGGCCCCCCATGATCTCATCGAGATGTTCAATAGAACTTGACGTTCGCAGCGAGATGGGTTCCGACTGCACCCTACCGTGTCATCAAATCCTTCCAGATCATGGAGCTTGAATCACCGCAACGGTAACTACGATGATTGAAATACGAGAAACATCCGATAACGACCGCCAGGATTTTCATGACTAACCTCATTGAATGGCGGTTTTGTCTTAACCAAAATTGGAGCAGAAAGCGTTAAAGCGTCCAACAACCTCGGCAAGCAGATTAGGGGAACGCCGCCGAGCTCGGTTAGCTAGGTGCGAAGGTGTGCCGGCGCCTGAGGGTTGTTTGCAGGATTAGTATCGTGCTTAGACAATCGTGTGATGAACTTGCCTACTAGGGGCTGCAAGTCTGATTCGAGAGCGTCTGCTATCTCCTTCGCATAGACTTCATTGCCGTCGACATGGAGCGTAAAGGATTTGATGTGTTTTGCCTTTTTTGCGGGATCTTCGATTGTCACCTTGGTCCACTGATAAAGTGGAAAGTGTTCAGCGCCATGCTTTTCAGCTTCGGCAACATACTCTGCGAAGGCATCAAACTGACATTTCATTGTCGCGTGATGCTTAGTTAGGACGTCTGTTAGCGGCTTCATTGCCAAACTGTCTGGGTGTCGCCGCGCCAAGTCCGCGAACTCATCGCCCAGGTTGATCCGTACCTGATACTGCCATTGATTGCTCATGGTTGACCTCCTCTTATCATGAGCGCTCCGAAACGCCAGCGCCTCGCTGCCGCCTCACAACCGGTATAAGGTGCATAAATCAGTATGCATCACTTCGGGCCGGTGATCAAAAAAACCGAATCTTGCGCGTAATTTGGAACATGAATGATGCAATGCTCGCTCTTTACGTCCGCCCGGGTGGTGTTTGCGTTTCCTCCAGCGGGAAGCGGCCGTGAGTGCGCCGGCCGCGCTCGGCGTGCGCCTGTCGCCGCAGGACACAAGCCGCCTCATTGCCGCAATAAAGGATAAGAAATTCAATGGGCTTTATATCCATTGGGGATGGAGGATGCGCCCTGGGCAAGGGGTTGTCAACACCATGCAGAAGGCGTTAGCGACCGTTTCTCTTTTTCAGACGGGAAACGGGCGCAGGTTGGGAAGGCAACTGAGTCGCTCGCAAGGTACTGCCCTTTTGTGGGCTGCCGTTTTTCGCATGCAGCACCAAGGGCGTGCCTACGGCCCCTGCCGCCAGCTCCGCCCGGCGGACCAACGTGGCGCCATATTTGGCGGATTCCCGCTGGTAGACCTCGAAGCCCACAATCTTGCGGCTGTACAAGTCGAGGATCACGGCAATCGGCGTAGATCGCCAGGCAGTCGCGTGCCCCGGCGCCGACGCCGCACCCGGCGTCGAGCAACTGGTCGCAAGGGTTCGGGGCGACGCGTTCCAACCCCTCCCGATTCATCCGTTGCAGCATCGACTCGAGGTTGGTCGGATTCATGCCCAATCGGCAAGAACCGAAGTGCATGTTGAAGCTCCGACTCCACGCCTCTTAGGCCGCGCCCACCTCTGAGTAGCATTCGACCAGATCACGAAGGAACACCGCATCCTCCCGCTCGCCATCAACCGTCGCTAAATTGCCATGGGCCTCGCTATCGCGAATCTCGCCCACCGCAACTAAGAATTGCTCGCACCGCATCGTGTTGCCCCTTGCACTCGATACCTCATCTGAGCGTCACGGCGGTGAAGGAGTTTTCCGTGCGGCGCGCTCAGGAGTTTCCTTGCGTATCAGACATGGCAACCGGGGTTTCGTTCGCAGAGCCCCCGGCGAAGCCTAAAGCGGCCGGCTAAATTTTCGGCAGGGCTGCTTGTCTGACGATCGGTCCTTTAGGCGTTAAACTCGGGCGCGTCTGTCGCTGACTGCCAAATCGGGACAAGAGGATACTCACCGCATGGCTTTTCTGCCTTTCTATCTGCCGGCGTCCACACCCCTGAAGTCTGTGATCATCGGGGTAGGATACGCCGGCATTGCGGCGCTCATCACGCTGCGACGTCAACTGCCCGGCCGCCCATATCACCGTCATCGATCCGAATCCCGACCACATCAAAATCACCCATCTGCACGAGACATTCCGCCGCCAGATGAGCGAATTCGTCGTCCCCTTCGCCAACATCGCCGAACGTTTTGCTTGCTGCCACATTCAGGCCGCGATCGACCTCTCGGATGGTCATGTCGCGGAATGCAATGAAAACCGCGGATTGATGGTTGATGACGAGTTTATCGAACCTTGCCGACGGTGGCCTCTCTCAGATCACTGCCAGGTACTTCGTCTCCGATTTCGATTTCGATCATCGCCACACCATCATCGCTCGGACAGCCCGCGACAAAGTCGTTATCCCGGCGCGCCAACCCGCAGGCATTGAAGCCGCCTGCGCAAATCTTGTCGAGAAAGTTCGGGCGCCGAGCTACGATACAATACAGCGTAAAATACCGCGGCGGCCATAAGGCAGTGCCGCGATGGGAATACCGCGTGACGAATGAGTTCCGGTCGGTAGCATTCACTCTCCCGTTGGGGCCGGACTCGCGCGAGGCACGGTAGGCTCGACCCCTACCGTCCCGATTGCAAGTGATGATTCTCCCTGCCGTGAGATGATCCCCGCAGCGTATCGCCGGCTAACGCGGTGGCATCGGATGTCTCGCACATACCGAGACTTCGCGGAGCGCTAGCGAGCCCGCGACGACACGTGACACCTGTCATCCAGGAGATTCCTCAACAGTGATGAGCACCGTCGAACAGCGTTTGTTCGCCTTCCTGCAGCGGACGATGATGCTTGCCGAGCGACCGCCTGAGACCGTGCCGCGGGGCGATGGGTCCGATGATGACACCGCGGTGTCCGGAGCTATGCGTCTTAGGCGGATGGCCTCAGGCTATGGTCTTCGTGTCGAGGCATGGGAAGGAACTCTGGCCGAAGCTCTGGAGGTCTGTGGCGCCCAAACCCCCGTGTTGCGCGAGTTGGGAGACGAATGGTGGGTCCTCTGCGGTTTTCGGAGCGGCGCGGTATGTGTGGCGATCGTCGGGCGCGAGGGTCTTGAGGAGCGGACGGTGCGGCAGTCTCGGTTAGCGACGATGCTGCGGCTTGCACCCGATTTGCCAAACCACTGGCTCGTCGCGGAGCCGTTGCAGTGCCTCGGCGATGCGGCGCAACCGGGTGGGGATCATCATCTCCCGCCGTTCAGCCGTCTGCTGGCATTACTTCGGCCCGAGAAGCAGGATTTGTCGCTGGTCATGGCGTTTGCTTTCGGCGTCGGCCTGCTCGGACTCGCGACGCCGGTGGCGGTGCAGGCGCTGGTGAACACGGTGGCGATGGGTGCGGTATTGCAGCCGGTCGTCGTCCTCGCGCTCCTGCTCTTCATTTTTCTGGCCTTCTCCGGGGCAATCCACGTGTTGCAGACCTATCTGGTCGAGATCGTGCAGCGTCGGATTTTCGTGCGCGTGGCTGCTGATCTGGCTTACCGGCTCCCGAGGGTGCGGGCGGAAGTCTATGATCGCAGTTACGGCGCAGAGTTGGTGAATCGGTTTTTCGACGTGCTTACGGTACAAAAGGCTGGCGCCACACTGCTGCTGGAGGGCGTCGCCACGGTGCTTCAGGTGGCCATCAGTCTGGTGGTGCTGGCGTTCTATCATCCTTTCTTACTGGCGTTCGACGTGTTGCTGTTGATCGCGATCGTGTTCGTGATCGTCGTGCTTGGCCGAAATGCAGTGCCGACAGCGATCGCGGAATCGAAGGCGAAATATGCCGTGGTCGCGTGGCTGGAGCAGGTCGCGCGCAATTTATTGACGTTCAAGTTGAATCAGGGACCGGAACTCGCCCGGTTTCACACCGATCGTCTTGCACACGATTACCTGTCCGCCCGCGTCAGCCATTTTCGGATCCTGATCCGGCAGGTGATCGGTGCCGTGAGCCTGCATGCCCTGGCCGGGACTTCGTTGCTGGCCATCGGCGGAATTCTGGTGATCGAACGGCAGCTGACTCTGGGCCAGTTGGTGGCCGCGGAATTGATTGTCTCGGCGGTGTTGACTTCATTCGCCAAGTTTGGAAAACAGCTGGAGAGCTTTTACGACCTCATGGCCGGCGTCGATAAGCTCGGGCATCTGCTGGATCTGCCGTTGGAACGCGAATTCGGCGAGCCTTACCCCTCTGGCCACTCGAAGGGTGCCGCACTCGTCGTTCATCAGTTGGGCTTTACGTATGAGGATGGCTCTCCGGTGCTGGACCAACTGAACGAGTGCGCCGCACCGGGCGAGCGCATTGCGGTGCTGGGACCGCCCGGGTCAGGCAAGAGTACGCTGGCGGATCTTCTCTGTGGAATCCGTGAGCCTACTCAGGGCCGCATCGAGATCAACGGCTTCGATCTGCGGGATCTTCGTCTGGAGGCGTTGCACGCGAGAATCGCGGTCGTCGGGCGGAGCGAAATCATCGAGGACAGTGTGATCGAGAATGTCCGTGTCGGGCGAAGCGATATGGATCTCGAGACGATCCGAGCGTCACTGCGTGCCGTAGGGTTGGCCGATGAGTTGGCGGCTCTGGCGCAGGGCCTAAGTACTCGACTGGGGCCCAACGGTGCTCCGTTGTCGAGCGGCCAGTCGCGGCGATTGATGTTGGCGCGTGCGATGGCAGGCAAGCCGACACTGCTCGTCATCGACGGCTTGCTGGATGATTTGGACGAGCGGTCAAGGCAAGCCGCGGGGTATGCATTGTCCCAGCCGGACGCGGGCTGGACCCTGATCGTTTTGACGCAAAGACAGGAAGTCGCTGATGCCTGCGATCGGGTCATCGTCCTCGGCGGCCGGAATCCCGAGGGACTGGAGCGAAAACGGCGGCAAGATGCATCGGACCCGTTGTGAAGCAGTGGCGGAAGTCGGCCGGCTGGATCGTACGTCATGACAACCTTCGAACGGAGAGCTCGCCTGTCCGCCCTTGCAGCGGTGCAGACACCGCGTCGGGTTACACGGATTGCGCGCTTGTTCGCCTGGATGTTCCTGTGGGCGCCGGTGCTTACACTGGTCACACCCTGGCAGCAAAACGTCATGGGCCTCGGCAAGGTGGCCGCCTATGCCCCGCTGGAGCGGCGTCAGACGCTGGAAGCCCCGGTTTCCGGACGGATCGTGCGCTGGTACGTCGAGGAGGGGGTGCGCGTGCAGGCGGGGGATCGACTGGTCGACATCGCCGATGTCGATCCGCTTTACTTGCAGCGATTGATCGAACAACGGCAGGCCAGTTTGGCCAAGCTTGCGGCGAAGGAACAGGAGATTCGATCCTATCGACTGCAGATCTCGAATCTCGATGCGACTCGCGAATTGCAGCTTGCCAGCGCACGTCAGCGGCTCGATATGGCGGCGCAGCGCGTTCGTTCGGCGCAAGAGGCCCTGGAATCGGCGCGCGCGACCCTTTACACGGCGGGAATTCAACTGCGACGGCTGGAGCGCCTGTTGGGCGATGGTTTGGTCTCCCGCCGCGACTTCGAACTGGCGGAACGGGACGAAATCGTGGCTCGGCGGAACCTGAACGGTGCGGATGCCAACGTGAAGTCCGCGTTGGCCGATCAGCGGGCCGCCGAGGTCGATTTGAACCGAATCTCGGTCGAGGCCGAAGCGCGTATCGATTCCGCCAAAGCCACCGCTCAAAAGGTCGAGAGTGAATTGCAGGATAGCCGCGCCAGCTTGTTGAAATCGGAGCTGGATGTCTCGCGACAGCAGGCTCAGCAGATCACGTCGCCGCGCGATGGCACCGTGTTGCGCGTAGCAGCCAATTCCGAGGGGAATTTGATCCAGCAGGGGGAGACCATGTTGGTCCTGATTCCCGATACCGAAGCGCGGGCCGTGGAACTCTGGGTCGATGGGAATGACGCAGCATTGATCACGGCGGGACGGCAGGTCCGTTTGCAGTTCGAAGGTTGGCCCGCCATCCAATTCGTAGCTTGGCCCGAGGTTGCAGTCGGAACGTTCGGCGGCACCGTCGCCTTTGTCGATGCCAGCGACGACGGCCTGGGAAATTTTCGGATCATGGTGGTTCCGGATGAAACCGACGTGCCCTGGCCTTCGGAACGCTGGTTGCGCCAGGGGGTGCGCGCCAAGGGTTGGATCTTGTTAAATCGGGTCACTCTGGCCTTTGAAATGTGGCGACAGTTGAATGGCTTCCCGCCGCTGATTCCGCAAGATTCGCAAAAACTGGATATCGCCCGCAAGACCCTGAAATGAGCCCCCGCATTCAAGCTGTCATCAGCATGTTGATCGGCGCCGCCCTCGCCGGTTGCACCGCATGGAATGCGCCCATCGAACCCGGATTGGAGAAGACCGTGCGTGAGCGTTTGGCCCGACGCGAGACTTTTCCTTTGGCCGAATTGAGTCGCAAGCCACCCAAGGACATCGAGCAGAGTTTGAAGGAAATGAAGGATCAATCGCTGGTGGATTTGCCCCCGCCGATACCGCCGCAGAAACCTTCTGGCGAAGCGCCAAAGGCGGCGGAACAGAGTCGGAAAATGACTATTGCCGATGTTCGAGGGGCAGCACTGACGAACAACCTGGATTTGGAGATTGCGGAAATTGCGCCTTCGATCGCGGCGACTTATGTCACCGAAGAAGAGGCGAGGTTCGATCAGCTGATTTTTTCACGGGCAAAATATGCCCGCCAGGATACGCCGCTGAACAACCTGGACGTCGTACAGTTTCAAACGCCGAATCCGGATGACCCTCTCAATCAGCAAATCGCGAAGCTGACCGAGATTCAGCAATTGACCAATTATTTGGAATTGGATGCCGGGGTCGTCATCCCTTTACGGACCGGCGGCACCGTGACGCTCAGTGCACCGATGGATGAGAAGGAAATGTACAAGGGGGTTCCTTCAAATCAGTACCGGAGTGCGCTTCGGTTTTCGATTAGTCAACCCCTGCTGCGCGGCGCCGGCGTCGACAACAATGTGGCATCGATCCGGGTCGCCCGCTATGAGCAGCATGCCACCGAGGTGACGGTCAGGCTCCAGGCGATCCGGGTGCTGGCCACGATCGACCGTGCGTATTGGTCGGTCTATCAGGCTTGGGCGGAGTTGGACGTCCGGCGCCAGCAGTACGAGTACGCCAAGAATCATCTCGCGATGGTCCGTAAACGTGTCGCCGAAGGACTGACTGCCGCGGTCGAGGTGAATCGGGCCGACGTGGGTCTCGCCGAGCGCCTGGAGGCGGTGATCGTCGCCGAAACCAATCTGAGGCTGAAGGAACGTCAGCTGAAATTATTGATGAACGACCCGGTCTTGAAAATGGAGACGCCCACGATCGTGATACCGACCACGTGGCCGAACTTGGTGAAGTTCGAGTTCGATCGCGATCAACTGGTGACAAAAGCCTTCGCCGGGCGGCTCGAACTGCTGGAGCTGGAACTCAAGCTGGCAGCGGATATCACCAAGGTCGATTATCTCCGAAACCAAACACTGCCCAGTTTTATGCTGGATTACAGCTATGCCTCTCTGGGGCGGAACGCCAATTCGTTCGATGGCGCTATTGGACAGGCGTTCAGCGGAGACTTTTCGGACTGGTCGGTCGGCCTGCGTATGGAGTATCCGGTCGGCAACGAGCTGCGTTTGGCCCGGCTGGAACGTGCCGTCAATGAACGTTTGCAACGCCTGACTACCCGTCAGTTGCGGGAGCTGACGGTGCGGCGCGAGATTTATGATGCGCTCGATCAGTTGCAGCAGAACTGGCAGCGTATCCTGGCCGCTCGTCAGAACGTCCTGGTGGCCGGCATCAACTATGATGCCGAGCTGAAGCAGTTTTCTGAGGGGCTCCGCACGATGACCGAGGTATTCGAGACTTTGACCAGTCTGGGTAACGCCCAGATTCGAGAGGTCCGCGCCGTCGCCGACTACCAGGTGTCGCTGATCGACCTGGCTTTTGCGACGGGGACGCTGCTCGGCTACAGTCAGGTCGAACTGGGCGATTTCGGTAAAGTCAGAAGTACCGGGACGCCCGCGCAGTGAAGGTCACGTGGATCGTTCACTAAAGCAAACCTGAGTCACCTGCCTCTCGATGATATTTCGGCAGCCATTGCAACAAAACGGGGTCGGACACGATTTCTGTCGCGGAGTCAATGATGTTGGAACTGGCCCCGAGAGGTTTTCCGCAACCGTGCCATGATGCATGTCGTTGATCAGCCCATGCCGCGGCCGCCAAATCGCAGGTCTTTGACGCTGCCTTCGTGGTGAGGTCTGCAAACGGACAGCGCAATCCGCCAGCCTCCGTCCGCTCGATCAGACCGATCTCGGCCAACACGCAACCATCGGTATGCACGCGCTTGACATCGCGCCCAACCCGCCGTGCCCGTTCGCGCACGCCAATCTCGCCGCCATCCGCTTGCAGTGCATGCACGATCGCCCACCGTTTCTCGGTCAGCTTGCAAAAAAAGGCGCCGGGCGATTCAAAGTTGAACGTCTCGCCTTGATAGGTACCGCTAGCCAGGCCATTGGCTATGCGTCGTGCGGCATTTCGGGACAGCCTCCGCCGAAGGATCAACGGCGCACCATCTCGGAGCGCGATCAAGACACTCAGCCGCCATTTTCGATCATGTGTTAGGTACACGCGAGGCCTGTGATAGGCCG
>Ga0209254_10001448_pt1 | contig 21287 bp, 17 predicted proteins | sample FrelakmetDIP11DI_FD_187148 | JGI IMG/M metagenome (GOLD analysis project Ga0209254, IMG submission 187148) | Freshwater lake sediment microbial communities from the University of Notre Dame, USA, for methane emissions studies - DIP11 DI (SPAdes)... | ecosystem: Environmental > Aquatic >...
CTCGTCTTTGCCCTGGGCGAATGTCTTGCTGGTCTTGGTCATCCGAACCCTGCCCTGTAGGCTTTATCTTATGATTCCCGGCGCGGTATTTCAAGCCAGGGACTTCAGGAATTCCTGAGGGTTGACGATGCGGATACCCATATAGCCGCCGATCTGCTTCAAGGCCCGGGCGCCGGTGATGATCACATCGGCCGTGAGGGCGACGGCACATTCGATGAACTTGTTGTCGGCGGGGTCGGCCTTAATGATGGTCAGCTTCGGTGTCTCGGCCGCGAAGAGAATGAAGGTTCCGCGGGCAAAGAGATCCAGAAGCTCACCGAGCGAGAGTCAATTCCTGATCCTAGCAATTTCTAAGAAAAGCCCTGATCGAATCGTGATCGCCAGCCAGGACGAATTGGATGAGATTATCTTGCCATCGGAACAATATCCGATTGCGCAATCCCTGCCGAATTTCCCAGAAGCTATGGCATAGTCGTTTCAGGCCAATTCCCGCGGGCAATGGGACTCTTGCTTCCAGCAGGGCAAGAAAGGCAAAACAGGCTATTTTTATGTCGGTTTTTTGCTGGAAGGGGAGTGCCTTTATAGAACGGTCAAAAGATGGCTTGAATTCATATCTCACAAGGACTTCAGGTGTTTGCGAGCGCTTCTAGATGATTTGTAGCTTGCACCGCGTTCGGCGACGAGCCGTTCGATCTTTTGCCATTCTTCCCGGGTATACTCGGATTTCTCCTTGATTTCACAAGGCATGAAGAAAATGCCCTTGTCCGTCACCTTAAAGGCGACGGTGGAACCTCTTTTCAGGTTCAGAATATCCCGGATGGATGCGGGCACAGTCAATTGTCCCTTGGAGGTTATTGTCGCGATTTCGGTTATTTCCATTGAATCTCCTTACTTTCTTACATTCTTACATTATACGAGCTAGGGCAATTTGTCAATGATTAGTGACGATGGACATGAAGCGATTGTCTCAAGAATCAGGACGCGGTAAGATTGCCGCGCCGCAAGAGCGGTTCGCAATGACAAAGAAATAATGCGATCTCGCGATGGCAGAGAAAGGCGGTGAGATCGCCACGCGGCCGTGGGCCGCTCGCGATGACAACGGGTGAGGGGCATCCAATAACACTCTGGCCGCGGCTTGACTTGCCCGCCGGGCCGGGCATATATTTGCGGCATGACCGAAGACATCCATGGGCTGAACTCCAGGGGCCGGATGCTCGAGGACCTGTTCTTCCACAAGCAGGACGCCATCCTCATCGAGAAGAAATTGAAGATTCAGAAGCTGGAGCGCGGTGTGGATACCATCGCCGGGATTTCCGGGATCACGGATGAAGCCGTCCTCCGGAAGCTGGTTGAGCTCAATATCCAGGTCGAAGTGCTCGCGACCCTCCTGGTCATCCCCCTTGTCGAAGTGGCCTGGGCGGATGGGAAGATCAAAAAGAAGGGGCACCGGGAAGCGATCTTGAGCGCGGCCGAAGCCACCGGCATCCACGGCGGGCCGCACCACAGCGGGCTGTTCGAGCACTGGCTCGAGGCCGGTCCGCCCAAGGGCTTCCTCGAGTCGTGGATATTCTATATGCAGGGTTTGTGCCGCCTGCTCAGCGACAGCGAGCGCCAGTCGCTCGAAACACATATCCTCGAGCGGGCGAGGACGGTCGCCGAAGCCGGGAGCAGCGAAGGCAAGCCCAAGCTGTCGCGGAAAAAAGAGGACGTCCTCCTTCAGCTGAAAATCGCCTTCAATCCCTAAAGATGCTAGGCGGTAAGGCTGCAGCGGGAATTCGCCTATTAATTAATAATAAAGGGGGAGTTTAATGAAAAGACTAATAGCGATTATTGCCTCAATAATTTTAATGCTATCTTGTTCAGGGATTTTTGAACATGCCAAGAGGGTAGATCGAGAGAAAAAAATGCAGAAGGAGTATGGCAAATTCCGGGTAGATCTAACGAAGCACCCTGATTACAATTATGAACCTGATAATCCGCTGTCAATAAAAATATATGATAAGGGATTTACCCCCCTAAATTCTAATTATATTGTTATCGGGAAGATATTTCTTGTTTTTTTGCCAGACGCGAACCAAGTCCTGGTCGATGAAACATTACGAAAAGCAGCGGCGTATATCGGCGGAGAAGGGATTATTTTTGTGGATGAGCAGCAGAAAGAAACCGGCCTGGACGGCGAACATAAAACTGCAGTACTCATTCCGTTTTCTACAATGATGTTCTATTCAGAGAGTAGTGCAGAAAATAACAAAACTGTTATTACCAAAAAAACAGCCAACGTGATTCGGTGGCGATAAAGGTTTATAGATAACAAACTCCCGACGGTTGATAGCTTCCCTCTATTTATTGCGGCTACCTTCATTGGAGATAATTCGCTCAAGATTCTTGATGAGAGGGGGAAGATCTTGCTTGATGATCGACCAGATGATATCGAGATCTGTATCGATATAGCCGTGAATCAATCTATTCCGAGTCCCGCTGATAAGGTCCCAAGGGATGTGGGGATGCCGCCGGCGCAAGTCCAGAGATATTGAGCTCGCCGCCTCTCCAAGTATTTCGATGGCATGGATGGTAGCTAGCGCCCGAACCTCATCGCTTTCAAAATCCGACCGGCTGAGGCCTCGAGTGAACTTTACGGCTTTGCCTGCGTAATCGAGCATATGGCGCAGGCGGATTAAATCGTCTTTACGGCCTCGCATAGCGGACCTTGGCTTCTCTGACTACCTGCTCACGAAAATACCGGCTCAAATCTCCCGGCGTACGAAGATCGACCTTGCGTCCGGCCAGGCGAGAAAGCTCGTTTTGCACAGCGATAAGGGCAAACCCCGGAGCATGGCCCGGCTCAAACTCGACGAGCACATCGAGGTCGCTGTCCGGTCGGAAATCATCCCTGAGCGCAGACCCGAACAACGACAGCTTGGCGATATGATTCCTTCGGCAAAACTTGGCTAGAATCGGATCGGACACAGTGAAGCGCTGATGAACGGGAAGCGAGTCTCTAGTCGAGGATGGCTTTGCAGCTAGCAAAGCGCCCATTCGAGACATGAGGCTTCTAATCTCCTCGAAGACAGGGGATTCCGAGTTGGCCTGAAAATACACGCGCCGGCCCTGTTGAGAGCGGCGGACGAGTCCGGCATCGGTGAGAAGCCCGAGCTCCCGTTGTACCGGCCCCAGCCCTTGATCGCTCGCGCGCACGATCTGGCGCAGATAGAAGGCTTCGTCGGCATGGGAGAAAAGCAGGGAAAGGACGGCGCGGCGAACCTTGCCGAAAAGGATGCCGGCCGGATCATCGGGTGCGCCGGAAGTTCTCATTTCGATCCAATTGTAACTAATTAGGTTACATCTGTCAACGTCCCTATTATACAGGGACGGGGTTCTGCTTCAAGAATCTCATTTAGTAATAGAAGAACCGGCGAGATTCCCGGCGGCGCGAAGACGCCTTCCCGGGGCCGGATTCACTCCCGGTAGAGCGAGTCGATCAGGTCCTTGTATTTTTCCTCGACGATTTTGCGCTTGACCTTGAGGGTCGGCGTGATCTCGTTCGAGGCGATGTCGAAATCGCGGTCGAGCAGGGCGATCTTCTTGACGCGCTCGTAGGAGGCCAGGTCCGGGGTCGAGCGGTTGACCTCGGCCAGCATGAAGCTCACGATGTCCTCCTGCCGGCACAGCTCGGCCCTGTCCCGGAAGGGGATGCCGTTCTTCCGGGCGTAGTCCGCGAGCTTTTCGAAGTTGGGCACGATGAGAGCCGAGATGAATCTCCGGCTGTTGCCCACGACGACCGCTCCGGCGATATAGGGATTGGCCGCGATGACGCTCTCGATGGGCTGGGGGGCGACGTTCTTCCCGCCGGCGGTGATGATCAGGTCCTTCTTCCGGTCGGTGATGATGAGAAAGCCGTCCCCGTCCAGGGTGCCGATGTCCCCGGTGTGGAACCAGCCGCCCTCCATCGCCTCGCGCGTTTCCGCCTCATGCTTGTAGTAGCCGAGCATGACGTTCGTCCCGCGGGCCAGGATCTCGCCGTCGGCGGCGATCTTGATGTCGACGCCGGGGATGGGCTTGCCGACTGTCCCGAAACGGTAGTCGTCCAGGGTGTTGCCGCTGAGGACCGGCGAAGTCTCGGTCAGGCCATAACCGGGAAGGATGACTAGGCCCATAGCATAAAAGAACTCGGCGATGTCCGCGGACAAAGGCGCCCCGCCGCAGACGAAGAAATGGATGCGCCCGCCCGTCTTGGCCAGGATCTTCGAATAGACCAACTTGCGGGCCAGCCCCCGCTTGAACTTCAAAGCCGCGGGGATGTGCTGCCGGTTGATCTTCTTGCCCGCGTACCTTCGGCCGACGTTGAGCGCCCAGAAGAACATCGCTTTTTTTGGGGCCGGCATCTTTAAAACCATGTCCATGACCCGGGAATAGATCTTCTCGAACAGCCGCGGCACGCTGATCATGATCGTCGGCCGGACCTCGAGGATGTTCTCGCTGACGGCCTCCACGCTTTCGGCATAGGCGATGCTCGTGCCGCTGTGGATGAAGATGAAGGTCGCGGTCCTCTCGAGCACGTGGGACAGGGGCAGGAAGGACAGGGCCGTATCGACGAAACGGAAGGGAACGACGCTGCACAGGGAGGTGATATTGCTCAGGAAATTGGCGTGGCTGAGCATGACGCCCTTGGGAATGCCGGTCGTCCCCGACGTGTAGATGATCGAGGCCAGGGCCGACGGCTGGACGGCCAGGGCGAGGCGCTCGAACAGCCCGGGGTCCTTTTCCAGGAGGCGTTTCCCCTTGCCCTGGACTTCCCCCAGGGTGAGGATCCCGGCCGGCTCCTCCTCTTCGATCATGATGAAATGGCGGACGCGGGGGAGGTCCCGGCGCACCGCCTCGACCTTGAGCCACAGCTCGCGGTTGGAGCAGATGACGAACTCGGCATCCGAATCGTTGATGATGAACTTGATCTGCTCGGGCATCAGGGAAGTATAGATGGGGACCGAGACCCCGCCCGCGCACAACACGGCGAAATCGGCGATGACCCATTCCGGCCGGTTTTCGGACAGGATGACCGCTTTGACTCCCGGCCGCAAGCCGAGCTCATAGAGTCCGGCCGAGAGCTTCCGGACCCGTGATTCGAACTCGGCTGTAGACATGGGGACATAAGCGCCTTCCCGCCTTGCCAGGAGAAGGTCCGGCTTGGCGTGGATTCGGCAGGAGCGGAGGAAGATCTGGCTGATGGTCTCGACGGTTTCGGTCATGGCCCCCTCATTATAGCACCTTTAATTCTAGCATTCTGTCGATACGGAAGTGACGCTGGTCTTCGCGCCTGTAGCAATAAGCCGCGACGCCCTCGAAGCGCTTGCCGCAGTACTCCATCATCTCGATGGATTCGGGATGGACGCGGCGGCGGGTCTTGGTGTCGTCGGGCTTGAGGTAGAGGATCTCCAGGTCGCGGCCCTCGCTGATGGCCTCGCTGATCAAGGCTTTTTTCTGCGCATAGGACAACCGCTCGTCGGCCTTCTTGTACTGGAACCGCGTCAGGAACCGGACGATGTTCCAGTCCATACGGATATGGCCGAGCTTGATGGGCTTCTTCAGGACCAGGCCTTGGAAGCTCGTGCACCGGCTGAGGGCCACGTAGGCCTGGCCGTGGACGAACGTGCCGCGGCCGAAGTCGATGACCACCCGGTCGAAGGTCTTGCCCTGACTTTTATGGATGGTGATGGCCCAGGCGAGCTTGAGCGGGTACTGGGTAAAGGCGCCCACGGGCTCGGAGACGATCTGCCGCGTGTCCGGGTCCAGTCCGAAGCGGAACAGCTCCCAGATGTTGGGCCCGACGTCCACGGTGAGCCCGTTCTGGAGCTCGACCCGGATGACATCGTCCTCACCCTTGGTTTGGACGACGCCCGCCACCCGGCCGATCGAGCCGTTGACCCAGCGGCCCTTGGGGTCGTTCGTGAGGAGCATGACCTGGGCGCCGGCCTTGAGCTCCAGCCGCTCGTCCGTGGGAAGGGACGAGCGGTCGAACTCGCCCTCGATGAAGCCGTCGTAGGAATAGACGCGGCCGTCGAGGCGCTCGAGCTTCTCCCGGTTTCGCTCGAAGGCCAGGTCGTTGGTGCTGGTCAGGGTGATGTAGAACTCGCCGTCGGGCGGGACGAAGTCCGGGTCGTGGCGGAAGTTGAGACGGTCGAGCTCCACCGCTGTGGCCGACCGGTTGCGGATGGCGTTGAGCAGGCCGATGAAGTCCTCTTCGGTCTGACGGTAGATCTTCTCCAGCTCGACAAATTCCAGGGCGAAGGTCAGGTCCTGGAAGATGCGCGACGAGAAAAAATAGGGCGTCTCGTAGTGGCCGCCGGCGAAGAGCTCGCGCTCGGCCGAGGTGACCACGGGCGGAAGCTGATACAGGTCGCCGATGAAGACCATCTGCAGGCCGCCGAAATGATGCCTGGGCTTGGGGCCGTTGAGACGCAAGAATTTCTCGACGCAGTCAAGGAGGTCGGCCCGGACCATGGAGATCTCGTCGATGATGATGGTGTCGAAGCGCTTGTAGATATCCGGGGAGCCGGAGCCGAACGCCGTCCGTCCGCCGCCGCCGATGCCGCCCCGGGGCCGGAAGGAGCTCTTGGGCAGCTTCTTGACCTTCTCCAGGGTGATATCCGGCTTGAACCGGCAGAAGGAATGGATCGTCTGGCCGCGGACGTTGAGGGCGGCGACGCCGGTGGGCGCCAGGACGGCGACCTGTTTCTTGGTCGTGTCGCGGAAATACTCGAGGAGCGTCGACTTGCCCGTGCCCGCCCGGCCGGTGATGAACACGTGGCGGCTCGTGTTCTCCATGAGGTCCAGCGCCTCACGGAACTTGTCGTTGATCTCGATCTGGCCGGGGGGCAGGGGATCAGGAGCCGCCCGGTATTTCGTCTTCTGGGCGGCAGGCTTTTTCTTGGGCATGGGCCAAGCATTTTTATAATGAAAATTACAGGATAATTCAACGATTTCTTTAATATTGACAATCTGTATTATTTATAATACAAATAATACAGAGGTGTCATCATGGCCATCCTATCGGTCAGGCTTTCCGAAGAGATCTATCGCCGGCTTGGACGGTTATCCGAGAAAACCAAAAGGACGAAAACGTCCTTTATCAGGGAAATGATCGAAGACTCGATCGAAGAATACGAAGAGGCCTATACGGCCCTAGAACGGCTCAACGACAAGAACTCCAAGTACCTGACCACGGAAGAGCTGGAGAAAGAGCTTGGCCTTTGAGCTTATCTGGCACGAAAAGGTCAAGGCCGACCTGGGCTCCTTGGGCAAAGAAGAAGCCTCCCGGATCATTTTTCGGATCAAGGAGCGCCTGACGGACGACCCAGCCCGCTCGGGCAAACCGCTCAAAGGGATCTTCAAGGGGCTTTTAAGTTTCCGGGTCGGCAGCTATCGGGTCCTGTATGCGATCGATCATGCCGAGCGCCGCGTGATCATCCTCCACATCAAGCATCGGAAAAACGCCTACCGACGGAGCTGAGGGATAGCGCGGGCTATTTCACCGGGCCGAGCCAGCGGTCGAGCCAGTCCAGCGTTTCCTTGATGTACTCGTTGATCGGGATGAAGTGGTCGGTGTCGAGGGGCTGTCAATTTGCCCCTATTCGTAGTATAAATCGGTGACAGACATCTCAATACCCTGAATTCTCCTTTGGCTGAATTCGGGAAACAAGATGTCTGTCACCGAATTAAGGGAAAATGGAGGAGGCGTCACGATGGCTGTCAAAAAGCTCAATGGCCTATCGCTTATTGCTCTGTTTACAGTTCTGGCCATGCTCTCCTGGCCGGCATCGGCTCAGGCCGGCCTCGAATTCAAGGTCCGCCTCCACGGGGGGCTGGGTTATCTCGTTGGCGGGGACTTGAATTCCGGGGTGGAAGGCCAGATGGAAATGTATAAGAACTTGTTTTTAATGGGAGGCGGGACCTCGGAGGGGAGTTTTAAACCCGCTCATTTCGGAGCCGCCCTGGGCGGCGACCTGATCCTTCAATTATCGCCGGCATTCGGGGTTGGGATCGGCACGGGCTATATTCAAGCCTCGCGGAGCTCCGAAGTCGCCATGGCCTTCCTTGGGAATAACTACACTCTGTCGGCGAGCCCGGAGCTGCACAGCATCCCCGTCAAGCTGAACGTGTTTGTGAGCCTTCCGTCCGGTCCGGTGACGTTCAATTTTCACGGCGGCTTGGGATATTATCTGTCGAAGCTGTCCTACATACTCCGCTTCGACGGCCCTGCGGCATTCTCTCAATACGATGTGCGGCTGAATACCAAAGGGGGATTCGGTTTTCAGGGCGGAGCCGGACTGGAATTTCCCATCTCGTCCGCTCTCTCGCTCTTTCTCGAAGCCGAGGGCCGGTACCTCGTGATCGACGGTTTCGATGGCACCCTAACGGCTACGGCGACCGGCCTGCCGGCATCCACAATCACCGGCAAGCTGTACAACTACGAACAGATGACCGCCGTGGGCAATTATCGATGGACCATCGTCAGCGATTTGGTCCTGACTGAAATCCCCTCGGCCAAAGCGCGCGAGGCCAAGATCGACTTCAGCGGCGTCGCCCTGGTCATTGGTCTATCCCTAAGAATTTAAATATCATTTATTTTGGTGCCAGAGATGGTTTTTCCTATTTCCTGTATTCGGCCTGAAGGTGTATTCGGGAAATAGCATCTCTGTCACTCATTAAGGGGGGAGGGATGGGTGACACGAACGTTGGGAGGCCGCGGGTGCGCTTTAAGACGGCCGTAGCGAGCATGATCGCCGCGGCCACGGTCGCCGGAGCCCTCATCACCTGGAGGATCTCTGTCGAAGGCGGGAAGGCCGATGCGGCCGATGCCCAGGGCCTGGCCGCCGCTTTGAACTCGGCCAACACCGCCATCTCGGTTTCGACCTACCTGAACAACAACCTGGGTTTCTTCGTATCCTACCGACAACATTTATTCTCCGCGGAGCTTATGGAGCGGGAGGCCGCCTCCCCGGCCGCCGCGTCCCGGAAGGAATCCCTCCGCCAGGCGGCCCGCCGGGAACGGAACCTGGCCGCGACGGCCCGGGCTTATATCGATGCCGACTATCTCGAGGTCGATCCCTCCGACGGGCGCGAGTATTTCAACGGCAATCGCTTCTGGGACGCCCAGTGGGCCTCGGCGCGGGCCCGGATGCCGTTGGACGAACAGCCGTTCTTCGCCCGGGCGGACGCCGGACGCATGGACAGCCGCCGCTTGGCCCTGGCCATGGTGGGCTTGGGCGCCGCGCTCTTCCTGTTTGTCGCCTCCCATGCGGCCGGCCGCCGCCGGTTCAGGTATCTTTTCGCCGGAGCGGGGATGCTTCTGTTCCTCGCGTCCGGCGCGGCCGCCGTCCTCGTCACGCTCGCTCGATAGAAAAGTGGGGATGCGCCATGACCTCAACCCATCCTCAAGCCAAGCCGAAGGCTGCCGAACCCTCCTCCCCGGCTATATGGTCCATGGCTGGAGACCGGTTCAAGCGCGTCGTGACCCTGCTCATCGCCGGGACCGCATTCTTGGGCACTATGGCTTCGGCCTTGCGCGTGGATTCCTCGGCCCGGGGCCAGGCGGCCGGACGCGACGGCCGGGCATCCATCATCAAGGCCGTCGGCAAGGGAAACGCCGGGACGCAGAGGTACACTCTAGAGCGGAGCTTTCTCGCCGAGTTCCAGTCGCTCGTGACCGAGGGCAGCCTGGACCTGCGCCTGGCTCAGGAGTCGCTGTCGCGCGGCGAGATGGCGGTCCATTTCCTGGAAGCGGCCCGTCGCGAACAGGTCCGGGAAAACTTGAGGGGCTTCAGCTCCCTGCTGAGTCCTCCCTATTACGACGAGAAGACAGGCGCCTCGGACGTGCTCCGCTTCGGCGCGGATTACCTCGTCGCGCCGCCCGTGAAATGGACCGAGATGCAGTCGGCCAAGAGCGAGGAAGCCGCGGCTTGGGGGAAGAAGAGCGACCGGTACATCGTCGTCATCACCATCCTGGCGGTCAGCCTGTTTCTCTTCGGCCTGGCGCTGACCCTGGGCGGTCGGCTGAAGATCGTCTTTGTCGCGATAGGCTGCCTGATCGCGGCCGCGGCCGGGGCCGGGATGGCGGCCGCCGCCCTAGCGACCGTCCCGCGCTTGCCCGAGGAGGCCATAAAAAATTACGCGGACGGGTCGACCAAGCTCTACTATGCCGGCATGCTGGCCTTAGCCGGCGCCGGGACGAGCGAAACGGAGGCGGAAGTCGTGCGGCGGGCCGACCTGGCCCTGGCCGCTTATGGTCAAGCCCTCCTGCTCAAGCCCGATTACGCCGCGGCCCGGCGGGGGCTGGGCGAAACGCATCTTCTCATCGGACAGACCCTGCTCTTCAGCCGCGGCGCCGGCCCGGATTTCGGCCAGGCCATGGAGGAGCTCAGCCAGGCCGTCGACTCCCTGGAGAAGGTCGTCCGCCTGGGCCGCGCCGACGCGAACGTCTACCGCGACCTCGGCTGGGCGCATGCGCTCGTCGGGGAATGCGGACAGGCTCATGCCGCGACGCTCAAGGCGCTCGAGCTCGCGCCGGAGAACAAGCTCGACCTCGGGATTCTGGATGCGCTGGAGCACATCCTGGACGGACGGACCGATGAGGGATTCGAGCGGCTGGAGGACGCCCTGCTCTGGGCGGAGACCCACTCCCAGGCCTCGGACGCGCTGACCTTCCGGACCATGATCCGCGGTATCGACAGGCTCACGGCCGTGCGCACGGCGATCGGGCTCGACCGCCTTGTCCGGAGGCTCAAGGAAGCCTTTGTCTCGATCTCCTATCGTGGCACGGCCGCAGTGAAGCCGACGACCGCTTCCTTCGGGCCGCTCCGATTCGCTCTTCCTGTTTTAAGTGACCGAGGACGGCTTGTCGAGCGCTCGCTGGCCGATGTCTTCCCGGCCGGCACGAGCCGCGTCGATTTTCTCTTTGATTACGCTCGTCTGCCGCGAGGCGCTCAGGTCGTGCAGAAGGTCGCCTGGCAGGGCAGGGAAGCGCCCTGGCTGACAAGGGTCATGGACTGGAGCGGCGCCGAATCGGGCCGGGCGGCCTGGTCGTTGGAGTCGGCCCTAGCGGGCACGCTGACCGGGCTCAATCCCGGACGCTACATGCTCGAGCTGTACGTCGACGCCAACCTGGTCCAATCCGGCTCCTTCGAAATTCGGTGACTGAATTCGGTGACAGACATCTTGTTTCCCGAATTCATGATAAAATCCGAGGGCTATGGACGTGAATCGCCGCCCCGCTTTCGGGCTGATCGGAACGATCAGCCGGGACGAAATCGCCTACCAGGACGGCCGCGCGTTCCGCCAGCTCGGGGGAATTCTTTATCAAGCTGCGACGCTGTGCGCGCTCGGGGAGAGGACGCGGCTCTTCGCTAATCTGGCCGACGGCTTGGCGTCCGAAGTTGATGCCCTCGTCGACGGCTGGACGACCTTGAGCCGCGACGGACTTTTTCGCGTACGGGGCCCCGGCAACCTGGTTCATCTCTTCTATCCGGAAAAAGGGGAGAGGCGCGAAGTCCTCGAATCGACGGTGCCGGCCATCGAACCGGAGCGCGTTATCCGAGCTTTGCCGCAGCTGGATGCCCTGATCATGGTGCTCAATTCCGGATACGACCTGACCCTCGAATCCTGGCGCGCCGTCGCGGAGGCCGCCGTCTGTCCCGTCTGGTTCGATATCCATTCCCTGACCCTGGAAAGAGTCTTGGGCGAGCCGCGCCCATATCGATCCATCCCCGAATGGAAAAAATGGGCAGAGGGGGCCTCCTACCTCCAGGCCAACCGCAAGGAGATCGCCTGCATGCTCGGCCATCCCGACTCTCCGGTCGGGCCGGCGGAGATCGACACCGTCTGCCGCGACGCGCTCGATCTGGGTGTGAAGGCCGTGTTCGTCACGCTGGGGAAGGAGGGAGGCCTGGCGGCCACGGCCGAGGGGACGAGGCGGATCGGGCTCGCGGATGACGGCCGTCCGAAGGACACGACCGGCTGCGGGGATGTCTTCTGTGCGGCAACGGTTTCGCGCCTTGTTCGCGGCGACGGTCCCGCGGAGGCTGCCTCGTTCGGCATCAGCCTCGCTTCCCAGGCCGCCTTTTCCTCAGGCGTCCAAGAGACCTATGCTCTGGCTCAAAATCGGTGACATACAACTCTTTCACCGATTTAAAAATTCGGTTATTGAGTTGTGTGTCACCGATTTATCAGATAATATGAGGGAGTCCGTCCGATGATCGGTCAACAGCTCCTGCACTATCGTATCCTCGAAAAGATCGGCGAGGGAGGGATGGGCGCCGTCTACAAGGCCCTCGACACCCATCTCGACCGGGTGGTGGCCGTCAAGGTCCTTCCTCCGGCCCGGGTCGCCGACCCCGAGCGGCGCCAGCGGTTCGTCCAGGAAGCCAAGGCCGCCTCCGCCCTCCGCCATCCCAACATCATCGTCGTCCATGACATCGCCTCGGACCAGGGGATGCAGTTCATCGTCATGGAGTTCGTCCAGGGTCGGACTCTCGACCAGATCCTCGGACGCAAAGGCCTAAAACTCGGCGAAGCCCTGGGCTATGCCGTGCAGATGGCCGACGGCCTGGCCAAGGCCCATACTGCGGGCATCGTCCATCGCGACCTGAAACCGGCCAACGTCATGGTCACAGAGGAAGGCTTGGTCAAGATCCTGGACTTCGGGCTGGCCAAGCTGATAGAGGACATGCCGCCGACGCAAGCCGAAGCGACAGCCACCCTCGGCCCTGCCGCCAAGCCGCTCACCGAGGACGGGTTTGCCGTGGGGACATCGGCTTACATGTCGCCCGAGCAGGCCGAGGGGAAAAAAGTCGATGCCCGTTCGGACATCTTTTCCTTCGGCGTGGTGTTGTACGAGATGCTCACGGGCCGGAGGGCCTTCCAGAGGGAGAGCCGGGCGGCGACGCTGGCCGCGGTCCTGCGCGAGGAGCCCGAGCCGGCCGGCCGGATCAGCGAGGCCGTGCCGCCCGAGGTGGAGCAGGTTCTGGCGCGCTGTCTCCGCAAGGACCCTCAGCGCCGGTGGCAGACCATGTCCGATCTCAAGGTCACACTCCAGGACTTGAAGGAGGATTCGGATTCCGGGAAGCTCCTGGCCGCCCGGGCTGAAGCCCCGCGTCGCCGCAATCATGTGATCTGGGCCGCTGCCGCGGGAGTTCTGGTCGTCGTCGCCGCCGTCCTCGCCTGGCTCATATTTCTCAAGAAGCCGCCGGCGCCCCCCCAGTTCGAGATCACCCGTTTGACCTACGAGTCCGGGGCGACGGTGTCCTCGGCCGTATCCCCCGACGGCCAGATGTTCGCCTTTGCCTCGGACCGGGCCGGAAACGGAGACATGGATATCTGGGTCCAGCAGGTCTCCGGCGAAAATCCTTTGCGCCTGACCGACGACCCGTCGGACGATTGGCACCCGTGTTTCTCGCCGGACGGGTCGAGGATCGTTTTCCGTTCCGAGCGCGACGGCGGCGGGATCTTCATCGTCGAAACGCTCGGCGGCCCGGCCCGCCGGCTGACCGACCGGGGACTACATCCCCGGTTCTCCCCGGACGGCTCCTGGATCTCTTATGTCGATTCCCCGGCGACCCTGGATATCAAGCGGACCCACATCTACCTTGTCCCGGCGCAGGGCGGCGCCCCCCGGCTCCTCCAGCCGGAATTCGGAGTGGGCGGAGTCGGCCTCGGAACATCCGGGATCTGGTCGCCCGAAGGCCGGCATATCCTGTTCTACGGCCGTCGGTTGGCTGATCCCCAAAGCACGGACTGGTGGGTCACCCCGATCGACGGCGGTCCGGCCATCCGGACCCATGCCGAACGGAACCTGGCTCTTCAGTCGGGCTGGCGTCTTCCCTATGCCTGGGCCGGGGACCATGTCTACTATGCTACGGGGACGACCGTGGAAGGGGTGAACCTCTTCCGGGCGCGGATCGACAACAGGACCTTCCAGGTTTCCGGGCCTGCCCGCCGCATCACCTCCGGCGCCGGCACGCATTACTTCGCCTCCGTCTCCCGAGACGGCCGCATCGTCTTTTCCAACATGACCTGGACGGCGAACATTTGGAGCCTGGCGGCCGACCCGGACCGGGGGACCGTGTCCGGAGTCCCCGTTCCGCTGACCCGGGACCTCATGGCCAAATTCAAGCCGTCGATCTCCCGTGACGGGTCCAAGGTCGCCTTCGAAGCGTTTGGAGGCGTCCAGGCCCGCCGGGACGAGGTCCGGGTATTGGACCTCAAGACCGGCCGGGAAAGAACATTCCCCAGCCGGGGCACTCCCTACATGATCCCGCGCCTCAGCCCCGACGGTTCGATGCTGGCCTATTCCGATCGTTTGGCCGACGGGTACCACACGTTCATCGTTTCCGGGGACGATTCGTCCGGCCGCGAAATCTGCCGGGAGTGCCGGATCCGAGGATTCGATTCCGCAGCGAAGAACGCCTTACTGTCCGAAGGCCCGAACAGCCTGGTCAAGATCAACCTGGCCACGGGTCAGAAGAGCCGGATCCTGACCGTCACCTCGGGCGCCATCACGGATCCCGCCCTGTCGCCGGACGACCGCTGGCTGGCTTTCGTCCTCGAACGCCCCAAAGGCGATATCGCCATCTATGCCGTCCGCGTCGGCGAAGAGCCCGTCTCGGAAAAAGACGGAGTCCTCATCTACGAGAGTGGTCGTTACGTGGGCGCGCCCCAATGGTCGCCGGACGGCCGGACGCTCTACTTCCTTTCCGAGCATGACGGGCATTGCTGCATCTGGGGCCGGCGCCTCGACCCCCGCACGAAAGCCCCCCGGGGCGAGCTGGTTCCCCTGTACCATTCTCACGCATCCCTCAACCAGCTCAATATGCCTCCGGGTGATGGAGCTCTGGGAGTGGCCAGGGATAAGATCGTCTTTTTCGTGGGCACGATCACAGGCAATATCTATTTGGCCGTTGAAAAACGGTGACACACAACACGTTCACCGCATTTTTATTCGGTATACGTGTTGTGTGTCACCGTTTTTGGAGGGGAGAATGAAAACTCTGCGGGTCGCCCTGCTCATCGCCGCTCTCCCCACCGTCTGCCTTGTCGTCCTCCTCTCTCCGGCCTGCCGCGCCAAAGCACCGGAAGGCATCAACCCGGCGGAAATCGAATCCCACCTTCGCTTCCTATCCGATGACCTGCTCGCAGGCCGGGCGGTCGGAACGCGGGGCGCCGACCTCGCCGCGCTCTACCAAGAAACCCAATTCCGCCTCTCCGGCCTCAAGCCCTTTTTCGGCGAGAGCTATTGTCAGACCTTCGACCTCAAAGGCAGCCAGCCCGACCGGAACATGACCCTGGAGGTCAGAGGCGGGAAGGCCGCGGCTCAGACGTACGGATATCCTGAGGACTTCGTGGGACTGTCCTACCGCGAGGATTGCCCTGAGCTCATCGAGGGCGAGCTCGTCTATGCGGGCTACCTCATCCAAGCCCCGGAGCGCCAGTGGGACGATATCAAGGGCGCAGACCTCACCGGCAAGATCCTCCTGTGCGAGATCAACGAGCCCGGCAACGCCCCCGGCGGCATCTTCGACGGCGAAGAAATGAACACCTACGGCCGCTGGACCTATAAGTTCGAGAAGGCGGCCGAGCTGGGCGCCGCCGGAGTGCTGATCATCCACAACACAAAGGGCGCTGCCTACGGCTGGGAGGTCGTCCAGAACGGCTGGGCCGGCGAAAACTTCTTCCTGCCGGACATCCCCCAAAAGCTTTTCTTCCAAGGCTGGATCTCGGGCGAGGCCGGGGAAGCGATCTTCAAAGCTGCGGGCCAGGACCGAGAAACCCTCCTCGGCCGGGCTGAAACCGCTGATTTTCAACCGCTCAACCTGGGAGTCCGTGCTCGGATCAGGCAGAAAGCCTCGTTCCGGACGGTGAAAGGAACGAATGTCGCCGGCATCACCGGGCCGAAGAAGCAGAAGGCCGATACCAAGACCATCATCCTCTCCGCCCATTTCGACCATTTTGCCCCGGACCCGCGTCTTATCGGCGACCAGATCTTGAACGGCGCCGTGGACAATTGCTCCGCCTCGGCGACGCTCCTGGCCCTGGCCCGTCATTACGGCCGTCAAGCCGATACGCTGAAAGTGAACCTGGTCTTTGCTGCTGTCACAGCCGAGGAGCATGTCCTTCTCGGCTCGGCCTATTTCGTCCGGCATCTTCCGATCCCCAAGGATTCGGTCCTGGCCGACATCAACCTGGAGATGACGAACGTCTGGGGCGAGATCGAGGACGTCTACGGCATCGGAGCCAAGCATTCTGACCTGGATGATATTTGCCGCCAAGCCGCCGCCAATCTCGGGCTCCGATACATCCCCGAGCGCGAGGGCCACCTCGGCTATGCGTTCCGCTCCGACCAGGCGAGCTTTCTCCGGGCCGGCATCCCGGCGGTCTGGCTCCATGAGGGCATCACCTCCCGGGGCCCGAACCCGGACTGGATCAAGGTCAAGACCGACGACTATAAAAAGAACCGGTACCACAAGGTGACGGACGAGATGGAGCCGGACTGGGACCTCCGCGGCACGGTCCAGATCGCGCGCTGGGCCGAGGAGATCATCGCCCTCCTCGCGGCCTCCCCGAGCCTCCCCCAGTTCAAGCCGACGAGCTCCTTCCGCCGCTGAATCACAGTGGAGCACGCCGGGCTTTTGTTTCGCCGGGCGTTGTGTTAATATGAATTAAACATGGTTACGGATAGTCAGCATCCCTTATCCCATCTTTCGGAGTACCTCAAGCCCGGACACGTCATCTACGACCTCAAGGCCACGACCAAGGTCACGGCCCTCGAGGAGCTGCTCGACCTCCTGGCCCGGCACCAGCACATCGCCAGCAAGAAGCTGCTCCTGACCCGGGTCATCGACCGCGAGCGGCTGGAGACCACGGCCATCGGCCACCATGTGGCCCTGCCCCACGCCCGGGCCAACGGAGGCGATAATATCCTTGTGGTTGCCGGCCGCTCGGATAAGGGCATCGACTTCGACGCCCTGGACAAGAAGAAAGTGCGGCTGGTCATCCTTGTCATCTGGAATCCCTCCCTGCCCGGCCTGTTCAACCACCTGTTCGCCGGGATGGCCGCCTCGCTCGGCAAGGAGGATTTCCGGCACCGGGCCTTCGAGGCCAAGGACAAGGACGAACTCTACCGGGTGCTGTCCGAGATCGAGCTCCGCATCCCCCAGGAAGACAAGATCATCAGCCGGGCCGGACTTCTCCTCAAGCTCCAGGAGATCGGGATCAAGGCCAGGAAGACACCCAAGGCCAAGCAGGCGGCCCTTAAGCGCCAGGCCAAGGTCATCCGGGGCGAGCTCGACGAGGCGATCCTGACCCGCTTCGACAGGCTGATGGAGCGCTACGGTTTCTCCGTCACTGAAGTCGAGGGCGGCGTCTGCCAGGGCTGCAACATCAACGTGGCCACGGGCATGGGCGCGGCCATCACCGGCAGCAACGACATCTACATCTGCGAGAACTGCGGAAAATTCCTGGTCGCGGCCAAGCCCAAAAAGAAATAGCCGGGCTACTTTTCTATTCTCAAGGTGATGATCCCGTAGGCGGGAATGTCTATGGGTCCGGTCAGCCGAGGCCCCCGCTCTTCATTCAGCCCGCTCAGGAACACTGCTGCTCCGTCCGACCCCGGCACCCGGATTTCGACCGACTCCGGCCGCCCGGCCGCGGCGTAGAGCCTGACGATCGTCGCCCGTCCGTCCTCGCTCGGCCTGACCGATGCGGCTGCGACCGAGGAGGGAACGATCTCGAGCAGGGGCCGGACCGACTCTGCCGCCGCAGGGAATGCGGCCACTATGAGCGACTGCCCGACCTCGCACCCGAAGCGCCGGGCCTCGGCCGCATCGAACACGCCGTGCGGCCTGAGGGCGTAGCGGAACGAGACCGGCCCTTCCTGGTCGGCCTTGTAGTTCGTGTGCCAATAGTTGTTCATCACGTACGAGAAGAGGGTCGCGCTCGGAACCCATTCACTTTTCCAGGACCGCCGTCCGGCCGCCTTCGGGCTTTCGTCGGTGATCGTCGCCGGCTCGATGAGCGGGGCATCCGGGACGGCCAGGGTCAGGCCGTTATCGGGGCCCGAGACATCAGCCCAGCCCTGAACGGACAGGTAATCCAGGCAGGACCCGGCCAGTTGGTCCGCGCCGCCGCGGACGACTCCCCAGCCCGTGTCCAGGCGCAGAGCGCCGTCCGGGACGCGGAAGGGGAAGGCGAAGTGGACGCTCTCCTTGTCCCTCACTCTTGTTTTATCCAGGGTGTTGACGATCACCAGCCGGTCCAGGCCGGCGACGACCCTCAACTCCCGGCTCAGGGAGGCACAGCCCGGCGCCTGCGATTCGACGAGGAGCGACCCCACGAGCGGGCCGCGCTCCTTGACCGTGATCTTGGGCTGTCCGTTCCGCCGGGCGAAGCGCGGATCGCGGCCCGGCACGTAGAAATAATCGTTCAGACCCATTGCTGTTTTGCCGTCCACGAGCTCGATGTTCCTTTCCTTCCAGACGAGGCTCGAGATCGCGCCCGTGGCCCGGTCGACGCTCAGTCGAAATGCGCTGCCATCGATGATGTTTCCGAAGGCCTCGACGCGGCCATCGACGAACGCCGGGCCCGGCCCGATGCGAAGTCTTTTAGCTCCCAGGCCCGGGACGTCCCGGATGAGCGCGGCCAGCTCTCCTGTCGAAAGCCGCTGGGAGGGGATGGTCCGTCCTTCCTCGTCCGTCACCCGGTCTCCGGCTTTGCTCAGGGAAGCGGGAATGAGGATGAGGTCGGTCCGCTGCCACGAGGAAGTATTGAACACCGTGACTGCTGAACCGGGCTTATGTCCGGCCGCCGCCGCGCGCCGTTCGGCAGACTGAAGGGCTTTCTCGATGAGTTCGCGCGACAGCCTGTCCGCCTCGACGGCGAAGGCGCTCTTATAATCCCACTGCTCTTTGACATTGGCCGCGTCCGGCTGGCTGACGCTGTTGGCCGCGCCCCAGGTGTGCTCGTCGAAGAGCAGCGCTTGCCGCCAAGCCTGGTAGAAATCCTCGGCCGGCCAGCCCGCCGGGTCGGTCATGGCCCACAGCGCTTCGGCCTGCAGGAGGCGGTCCTTGGCCCGCTGGTTCATCACCGTTTCCCGGGCCGAGCTCATCGCCCCGTCCTCCCAGTAGGGCGTCATGTCCCCGGTGAACGACGGGAGGGATGCTCCGTAGCGCCGCTCGAATTCCTGGAAGAGCTGGGCCGAGGTGGCGATCGTCAAGCGGGGCGATTCGAACTTCTCGTTCCAGGCCTTGACCTTGTCGGGGAGGAGCGGGTCGGGCGGGCCGTTGTCGCCGCCGATCGTGTAGCGGACCTGGACGATCTCGTAAGGATAGCCCCGCTCCTCGAGCTCGCGGGCGTAATCGAGGATCGGCTGTTCTCCGGACCGGCCCAGGTCGCCCTGGTTGAGGCCGTGGAACCAGGAATAGCCGCGGCCCGTCATCCAGAACAGGACCTTGTGTTGGCCCGAGGGCGAGACCCAGTAGAAGGGCTTGTCGCCCCAGGCCTTGGCCGTGAAGCCGATGCGGTCGCCCCCGTCCCCCAGGAAGGGCATGTAGTTCGGCCCGCTCGAAAAGTACCTCACTCCGGCCAGGGCCAAGGCCGGGACGAGCGACCAAGTCGAGCCCGGGATGTCGGAGATCATGCCCGAGACGATGGGAGGCAATCCCCAGCGGCGGACGAGCCGGCGGCTGAAGTCCGTCAGGCGGAGAAGCTCCTCTCCGCCGCACAAGCCGGTGAGGGCGTTGGCCAGGGGGGCTTCCAGCCCGACCCAGCCGTTCCGGACCGCTTCGACGAACTCCCGGCGCTTGTCCTCGCCGGCCTGGGCGAGATAGCTCTCCAGAGGCCAAAGGATCTCGACGTTCCACTTGAACCGGGCTTCGGCCGGATAGGCTGCGGTTTTCCTGGCCAGGGCGATGCCCTCCTCCAGGAACCGCCACTGGTCCTTCTCGACCTTGGTCTGGAGGTCGGAATAGCCGATGTCGTTGTGAGAGTGGGGGAGGAGGGTGAGCGTGCGCCGGACGACGGGCTTCAAGGTCAATGGAAAAACACCCGCGGGCTTCCGGCCGAGCCGGACCGAGAGGCTGATGTCTCGGGGCGAGCTGACGGCCTGGAGCGGAAGGACGAAGGAATTGTAGCCCGTCTCGACCGCGGCCTTGAGAGAGGTCGCGCCCGGGACTTTGATCTCGGCTTCGACCGGGCCTCCCAGCCGCTCGATGCCCACCCGCACGAGCTGGACCAGGGAGCGTCCCTTGCGGAGCAGGGCCTGCTCGGCGCGGAGCTCCACTCGGTCCTCCAGCCGGTGCTCGAAGACCATGACCCAGTCCGGGCTCCCGGCATCCCTGCTCTTGATCCCCAGGGTGAGGGAATGGCCGGGCCGGCAGGACGAGGCCGGAAGCGAGAGGATCATCGGCCCGAAGAGCTCGTCGAACTGATCGGTCAGGGCCGCCCGGAAGACGAGCGATGAGCCGTCGGGCCCGAAGAACTCGCGCTGTTTGAGCGCTCCGTCGAGCGGCGTCGTGAAGCTGAGCGCCGGACGGCCGTCGACCGTGAGCTCGAAGGCGTGGCCGCCTTTGCCCGTGGCCAGGCCGGCCAGCCAGACGAAGTTGACGAAGTCCGCTCCGCGCGTGTCCGGGACCGGGGCGGTGAGCCATTCGATGAACGGTTCCTCGGCCCTGGCCCGGACGATGAGCGCCTTCTCGGCCTTGGGATGCGAGGAGTGATACTGGAGGACGGTCCCGGCCTGGGCCTTCTCGAATCCGGCCACCCACAGGGGGTTTCGGGGAGCGGAGGCCGCGGCGGCCGCGACGCTCGCGATGAGGCCAAGGCCTAATAGGAAATTCTTTCTCTGAAAAAATTTGCAACCGGCCATGTCAACTCCTTACGACTCGTTACTCGATTTCCTGCACGTGCAGCACCCGGGGCTCTTGCCATCTGCCCCGGGTGAAATCCGGAACGTCGACGGGCTTGCCCTTTTTCGCCACGGACATCTCGCTCAACGGACCGACCACGCTCCAGGCGGCGGCGTCGTAGACGTCCATGTCCAGCGGACGTCCATTCTTCAGGGCCTCGACAAGGCGGTAGTCCTCGAGAAAATCCATGCCGCCGTGCCCCGCGCCTTCGGCCTGGTCGCCCACGGTTTTCCACAAGGGGTGGCCGAAATCCTTGTATGGATCCAGGTCCTCCCAGGCGTGGGGCTTTGGGCTCCGGCCCTCGATGTAAACGCGCTCCGGCCAGCGCTCGAAGATCCCTTG
>Ga0209254_10001449_pt1 | contig 21286 bp, 24 predicted proteins | sample FrelakmetDIP11DI_FD_187148 | JGI IMG/M metagenome (GOLD analysis project Ga0209254, IMG submission 187148) | Freshwater lake sediment microbial communities from the University of Notre Dame, USA, for methane emissions studies - DIP11 DI (SPAdes)... | ecosystem: Environmental > Aquatic >...
CGCGCGGCGGGTCGTTGTAGATCTCCTCGACGTTGCCGGAGTTGTCGAAGAACACCATGGACCCCAGCGTCGCGAGGTAGACACCGACAGCGAGGACGAATCCGCCGAAAAACACCTGCCGAAGGATCTTCTGGTCGTACTTCAGGTGCATGAAGTACCCCGCGACCACCACGAACTTGATGATCATCATGATGACCAGGAGGACGGCGGTGACCTTGCGCATGTCTTCGGGCCACCAGTAGGTGGACACCTCGAGCGCGGTCAGGACGAAGAGCGCCCCCCCGACCTTCCAGTAGGTCCGTTCGGTGGGATGCGAATGCCCCTCGGCATGATCGCCGTGGTCGCTCTGCAGGTCCTCGTGGGTGATTGAAGCCATGGTTCCTCGATCAGGGAATCAAGTAGACGACGGTGAAGATGAGGATCCACACCACGTCGACGAAGTGCCAGTACAAGCCTACGATCTCGACGGTCTCGCCACGCGACGCCGGGAGACGGCCCTTCAGCGACAGGCCGATCAGCGACAGCAGCATGATGATGCCGAGCGTCACGTGCACACCGTGGAACCCGGTCAGGGTGTAGAAGGCAGAGCTCGCGACGTTGGTCGTGAAGCCGAGACCCTCACGGAAGAACACCGTGAACTCGTAGACCTGGCCTCCCACGAAGAGCGAACCGAGGACTGCGGTGGTCGCCAGCCACAGACGCATCGTCCGCTGGTCGCCGCGCAGCGCGGCACCCACGGCGAACACCATCGTGAGCGACGATGCCAGCAGGATGAACGAGGTCACCGAGGTGAACGGGATGTCGAACAGGTCCGACGGGCTCGGCGCCGAGGTCACGATCCTCGACCGTTCCTTGCCGCGCTTGCGCGAACTCGACGACCTGTTCGGCGGGCGCGCGAAGACCCTGTACGCGACGCTCGACGCGACCGAAGCATCGGTGCTCGAAGCCGATCTCGTGGTCGGCGCCGTGCTGGTGCCCGGCGCTTCTGCCCCCAAGCTGATCAAGCGCACGCAACTGGCGCGCATGAGGCCGGGTGCAGTGATCGTCGACGTGGCCATCGACCAGGGCGGCTGCTTCGAGACATCGCATGCGACCACCCATGCCGAGCCGACCTACGAGGTCGACGGCATCGTGCACTACTGCGTGGCCAACATGCCCGGCGCAGTGCCGCGAACCTCGACCTTCGCGCTCAACAACGCCACGCTGCCGTTCACGCTGGCGCTGGCAGACAAGGGCTGGCAGCGCGCCTGCCGCGAGGACGCGCACCTGGCTGCAGGCCTCACGGTGCACGATGCCGCGATCGTGCACGAGGCGGTGGCGCGGGGTCTGGGCACGGCTTGGATCGCGGTCGACAGACTGCTGTCGTAGCCGCGGTCCGGGCTCTCTTCAGAGCCCCGTTTCGCGAGGGTAATCCTTGCGCAAGGCACGTTACTTGCCTGCCTACAATTGTTGGCCGCAGCTGTACGAGGAGCATTCCTTGGAAACATTTTTTCAGCAGATCATCAACGGCCTGGTGCTCGGCAGCATGTACGCGCTGGTGGCCCTGGGGTACACCATGGTGTACGGCATCATCAACCTGATCAACTTCGCTCACGGCGAGGTCTTGATGTTTGGTGCGCTGACCAGTTGGACCGTCGTCACGCTGCTTGCCGACTCCGGCATGCCGGGTTGGCTGCTCATGCTGATCTCGCTGGTCTGCGCCATCATTGTGTGCGCGGCTCTGAATTTTGCAATCGAGAAGATCGCCTACCGGCCCCTGCGCAATGCGCCGCGATTGGCGCCGCTCATCACGGCCATGGGCATGAGCCTGTTGCTGCAAACGCTGGCGATGATCATCTGGAAGCCCAACCCCAAGCCCTATCCGATCCTGCTGCCGAATGATCCGATCGACCTCGGCGGCCCCGTGATCAGCGTCGTGCAGTGCCTGATCCTCGGCCTGACCGTCGTCATCCTGGCGGCCCTGATGTATCTGGTCAACAAGACCAGGCTCGGCCGCGCGATGCGCGCCACCGCCGAAAACCCGCGCGTCGCGGCGCTGATGGGCGTGCGGCCGGACATGGTGATCTCGGCCACCTTCATCATCGGTGCCATGTTGGCCGCCGTGGCCGGCGTCATGTGGGCCGCCAACTACGGCACCGTGCAGCACTCGATGGGCTTTCTGCCGGGCCTGAAGGCCTTCACGGCGGCGGTGCTCGGTGGCATCGGCAACCTCGGTGGCGCGGTCGTCGGTGGTGTGCTGCTCGGGCTGGTCGAGGCCATCGGCGCCGGCTATCTCGGTGAATTGACCGGCGGGGTGCTCGGCAGCCACTACGCCGACATCTTCGCCTTTGCGCTGCTTATCCTGGTGTTGACGCTGCGGCCGTCGGGGCTGCTCGGTGAACGTGTCGCTGACCGAGCTTGAGGAGGGCGCCCCGTGTTGAAGAACAAGCTTGTCGTCTTCCTGATTGCTGCGGCTTTCCTCATCGCGCTGCCGCTGTTCGCGCAACAGTTCGGCCACGGCTGGGTGCGCATCATGGCCCTGGCCCTTCTGTACGTGTTGCTGGCGCTGGGCTTGAACATCGTGGTCGGCTACGCGGGTCTGTTGGACCTCGGTTTCGTCGCCTTCTACGCCCTCGGTGCCTACATGTACGCGTTGCTGGCGTCACCGCACCTGTCAGAGAACTTTGAAGCCTTCAAGGCGGCCTTTCCCAACGGCCTGCACTCGCCAATCTGGCTGGTGATCCCATTGGGTGCGGCGTTTGCGGGCCTCGCCGGCGCCTTGCTCGGGGCGCCGACGCTGAAGCTGCGCGGCGACTACCTGGCGATCGTGACGCTCGGCTTCGGCGAGATCATTCGCGTGTTCCTCAACAACCTCGAGCACCCGGTCAACATCACCAACGGACCGCGCGGCCTTGACCGCATCGATTCGATGAACATGTTCGGTGTGATCGACTTCGGCAAGGGCATCTCGATCGGCGACTTAAAGATCCCGTCGGTCACGCTGTATTTCTACCTGTTCCTGGCCTTGGTCGTGTTCAGCGTGGTGATTTGCCATCGTCTGGAAAACTCGCGCATCGGTCGCGCCTGGATGGCCATTCGCGAGGACGAGATCGCAGCCAAGGCGATGGGCATCAACACCCGCAACATGAAGCTGCTGGCCTTTGCCATGGGCGCCACGTTCGGGGGCGTGTCGGGCTCGATGTTCGCGTCGTTCCAGGGTTTTGTCTCGCCCGAGTCCTTCAGCCTGATGGAGAGCGTGATGATCGTGGCCATGGTCGTGCTGGGCGGCATCGGGCACATCCCGGGCGTGATCCTCGGCGCAGTGATGCTCTCGGCATTGCCTGAAGTGCTGCGCTATGTGGCCGGTGACATCCAGGACATGACAGGCGGGCGCATCGACGCGGCCATCCTGCGCCAGCTGCTGATTGCACTGGCCATGATCATCATCATGCTGGTGCGGCCACGCGGGCTGTGGCCCTCACCTGAACATGGCAAGGCGGCCCCGGCTCCGCTGCCGGCCAAGTAGGGAGAACGCCATGAGCACAGCGGTTCTCCAGGTCAAGGGTGTCTCCAAACGCTTCGGCGGCTTGCAGGCCTTGTCCGATGTGGGCATCACCATCCTGTCCGGGCAGGTCTATGGCCTGATCGGCCCCAATGGCGCCGGCAAGACGACGTTCTTCAACGTCCTCACGGGGCTGTACACACCCGACTCGGGAAGCTTCGAGCTGGGGGGCGAGACCTACAAGCCCGAGGCGGTGCACCAAGTGGCCAAAGCCGGCATTGCGCGCACGTTCCAGAACATCCGCCTGTTCGCCGAAATGACGGCGCTGGAGAACGTGATGGTCGGCCGCCATGTGCGCACGCACTCGGGGCTGTTCGGTGCCGTATTCCGCACCGGTGGCTTCAAGACCGAAGAGGCGGCGATCGCGGCACGCTCACGCGAACTGCTCGAGTACGTTGGCATTGCCAAATTTGCCGACTACAAGGCGCGTACCCTGAGCTACGGCGACCAGCGGCGGCTCGAGATTGCGCGGGCGCTGGCGACCGACCCGAAGCTGATCGCGCTTGACGAGCCGGCCGCGGGCATGAATGCAACCGAGAAGGGCGTGCTGCGCGAATTGATCGACCGCATCAGGAAAGACGGCAGGACCATCCTGTTGATCGAGCATGACGTGAAGCTGGTGATGGGCCTGTGTGACCGTGTCACCGTGCTCGATTACGGCAAGCAGATCGCCGAAGGCACGCCGGCCGACGTGCAGCGCAACGACAAGGTGATCGAGGCCTACCTCGGCGCCGGCCACAAGGCCCATTGAGGACTCGACGATGGCACCCACCCTCCTCAAAGTCAGTGGCCTGAAAGTGGCCTATGGCGGCATCCAGGCCGTCAAGGGCGTCAGCTTCGAGGTCTTGCAGGGCGAACTGGTCAGCCTGATCGGCGCCAACGGGGCTGGCAAGACCACCACGCTCAAGGCGATCACCGGCATCCAGCCGGTGGCTGCCGGCGAGATCGAGTTCATGGGCAAGTCGATCAAGGGCCAGGGCGCATGGGGCCTGGTCAAGCAAGGCCTGGTGATGGTGCCCGAGGGCCGCGGCGTGTTCTCGCGCATGACAATCACCGAGAACCTGCAGATGGGTGCCTTTGTGCGCGACGACACCGAGATCGAGGCCGACATCGACAAGGTCTTCGGCATCTTCCCGCGCCTGAAGGAGCGAGCCAAGCAGCTGGCGGGCACGATGAGCGGCGGCGAACAGCAGATGCTGGCGATGGGCCGCGCGCTGATGGCCCGGCCCAAGGTGCTGCTGATGGACGAGCCGTCGATGGGCTTGTCACCGATCATGGTCGACAAGATCTTCGAGGTGGTGGCCGACATCCACAAGCAGGGCACGACGATCCTGCTGGTCGAGCAAAACGCCAGCCGCGCGCTGTCGCTGGCAGACCGCGGCTACGTGATGGAGTCCGGTGAGGTCACGATGAGCGGCGAAGCCAAGGGGCTGCTGGCCGATCCGCGCGTCAGGGCGGCGTACCTCGGCGAGTAGGGCTCGCGGCTTCCCGACGCTCGTCTTCGGGTTGGCCCCTGCGCCGCGCGTGGTGGGCGAGCGCAAGATGGCATCATCGCGGCCTTGCTGCCCTGGCACCCGGGACCTGCCGCCCAGCCCCGGGGCTGCTCCGACAAGCCTCAAGAGGACTGCCTGATGACGACGCTGAAGCCAACCCTGATTGCCGCCAGCCTTGTGCTGGCCCTGGCCACATCGCTGACCGTGGCCCAGACAGCCCCTGCGAAGGCCGGCGCCAAGCCCGCCGCAAAAGCCAGCACCTCGACACTCGGCGGTGGCAGGGCCCCCGCGGGTGGCAAGCTAATGACGCGCGATGAACTGCGCACGTGCCTCCAGCGCCGGGACAATCTGAGCCAGAGCGGCAAGGACCTGGAGGCCATGCGGCCGACTCTGGACCGCGAGCGTGATGAGTTGACGGCGGCTGGCGAGGCACTGAAGGCCGAGCGTGCCGAGCTTGATCGCCAGCTGATACCGATACGCGAGTGGGAAGGCAAGGTGCGCGCGCAGACGGCTGACATCGAGGCTTTCAACAAGCGAAACGACGCGCTGGCTGAAGCACCGCGAAACCAGCAAGCGAAGCTGGCGCAAGAGCTGAAGATCGAGCGCGACCGACTCGAGCAGGTGCGCGAGTCGCTGGTCGCCGAAGAGGCGAAGCTGGTGCCTGCGTACAAGACCAGTGTCGCAGCTCACAACGAACGTGTCACTGCTCACGCCGCCAGGGCCACCGACTGGAACGCGCGCAACACTACAGCCGTCGGTGCCTCGGTGAAGCAGCAGGAAGCGCAAGCGCTGTGGCTCAATGAATGCGCCAACCGGCCGTACCTCGAAGACGACGAAACGGCCATCAAGGCCGGCAAATGAAGGCCACGACGTTGGACAGAGCCAACCCCCTGTTGCAGCCCTGGACCACGCCCTACGCCTTGCCGCCGTTCGCTGCCTTGCGCCCGGAGCATTTCGCGCCGGCCCTGCACGAGGCGATGCAGCAGCACCGCAGCGAACTCGACGCCATCGCAAACCAGGCCGAGCCGGCCACGTTCGACAACACGCTCGCGCGTCTGGATGCCTCGGGCCGCCTGCTGGCGCGGCTCGAAGCTGCGTTCCACAACCTGTGCGCGTCGGAAACCTCACCGGCGCTGCAAGGGGTGCAGCGCGAGATGGCCGAACCGATGGCGGCGCACTCCAACGCGGTGTACATGCATGGCGGCCTGTTTGCGCGCGTCGACGCACTGCACGCGGAGCGCGCCGTGTTGGGTCTGACAGCCGAGCAGCTGCGCTTGCTTGAGCAGACCCACCGCGACTTCGTTCGTGCCGGCGCCCGGCTCGCACCGGCGGCGCAGCAGCGCTACGCCGCGCTGATGGAGCGGTTGGCTGCGCTGACGACGCAGTTCGGCCAGAACGTGCTGGCAGACGAGAACGCGTATCGGCTGTCGTTGGCCAGCGAGGCCGACCTTGCCGGCTTGCCCGCCTCCGTGCGCGTGGCCGCACACCAGGCCGCGACTGATCGCGGCCTCGAAGGCCATGTGATCACCCTGTCGCGGTCCTTGCTCGTGCCGTTTCTGACGTTCAGCGAGCGGCGTGACCTGCGCGAGGCCGCCTGGCGTGCCTGGACCAGTCGGGGCGAGCACCCGGGTGCCAATGACAACCGCGCCATCGTGCAAGAGATCCTGCAGCTTCGCGCCGAGCAGGCCGCGTTGCATGGTCACGGCTGCTACGCCGACTACGCGCTGGACAATCGCATGGCGCGTGAACAGGGGGCCGTGCAGCGCTTGCTCGACAACGTCTGGCAGCGCGCCGTGGTGGCGCTCGAGCGCGAGCGTGCGCAACTACTGGCGCTGATGCGCGAAGCAGGCGTCACGGACGCGATCGAACCCTGGGACTGGCGCTACTGGGCCGAGAAGGTGCGTCAACGCACCTATGCTCTGGACGACGCCGAGATCAAGCCCTACTTCCCGCTCGAGCGCATGGTGGCCGCGGCGTTCGATTGCGCGGAGCGCCTGTTCGGCGTTCGCTTCACCGAGCGCGCCGACCTGCCGGTCTACCACGCGGACGTGAAGGCCTACGAGATGCGTGACCGCGAAGGCCGCGTTGCCGGCATCTTCCTGCACGACAACTTCGCCCGCACCAGCAAGCGCAGCGGGGCCTGGATGAGTTCCTTCCGGCAGCAAACCCGCAACGGCGGCGACGTGATCCCGATCATCGTCAACAACAACAACTTCGCCAAGGCCGCGCCGGGAGAATCCACGCTGCTGTCGTTCGACGATGTGCGAACGCTGTTCCACGAGTTCGGCCATGGCTTGCATGGCTTGCTGTCCAGCGTCGGCTACGAGCGGCTGTCGGGCACCAACGTGCTGAGTGACTTCGTCGAGTTGCCGTCGCAATTGTTCGAGCACTGGATGAGCGAGCCGACAGTGCTGCGCCGGCACGCGCGGCACGTGGCCACGGGCGAAGCGATTCCCGATGCGCTGATCGAGCGTCTGGCCGCCGCCCGCCGCTTTGGCCAGGGTTACGAGACCGTGCGCTACACCGCCAGCGCGCTCACCGATATGGCCGTTCACGCGCTGCCGCAAGGCCGGGTGCCGGCCGATGTGGTGGCCTTCGAAGCCGAGGTGCTGCGCGAGCGCGGTTTGCCGGCAGGCGTGGGCGTCAACCACCGCTTCACCCACTTTCAGCACCTGTTCGCGGGCTCGGGCTACGCCGCCGGCTACTACGTCTATCTGTGGGCCGAGGTGCTCGACGCGGATGCGTACGACGCCTTCGTCGAGGTCGGTGATCCCTTCGATGCCGGCGTGGCGACACGCCTGGAGCGGCACATCTATTCGGCCGGCGACAGCGTCGAGCCCGCGGCGACCTATCTGGCCTTCCGCGGCCGCGCGGCGCAGCTCGAGCCGATGCTGAAGAAGCGGGGGTTGCTCGAACCCGCTTGAGATCGCAGGTCGGCGGTCGCGGACGCCGCGAGCCTGCGGCCCGTCAATTCGGGCGCTTGGTCAGGCGCATGGTGTCGTTTTCGCGTTTCATCTGAAAGCGCGTCAGGAAGCTGTTGCCAAGCAGCACGTGCTCCATCGCCGCCGGCAGCACCGCGGCTTCGACATTGGCGACCTCGACATCCCCGATGCGAACCGACGACAAGGTCACGGCGTGCATCGGCACGCTGCCGTTCGCCGTGCTGGCGAAGCTGCGACGACCGTTCTTGTAGTTCAGGCCGATGCGATCGGCGTCGATCTGGCTCATGGCGATGGTCGTTGCGCCGGTATCGACGACGAAATTCACCGCGTTGCCGTTGATCTTGCCTTCGGTACGAAAGTGGCCGCCCGACCCGGCGGTCAGGACAATCTCGCTGCCGCCACCGACGCTGCTCTCACCCGTGCCGCCGACGCGCACCGGGCCCGCCCCGGCCACCAGCAGCCGGCGCTTGCCGGCGACGTCAACCTCGGCCTGCGTACCGGCCAGCGAGACCAGACGCACACCCTGCACCGTGGCGCCGACCTCGACGACCCGCGGCACGCCGTCGATGACCAGCAGCGCCTGGCGCGCGCCCATGCTGCCATTGAGCGTAATGGTCTGCGCCGCGGCGGCCGAGGCAATGCCGAGCGACACGGCGGCGAGAAGGCAACTGGCGTGCATCGCGCTCAGTCGCGGAAGTTGTCGAACTTCAAGGGCACATCGGTCACTTCGCGCCGCAGCAGGGCCATCACCGCCTGCAACTCGTCACGCTTGCCCCCGGTGACACGCACGGTGTCGCCCTGGATGGCCGCCTGCACCTTGAGCTTGCTCTGCTTGACGAGGGTCTGGATCTTCTTGCCCAGCTCGCCGTCGATGCCGCACTTCACACCGACTGGCTGGCGCACCTTGTCGCCACCGACCTTCTCGATCTTGGCGCTGTCGTCGAGAAAGCGCACGTCGACGCCGCGCTTGGCCAGCTTGGCCAGCAGGATGTCCTTGACCTGGCCGATCTGGAAATCACTGTCGGCGTGCAACATCAGGTCGCGCTCCTTGGCGCCCTTTTCGGTCAGCTCGATCCTGGCTCCCGAGCCCTTGAAATCGAAGCGCGTGCCGATCTCCTTGTTGCTCTGATCGACGGCGTTGCGCAACTCCACGAAGTTGGGTTCGAGAACGGTGTCGAAACTGGGCATGAAGTAACACAGCCGGATCGGGCGACGTCCGATCATCGGTCAAAATTCTGCCATGCCGAACGCCTCAGCAACCGCATTGACCGTCGAACACGGCGTGAACCTGCGCACGTTCAACAGCTTCGGCCTGCCGGCGACGGCGCACACGCTGGTGCGCATCGACAGCGACGCGGCACTGCGGCGCGTCATCGACCACCCGGAACTGGGGCGGGCATCGAAGTTCATCCTCGGCGGCGGCAGCAACATCGTCTTCACGCGAGACCCCGGTGCGGTGGTGCTGAAAGTCGAGGTCCGAGGGCTGCGTCTGGTCGAAGAGCGCCCCGATGCCTGGATCGTCGAGGCCGGCGCAGGCGAGAACTGGCACGAAACGGTGGCCTGGACGCTGGCGCAGGGATGGCCCGGGCTGGAGAACCTGGCGCTCATTCCAGGCTCGGTGGGCGCGACGCCGGTGCAGAACATCGGCGCCTACGGTGTCGAGCTGCAAGACCGCTTCCACTCCCTCGACGTGGTCGACCTGGTCACCGGCCGCAGCGTCACGCTTGATGCAACGAGGTGTCACTTCGGCTATCGCGACAGCGTATTCAAGCACGACCTGGCCGGCAAGGGCGTGATCACACGCGTGCGCTTTGCCCTGCCACGGCCGTGGCGGCCGGTGCTCGGCTACCTCGAACTCGAACGCAAGATGCAGGAGACGGGCATCACCGCGCCCGATGCGCAGACGGTGTTCGATTGGGTCTGCGCGATCCGCCGCGCCAAGTTGCCCGACCCGGCGCTGATCGGCAACGCCGGCAGCTTTTTCAAGAACCCGGTGGTCAGCCCCGAGCAGTGCCGCGACATCATCGGGCGCGATCCCGAGGTGGTGCACTACCTGCTGCCCGACGGCACGGTGAAGCTGGCCGCAGGCTGGCTGATCGATGCCTGCGGCTGGAAAGGCAAGTCGGTCGGCCGCGCCGGCGTCTATGAGAAGCAGGCACTGGTGTTGGTCAATCGGGGTGGCGCTTCCGGCGCTGAAGTCGACACCTTGGCGCGAGCGATTCAGGAGAGCGTCTACGGCCGGTTCGGGATTCGGCTCGAACGCGAGGCTGTGGTCGTTTAGGGTCCTTGGTTCGCCTGCGGACTCGGCATCAGAAGAACTATCCCCGCGGAGCCCGCACAGCGGATTTCGGGCGAAACGCCTTGCACACTGATTCATCGGTCTCGAGGTAAGGCCCACCGATCAGATCGATGCAATAGGGCACCGCAGCAAAGATGCCGTGCACCGGCGGCGACGCCAGAGGCAGCCCCTCGAGCGTCTCGGCGATCGACTTAGGCTGCCCCGGCAAATTGATGATCAGGCACTGCTTGCGGATCACTGCAATCTGGCGCGACAGGATCGCCGTCGGCACGAAGTTCAAGCTGATCTGGCGCATCTGCTCACCGAACCCCGGCATCACCTTGTCGGCCACCGCGAGCGTCGCCTCCGGCGTGACGTCGCGCAGCGCCGGGCCGGTACCGCCGGTCGTCAGCACCAGCTGGCAGTGGTGGCGGTCGACCAGTTCGATCAAGGCCTCGGCAATGCCATCCTCCTCGTCGGGGATGACTCGCGTGTCCCAATCGACCGGATTGCGCAGCGCACGTGTCAGCCAGGCCTGCAATGCCGGGATGCCTTTGTCTTCGTAGGTCCCGGCCGAGGCGCGGTCGCTCACCGACAGCAGGCCGATCTTGACGCGGTCATGGGTCTCACTCATTCGATTCCACCAGCACGGGTTTGACAAACTGGAACAACTCGCGCCAGGCGCGGCCATGGCGCTGCTCGGGTGGCAATGCGGCCTCCTTGCGCGCATTGCGGATCAAGGTTCGCAACTGCTGGGCGTCGGTGCCCGGGTGCTCGGCCAGCCAGCGCGTCAGAGCTTCGTCGTCGGCCACCAGCTCCACGCGCCAATGCTCGGCGCGGTGCAGTGCCAGCGCGTCGTGGGCACGGCCGAGCTGGGCCGCGGCCACGGCTTCCTGCAGGGGCGCGACGTCAGCCTGGCGCATCAGCTTGCCGATGTGCTGGCGCTGGCGCCGGCGGCCTTCGTGCGATCGGGTCCGCTGGTATTCCTGCAGCGCGTCGCGCAAGGACTCGGGCATGTCGATGGCTGCCAGTCGGGCGTCGGACAACGCGGCCAGGGCCTCACCCAGCGCCTGCTGCTCGTGAGCCTGCTTCTTCAGCGCCGTCTTGCTCGGGCGCTCGTCGTCGTCGTGCTCGGTGATGGGGACAAAACGGGTCATGCGCGGTCATTGAAAGGGTGCTCGGTATGATAGTTCGCAGCGCTTCATGATCGGCCCCGATGACGAGTCCCACAGTCTTTGCCTACACCCGCGACCAATTTCGGCAAACCGTCGAAGATGCGCTCGCGATGGCGCGCCGCATCGGCGCCAGTGATGCCGGTGCCGAGGTCTCGGAGGGAGTGGGCCTGTCGGTATCGGTGCGCAAGGGCGAGCTCGAGAACGTCGAGCGCAACCGCGACAAATCGCTCGGCGTGACGGTCTATGTCGGCCAGCGGCGCGGCAATGCCAGCACGTCGGACTTCTCAGCTGCGGCGATCGACCAGACGGTGCGCGCCGCATTCGACATTGCACGCTTCACGGCCGAAGACCCGGCCGCCGGACTGCCAGACGCCGCCGACGTGGCCAGCGCGGCGGTGGCCGGGCGCGATCTCGACCTGTTCCACCCCTGGGCCATCGATGCCGAGGCTGCGGCCACGCTGGCGCTGCGCTGCGAGGGGGCGGCGATGGCGACCGACCGACGCATCACCAATTCCGAAGGTGCCGGCGTGAGCGCGCAGCAGTCGCACTTCTACATGGGCAACACGCGCGGTTTTCGCGGCGGCTACGCCAGCTCGCGGCACTCCCTTTCGGTGGCGCCGATTGCGGGCAAGGGCAGCGCCATGCAACGTGACGCGTGGTACAGCTCGATGCGCGACGCTCGCGAGTTGGCTGCGCCCGAGGCCGTCGGGCGTTATGCCGCCGAACGCGCGCTCTCGCGGCTGGCCTCGCGCAAGATTGCCACGTGCGAGGTACCGGTGCTGTTCGAATCGACCCTGGCCGCGGGCCTGCTCGGCGCCTTCGTGCAGGCCACGTCGGGCGGGTCGCTGTATCGCAAAGCCAGTTTTCTGGAGGGCTGCATGGGCCGGCAGGCGCTGGCCAAGCACCTCGACCTGCGTGAAGACCCGCACGTCATCAAGGGCAAAGGCAGCGCCCCGTTCGACGACGAGGGTGTCACGACCCGCGCGCGGGCGGTGGTCGAGGCCGGTACGGTCAAGGGTTACTTCCTGTCCAGCTATTCGGCTCGCAAGCTGGGCATGAAGACCACCGGCCATGCCGGCGGCTCGCACAACCTGGCACTGACGAGTCGGCTGACCCGGCCCGGTGACAATCTCGACGCCATGCTGCGCAAGCTGCACCGCGGCCTGTTCGTCATCGAGTTGATGGGCCAGGGCGTCAATTACGTGACCGGGGACTACTCGCGCGGCGCGGCGGGTTTCTGGGTCGAGGGTGGCAAGATCGTGCACCCGGTGCACGAGGTGACCATCGCCGGCAACCTGCGCGAGATGCTGAAGAGCATTGCCGCCGTCGGTGCCGACACCTACACCTACGGCAGCAAGACGGTCGGCTCGATGCTGATCGAGCGCATGAAGGTCGCGGGGGCCTGACAGCCTGTCCTGGCGCCTCGCGCGCGCTGCATGGCCATGATCCCGGCGGGGGGAAAAACCCCCGTGCACTGCGGCAGGCTGCGCACTCTAGAATCGCGAGCTTTCTGTTTTTGTCCAAACCGGTTCCTTCAACCCCCAGGAGACCCTTCATGGAACGTCGTTCCTTTGTTCAAGGTGCAGGCATCGCGAGCGTGCTCGCTGCCGGCGTCGCCCCTGCCATCGTCAATGCGCAGGCCAACATCCGCTGGCGCCTGGCCTCGAGCTTCCCGAAAGCGCTCGACACGATCTTCGGCGCCGCCGACGAGTTCGCCAAGCAGGTCAGCGCCATGACCGGCGGCAAGTTCCAGGTCTCGACCCACGCCGGCGGCGAGTTGATGCCGGCCTTCGGCGTGCTCGACGGCGTGGCCAACGGCACCGTCGAGGCCGCGCATACCGCGCCCTATTACTTCTTCGGCAAGGACCCGACCTACGCGATGGACTGCGCCATCCCGTTCGGCCTGAACAGCCGGCAGATGACGGCCTGGATGTACGAGGGCAATGGCCTGAAGCTGTTTCGCGAGTTCTATGCCAAGTCGAACATCGTGAATTTCCCGATGGGCAACACCGGCGCCCAGATGGGTGGCTTTTTCCGCAAGGAAATCAAGAGCCTGGCCGACATGAAGGGCCTGAAGATGCGCATCGGCGGCTTCGGCGGCAAGGTGCTCGAGAAGATCGGCTCGATCCCGCAGAACATTCCTGGCGGCGAGATCTACCAGGCGCTCGAAAAGGGCACCATCGACGCGGCCGAGTGGGTGGGTCCGTATGATGACTTCAAGATCGGCCTGCACAAGGTGGCGCCGCACTACCACTACCCGGGCTGGTGGGAAGGCGGCCCGCAACTCTCGCTGTACGTCAACCAGAAGGCCTACGACGCGCTGACGCCCGAGTACAAGGCCATCGTCGAGAACGCGGCGGCCTACGCCCACGTGGACATGCAGGCCAAGTACGACGGCCGCAATCCTGGCGCACTGAAGCAGTTGGTGGCCGCGGGCACCAAGCTGCACGCCTTCCCGAAGGACGTGATGGAGGCCTCCTTCAAGGCCGCAATGGAGCTCTACGCCGAGCTCAATACCACCAACCCGGCGTGGAAGAAGATCTACGAGGACTACTCGAACTTCCGTCGTGACCAGAACCTGTGGTTCCGCTTTACCGAGAACCGTTTCGACGACTTCATGCAAGCGCAGAAGCTCTGATCGGACAGGGCTCGCATCGCGCGCTCGGCGCCGACGAACAAGAAACCCCGCCTTGGCGGGGTTTTTTGTTGGCCCTCGAATTGACCGGCGCCACGCAATGTCGGCACTCAGGGCTTCTTGGCCTCGTCCTTCTTCATCGAGTCGAGCAGGCCCTTCATCGGGTCTTCCTTCTCGCCGGCGGGCGTTGCACCGGCGCCTGCGGTGTCGCTCGCCGCCGAGCCCGGCGCGCCGGGTACTTCCAGCGGCAGCGTCGAGGGCGCTGCACGATCGGCGTTGGACTTGTCCTGCATCATCTGCAGCGCCTTGTCGGCGTCGATCTCGACGGTCTTCTCGATGCCGCCCGTCACTAGCGCGGGGAAGGCGATCACCACTGCCACCATCACCAGTTGCACGCAGATGAAGGCGATCGAACCCTTGTAGATCTGGCTCGTTTCAACCGCCGGGATGCGTTCCTTCGTGATGGGATCCGTGTAGTCCTTCTTGGCGGCCACGCTTCGCAGGTAGAACAGGGCGAATCCGAAGGGCGGCGTCAGGAAGGAGGTCTGCAGGTTCATCGCAACCACGACGCCGAACCAGATGAGCGTCATGTCGGCAGGGGTTCCCTCGGGCAGCAGGACGGGCAGGATCTTGGCTGCCACAGGCGCCAGGATCGGGATCACGATGAACGCGATCTCGAAGAAGTCGATGAAGCAGCCGAGGATGAAGATCAGGATGTTGACGACGATCAGGAAGCCCATCGCGCCGCCCGGCATGTCCTTGAACAGGTGCTCGACCCAGATGTGGCCGTCGGCGGCGTTGAAGGTGAAGCTGAACACCGTCGAGCCGACCAGGATGAAGAGCACGAAGCAGGACAGCTTGGCGGTGTTGTCCAGCGCCTGGATCAGCAGCGACTTCGTCAGCTTGCCGCGGCCGCCGGCCATCAGCAGCGCGCCGAGCGCGCCCATCGCGCCGCCTTCGGTGGGCGTGGCGATGCCCAGGAAGATGGTGCCGAGCACGAGGAAGATCAGCACCAGCGGTGGGATCAGCACGAACGTGACCTGCTCGGTCAGGCGCGACAGCAGGCCGATCTTGAAGAACTTGTTCACCAGCGCCAGCGCCAGTGCCAACAGCGAGGCGACCGTCATCGACATGATGAAGATCTCGTCGCCCGGCGCCGGCAACTCGCGGCCGACCAGCGGGTTGATCACGCCCTGGTGCACCCGTGACCAGGCGTAGCCGGCGACTCCGCAAACGGCAAACAGGACCAACAGCGAACGGTGGCCGCTGGCGCCGTTGGGCTCGCGGTAGATGCGCGCTTCGGCGGGCAGCGCCGGCACCCAATCGGGCTTGAAGATCGCCACCAAGGCGACGAACCCAAGGTACAGACCCACCAGCATCAGGCCCGGCAGCAGCGCGCCGGCGTACATGTCGCCGACCGAGCGGCCGAGTTGGTCGGCCAGCACGATCAGCACCAGCGACGGCGGAATGGCCTGTGCCAGCGTGCCCGACGCAGTGATGGTGCCGGTGGCGATGGTGCGGTTGTAGCCGTAGCGCAGCATGATGGGCAGCGAGATCAGGCCCATCGAGATCACTGCGGCGGCGACCACGCCGGTGGTGGCCGCCAGCAGCGCGCCGACCAGGATCACCGCGATGGCCAGGCCACCGCGCACCGGGCCGAACACCTGGCCCACGGTTTCGAGCAGGGCCTCGGCCATGCCCGAGCGCTCGAGGATGATGCCCATCAGCGTGAAGAACGGGATCGCCAGCAGCGTGTCGTTCTGCATGATGCCGAACACGCGCAGCGGCAGCGCCTGCAGCATGTTGGTGCCGAACATGCCGGCCTCGATGCCGATGAAGGCGAAGAACAGGCCGGTGGCGGCCAGGCCGAAGGCCACCGGGATGCCCGACAGCAGGAAGACGAACAGGCCCGCGAACATCAGCGGGACGAAATTCTGGGCGAGGAACGAGGCTTCCATGGGGTCAGGCTCCGGACTGCTTCTTGGCGGCCTCGGCGGCCAGTTCTTCGGCAAGCAGCTCTTCGTCGCTCTTGCCGCCTTCGACGCTCATCGGTTCACTGCGCAGCCCGCGCAGGAAGGCGACTCGCTTGACCAGTTCGGAGAGCGCCTGGATGAACAGCAGACCAAAGCCCAGCGGCATCAGCAGGTAGGCCGGCCAGCGGATCAGGCCGCCGGCGTTCTGCGACATCTCGCCTGTCGACCAGGCGGTGGAGAACAAGGGCCAGCTCAGGACCACCATGATCAGGCACAGCGGAATCAGGAAGACGATGATGCCGGCGATGTCGATGATGGTGTTGGTGCGCTTGGACAACTTGGTCGAGATGAAGTCGATGCGCACATGCACATTGCGCATGAACGCGAAGCCCGCACCGAGCAGGAACACGCCGGCAAACAGGTACCACTGGATCTCGAGGAAGCCGTTCGAGCTGATGTTGAAGACCTTGCGGATGATGGCGTTGCCGGCACTGATGAGCACCGAGCCGAGCACCAGCCAGCGGATCAGCCGGCCGATCTGGTGGCTGACCGCATCGACACCAGTCGATAGTTTCAAGAGGGCTTCCAAGGGAGGGCTCCGTCGCTCTGGGCTGAGGGGTGATGGATTGCCAAGCGGCCGCCGCAGCGACTGCGCTGCGATCAGCCCGGACTGTAAGGACTCCGCGGCCTTTCAAGTGCACGCCAAGCGCATCCCTAGGGAAAGCACGGGGCGCATCCGCGGCATTGCCGCAGTGCGGCGCGCGTGTCAGGCCTGCTGGGCCAGCGCGTAAAGGCGTGTCGAGCGCGCGCCCGAGCGGCAGAACATCAGCAACGGGCGCGGCAACTTCGCCAGCAACGCCGCCATCGCGGCTGCATCTTCGGCCGACTGGTGCATGCCGCTGACCGGCAGGAAGCGGTACTCCAGGCCGGCGGCGCGCGCCGCGGCTTCAATGTCGGCGCTGGTCGGCTGGTCGTGGCCGTGTTCGAAGTCGGGCCGGTTGTTGACGACACTGCGAAAGCCCAGGCTCGCGGCCTCGGCCATCGCCTCGGGCCAGAGCTGCGGGGCCACGCAGACATCGGCGTCGATCGGGCGGATCGAAAGGTGGTGGGTCACGGCGCGCTACTTTGCCAGAACCTGCTTGACCGCTGCAGATACCTGGCTCATGTCGGCCTTGCCGGCCAGTTGCGCCTTGACAGCACCCATCACCTTGCCCATGTCGCCGGGCCCCGCGGCACCCAGTTCCTTGACGATGCGCGCGACTTCGGCGGCGATCTCGTCGGCGTTCAGGCGCTGCGGCAGGTAGGCTTCGAGCACCTTGAGTTCGGCAGTCTCCTTGTCGACCAGGTCGGCGCGCCCGCCCGCGGCGAACTGCGTGATCGAGTCCCTGCGCTGCTTGATGAGCTTGTCGATGATGGCGATCACCGCAGCGTCGTCGAGTTCGATGCGTTCGTCGACTTCCCTTTGCTTGCACGCGGCGAGCAGGCCGCGGATCGTCAGCAGGCGCGGCGCATCCTTGGCGCGCATCGCGTTCTTCATGTCCTCGGTGATGCGGTCTTTCAGGCTCATGGCGTGCGGCTTTCGGCAATGAAGAAAGCCCGCGGCGGTGTCCCGCGCGGGCTCTGGTTCAGATGAGTCGGAGTTGACCCGCTCAGAACAGTTTCTTGGGCAGCTGCATCGACCGCACGCGCTTGAAGTGGCGCTTCACGGCGGCGGCCTTCTTGCGCTTGCGCTCGGCCGTCGGCTTTTCGTAGAACTCGCGGGCACGCAGGTCGGTCAGCAGACCCAGCTTTTCAATCGTGCGCTTGAAGCGGCGCAATGCAACGTCGAACGGCTCGTTCTCTTTGACGCGAATCGTGGTCATGAAACAGGTGATCCTTGGGGTGTGCACTCGGTGTTCCGAGGCCGGTCTGACGAAAGGGAGTCTGGCGTTCCGCCTGCGAAATAAGCGCGCAGGTCCGCCGGCAAAGAGCGCGATTATAGCCAGGATCGGTGGAGCGCCCGCTGGTCGAGGTCGGGGTGCATGTCTTGCCCGCAGACTGGCTACGATGGGCGCTAATGACTTCAACGTAGGGGTGCGAGTGCCTGTTCAAGGGGGGTGCGGCAATGTCGCCTTGCCGGCTCCTGCTTTGCGTTACACCATTGCGCCTTGCCAAACCCCCTCACGATGACCAACGTCCCGTCGTTACCGCCCGGCCCAGGCCACGCCAGCACTGCATCGACGCCCACCCCAGTTCTCCCGGCATTGGGTGGGCTGGTGCCGGCATTGCTGCAGCGCGATGGTGACGGGTTGGCCGTCAAGGATGCCGCGAGCGGGCATTACCTGCATGCCGACGCGACTCTGCTCGAGTGCCTCGGCTGCGCATCGAACGAAGTCATCGGCCACGGCGACACGGCGCTGTTCGATGCAGCTGTCGTGGTGGCGCTGCGCGCCGCGGAACAGACTGCACTGTCCCAGCCCGGGGCATTGATCAGTGAACACAAATTCGATAGGCAAGGCGTGCGGCGTGAGTTCAGCGTGCTGCGCCAGCGCCTGGACGCCGGCGATGGCCGGGTTCTGTTGGCCGCAGTGTGGCGTGACCTCGCGCCACTGCGGCGGCGTGAGGCGCAACGCGCGGCGGCCATCGAGCAACTTGAACAGCAGCAGCGTGCCAACGAGCAGTTGCGTCGCGAAATGCAGGATCACACCCTGCGCGACACTGAAACCGGCCTCTACAACCGCGCCCATTTCGAGGACCAGCTGCGTCGCGAGGTCGACCTGTCGACGCGCGAGCACCGCGAGTTCGCCCTGGTGTCGATCGAGATCGATCCCTTGAGTGCCGAGGCCGCTGCGCTCGGCGACGCCGCGCGCATGCGCGTACACGAAGCCATGGGGCGCCTGCTGCGCGGCAACACGCGGGCCATGGATGCTTCCTGCCGCTGCGACGACACGCGCTTCGCAGTGCTGTTGTCGGGCGTCGGCCTGGCCACGGCGCACTCGCGCATGGAAGGCCTGCGCCGCCAATGCGCGACGCAGATCGTGGCCCACGAAGGCCACGACATCGGATTTACCGCTTCGATGGGGGTGGCGAGCTTTCCGCACACCGCGCACACCCAGGAGGAGTTGCATGCGGCCTCCGAGGTGGCGCTGGCAGACGCGCGCCAGCGCGGCGGCAACCACGTCACGCTGGCCAGTATCCGCTTCGACCCAGCATAGATAGCGCTCAGCCGTGCAGGCCACGCCACAGCATGTCGGCGGCCAGCACGAACAGCATCACGCCAAAGATGCGGCGCAACTGGCGGATGTTGAGCGAGTGGGCAACGTGGGCCCCCAGAGGCGCCGTCAAGACGCTGGCCAGTGCAATCACCGCCAGCGCCGGCAAGTACAGGAATCCCAGCGCGCCTGGCAGCGGCGCCGGCTGTGACCAGCCGCCGATCACGTAGCCCACGGTGCTTGCCAGTGCGACCGGAAATCCGATGGCCGCGCCGGTGGCCACCGCGTTGTGGATCGGAACGTTGCATCGGGTCATGAAGGGCACGGCAATGAAGGCACCGCCGGCCCCAACCAGCCCGGACAGAAAGCCGATGCCGCCGCCGACGGCGGCCTGAGCGCCAGACCCGGGCAGCTGGCGGCTTGGCTTGAGCGCCGTCGTGCGCAGCATCTGGGTGGCGGTGTAGCCGACAAATGCGGCAAAGAACAGCGCCAGTGCCTGGCCCTTGACCAACGCAAACACACCAGCGCCAGCCGCCAGGCCGCCGATCACGATGCCCGGCGCCATGGCCCTGACGAGGTCCCAACGGATGGCGCCGCGGCGCTGGTGTGCGCGCATCGTCGACAGCGATGTGAACAGGATGGTGGCCATCGCGGTGGCGATTGCCATCTTCACGGCCAGGTCGCTCGACACACCGCGCTGGGTCAGGATCCGGGTCAGGAACGGCACCATCACCATGCCGCCGCCGATGCCCAGCAGCCCGGCGAGGAAGCCGGCACCGATGCCGAGCAGGGCCAATTCGAGGATCAACCGCAGTTCGATGCCGAACAGCGTCATTGCGGCGCAGCCAGCAGGGCTTGCACCGCGCGCCACTCGGTGCCTGTCACGGGCGTGATCGACAGCCGGTTGCCGCGCTGCAACACCTGCATCGAGGCCAATGCAGGCGTGCGTCGCATCTCGGCCAGCGACAACAGGCGCGTCTGGCGTTCGAGCTTGACATCCACGTTCACCCAGCGCGGTGCGTCGGACCGGGCTTTGGGGTCGTGGTACGGGCTCGTGGCGTCGAACTGCGTCGCGTCGGGGTAGGCCGCCGACGCGACAGCGGCCAAACCGGCGACACCCGGTTCGGCACACGACGAGTGATAGAACAGCACGCCGTCGCCGACACGCATCGAATCGCGCATGAAGTTGCGCGCCTGGTAGTTGCGCACGCCGACCCAGGCCACGCTGCCCAGCCGCACCAGATCGTCGATGCTGCACTCGCTGGGCTCACTCTTCATCAACCAGTAGGCCACGGCGTGGGTCGAAGCAATTGGGTGGGGGGTAGGTGTCTGCCGCACCCCACGGGCCGCATTCCTGAACCCAGGTGAAGTTCAGGTGGGCGAGGTCAGCAGGGCGTCGGGTTCATCTGACGCGAGACGATCACACCAGCCCTGCAATATTCCAAGCCCTTGCTCAAAGAGCATCGGTTCTAGGAAATTAAAACCCGCGCAAGCGCGGCAGACAGGAATGATTCTACGGCTACAACAAGTGATCGTCGCTGCCCAAAGCGGTGTCGATTCGCGCCAACATCGCGTCGATTTGCACGCTGTCGCCGGCGCTCGCTGCCTTGCCGGCGCGCGCTGGTGGCGCGCTCGGGCGCTCAGCCAGCTGATAGGCCAGGTTCAGCGCCGCCAGCACAGCGATGCGCTCACGGGCCTTGATCTTGCCGGCATCGCGGATGGTGCTCATCTCGCGGTCGACGCTGGCCACCGCAGCCAGCAACGAAGTCTCGCCGCCGTCGGGGCAGGTCAGCAGGTAGCTCTGGCCCAGGATCGTGACATCCATCTGCTTCATGTGCCACTCCCGTCGTGCGAGCCGTTGTGGGTGGGCAGGCGTTCGAGCAGCGCATCGATGCGCGATCTCGCGGCCGTCAGGCGGGACTTCAGACTGTCGCGCTCGCTGCCCACGCTGCCCAATTGCTCTCGCAGCAGCGCGTTGGTGCGTTCGAGTTCCTGGTGCCGCAGCAGCAGTCGGTCGAGGCGATCGGCAAGGTCTTGCAGCGTGGCCATGAGGCATGT
>Ga0209254_10001450_pt1 | contig 21284 bp, 12 predicted proteins | sample FrelakmetDIP11DI_FD_187148 | JGI IMG/M metagenome (GOLD analysis project Ga0209254, IMG submission 187148) | Freshwater lake sediment microbial communities from the University of Notre Dame, USA, for methane emissions studies - DIP11 DI (SPAdes)... | ecosystem: Environmental > Aquatic >...
ATGAAATTGATTTTGTTTAATGTTTTCCATTTTACCCACCCTCAGCCGCTCTACTACAAATCTCCCCTGCAAAGAAGGATTTATCGGATTTCCCTGACGCCTGTCGCCTAAAGCCTTATCATTATCTTCCTTTTATATAAAAATAATGCAATGCACCAGATAAACAGCATCTGGATTAAAGCAAACATAAGACTTCCGTTCATATTGCCTGCAACAGGAACACAAATTTTTTCATAAAACCATGTATAAATACTGATCTCATTCCCGTCCGAAGGAACCTTGATTAACACCATCAGATCTGTCCATATCCCGGCCAGAAAAAACGAAAAGAGTGCATTTGAGCCAAAAACAATAAAGAACCTGCCCCACCACCCTAACTTTAATATGTCGGCCACCCAATATATTACTGCAAGGAACATCATTGCAATGCCAGTGGTATAGAGAACATACGAGCTGGTCCATAAAGGTTTATTAATCGGAAAAAGAAGGCTCCACAAAAGTCCAAGCCCTGTAAGGGCAATCCCTATGACAAGTGTTTTAATAACAGCTTTTCCGTTAGCTGATTTTTTCCCGATCACCTCCCCGATGTAATAGCCTATTATCACTGTACATACCGCCGGGATTGTACTCAACAGACCTTCTGGTTCAAACGGGATCCCAAAACCTGTGTAGAGGTGGTTACTGCCCAATATTAACTGATCAATCTTAAGTGCAAAATTACCCACGAGACTATAAGGATCTGCACCGCCAAAAAATGCAAGTACTCCCCAGTAAAAAAGTAAAAGTACCGCAGTCACGATCCATAAATAATTGCGCCTTACTGTCATGCAGATCAATGCTCCGGCTCCGTAAGCAAGTGCAATACGCTGCAGTACGCCCATTATCCTTAGCGTGGAATAGTCACGATCGAAATAAGGAAAAATATTGAGCAACAGACCAAGTGCAAATATCGAAGCGGTACGTCTTAAAATCCTCAGGACCGAGCTTCCGTTCAGCTCATGTCCGTACTTCCTGAGTGAAAACCACATCGAAACACCGACAATAAAAAGGAAAAAGGGAAAGACAAGATCTGTTGGAGTGCAGCCATGCCATTTAGCATGGCGGAGAGGCGCATAAACATACTGCCAGCTTCCGGGCGTATTAACGATGATCATAAAGGCTATTGTCAGTCCCCTGAAAATATCAAGTGAAATCAACCGGCCGGAGCTCTTTTTCATATCGGAAGGTAAAAAGGTATAAAAATAAGAATATAGGACAAAACCTGTGATTATATTTACAGGAATTTCTGCTTATTTTATCGAAAATAGCTTATAGCATTCGTAACCATCAACTCATGAGAAACAGGAATCCTATATTCACTAAGATCTTTCTGGCATGTTCAATTCTGACCGTATCATGCTCCCTGAAGGGTCAGCCGGTCGAAACAGGACTTGAGATGCTCGTAAAGAGCAGATATGAAGTATTGAAGGGCAAAAAAGCAGGACTTATCACCAATCCCACCGGAGTTGACCGGAACCTGAGGTCAGGTGTTGACCTCATTTTCAACGCACCGGGAGTAAAGCTTGTTTCACTTTATGGGCCTGAACATGGAGTCAGGGGGGAATATACAGCGGGCGAGATAATCGGTTCCTCGGTTGATCCATTGACAGGACTGAAAGTGTACAGCTTATACGGCAGCACAAAAAAACCAACCAAAGAAATGCTTGCAGGGATAGATGTTCTTGTTTATGATATACAGGATATAGGTTCACGGTCGTACACCTTCATAAGCACACTTGGCCTTGCAATGGAGGCAGCTGCGGAGAACAATATTCCGTTTATTGTTCTCGACAGGCCCAATCCCCTTGGAGGGATAAGGATCGAAGGGCCCATCGTGGAAAAGGAGTTCATATCTTTTGTGAGTCAATATCCCATACCTTATATTCATAGTATGACCGTTGGGGAGCTAGCCATGTTCCTTAACGGGGAAGGACTTCTTGACAACGGAATTAAGTGCGATCTTCAAGTGATCAAGATGAGCGGATGGAATAGGGAGATGTGTTTTGAGGAGACAGGATTGCCCTGGGTCCCATCATCACCCCATATTCCCCAGGCTGTAACCTGCCACTTTTATCCTGCTACAGGGATACTGGGAGAATTATATGTTGCAAGCATCGGGGTTGGATATACACTTCCGTTTCAGACTTTTGCCGCAGAATGGATCAATGCAGATTCACTGGCACAAAATCTGAATAAGCTAAATCTGAAAGGCGTAATTTTCAGACCTGTCCATTACAAACCTTATTACAGTATTTCGCAAGGGAAGATGGTTCACGGGGTACAAATTCACTTAACCGATAAAAAGTCCGCTCCATTATCACTCATCCAGTTTTATATCCTGCAGGAAACTTACAAATTATGGCCCGGAAAAGATATCTTTTCCATGTGCGACAAATCACGGCTGGATATGTTCGACAAAGTCTGCGGAACGGATAAAGTCAGAAAAGAGTTCACACAGAATTTCAGGGTGGACTCTGTTCTGGACTTATGGAATGGTAACGTTCCTGCTTTCAGGAACAAGGTCAGGAACTACTTATTGTACTGAAAATAAGCAAGGCCTTTGTTCTCTTTTCTTTAACTGCCCTCTCCCTCCATGCTCTTTTCGATCTCACGTGCATGAATAAGGAACTCGTCAAGCATCATTTCCTTATGGAATATCATTCCATGGGTTGCACGAATCTTGGGACTTTCATTTTCATAGAAAAAGTCTTTTCCAAGAACAAGCTGAACGCGTTTGAACTGTTCAACCCATATCTGCTGCGAAAGATCGCTGAACGGCCCGTCGAGCTCATAGCTGGGAAACGAAGCATTTACCTGGCTTATATAGCAGTCCTTAAATGATTTTTCAAGTACAGCCATTGAATTCAGCGAAACCGGCGTGAATACATTTGCCTCTGAAGGGTGGAACCTGAACCAGACATTTCTGTACCCGATAATTCTCAGTTTTGACAGGTCCTCCTCCTGCTTCCAGATCCTCAGAGCCTGAGCCAGTGCCTTAAGCACCTTGTAATGAGTATCGGGCCCTGAGCCTTCGGGGTCATATGCCATGCTGACAACAGTCGGCCGAACCTTCCTGAACATTTCCAGGATCGGCTCAACATCCCGCTTTGTGCTTGGCTGGGGCGTAAAGATATCACCTGTATAGAAGCCAAGCCTCAGGTGTTGTATATCATGAACCTTAACGCCGTAATGAGCCCACACAAGTTCCTCCTCAAACTCCCGGATCATTCCTTTAAGCTTCTGAATATGAGGAGGATTCTTTTGACCACTGTAGCTCGATTTCAATAATTCAATATTTTTCTCAATCTGGTCAGTAAGCTCCTGCCTGGATTTCAGATCATAAACATCGACCATAACCCTTATTATCCTGTGGCATACTCCCCTCAATTTCCCGGGATCATCCTTTGCCGCGATTTTATCGAGATAATGACTGACATCCTTGTCAAATTTATATTTGTATCCCTGCTCAAAAAAATCGGGATATTCAATCATCTTGACCTCATCCTGATCTATATGATTCAGTGTCTCCTGCAGGAGGTCCTGGAGCATATCGTTCGTGACAGCTGTAAATCCGGAGGTGCATACAGTGAAGTGAAATCTGTTGGATGCCTCACGGAGTTGAGGGATTATGCAGGGGAAGATCCCCAACATAATATCATCGTGATGCGGGCCCGTATGGAGAAAAACCTGGTTTTTCTCCTTTGTATTACCTCTTATAATTTTTTGTTTTGTGACTTCAATAACTTCCTTTACCCGGTCCATGCTCAGGGTGGGAATCAGACAACAGTATCTGTCATTCTTAAGATCTTCAATTTCAAGCTTGTGAGCATACTTGTTAATATTCTGACAAAGGTCAAAAACTGCCTTCTCGGTTTTCTCGAATGTCCATTCACCTTCCCTGTAATACTTTTCAATGCTGTCATGAAGACGCACAGCAGCTCCCTCAGTAAGGTAGAAACGAGCATTTTTCTGTCTTTGGAGGGCTGTTGCCGGATATATGTTATCAGGAGGGTTTTCAAGTGCATTTTTCACCACGGGAGCCTTTGCCTCGCCGGCTGCAAAAATAATCGATACTCCATCCGGATTGTAGGTGATAGTACCAAGTCCTATTGTTATGACCAGCCTGTTCCTCGAAACTTCGATTCCGCCAAGGTCGCCTGCTGCTGCAGCCTGGGCCTCGAAGTTGGTTGCTGTCAGCCTGGTTGTGGAATTATGATCGCTTCCGCGCGTATTTGAAGCAATTGATCCATCGGGACCCATGCCTCCGAGAAAAAATCCTATCCCTCCCATTTCCCTTATACGTTTCTCATAATTAGTGCACCAGTTATCAATCCTGAAAAGGGACTCCTGCTGTAATTCTTCAGGATGAGAAGCTGCCTCCCTGTTCCGGAGTGTAAGATCAATCCGGTTATCAGGAAATACTTCGGTAAAATGCTTACCCCGGGCAAGGCCTATTTCATCGGCTTTGATAAGTAAAGCCTTTTCCGGATCGAGATTGAATCCCCTGATATAAAAATTCTTTACATAATCATAAAAACTATTATGCTGGGTCGGGTCAATCGGGTAGTAATCCTCTGTCTGAACGAAGCGGAGTTCTCTCAGGGATGGTTTCACGGGTATCGAAAGCCCGTGCTTTTCCATCAGAATCCTGGTTTCTTTAAGGTTCCAGCCTTCCAGGAGTTTGTTTGTCCATTTTATAAAGTATTCGGGAGTTTTACCTGTTGGAAGACTTATTATACCGCCTGGATTTTCAGAGACCCATTCCAGGAACCTGAGTGATGTAAGCAATCCAAGGTCCGGGAAATTATGAACCACAATATAGGGGATATTTGTAGAGCATTTACCTCGTCCGGAGCTCATAAAAAACAATTGTTCGACCTTGGATAGTTCTTTTGTTTCCATGTTATTATTTCTTTTTAATTCCGAATGCAGGGTCAATCTTAAGGAATTTTATTGCCAGGATGCCCGGTATTGAACAAATTATTACATATATGAAGAAATTCTCATAGCCCAGGAGTTCCTTCATAGCCCCCGAGATCATTCCCGGAAGCATCATGCCCAGGGCCATAAGTGAAGTCCCTATTGCATATTCAGCGGTTTTGAACTTGCTTTCCCCTACATAGTGCAGCATGTAAAGCATATAGGCTGTGAATCCGAAGCCGTATCCGAACTGCTCAAAGGCAACTGAAAGGTAAACCAGTGTGTTGCCCGGCATTGGCTGGAAGTGAGCCAAATAGATATAAACGGCACTGGGCACGTTTACCCATAATGCCATCATTAGAATGACCTTTTTCAGTCCCATACTGGCAGCTGTTATCCCACCCAGAATACCTCCCAGCGTAAGGCTAAGCATTCCTATGGTTCCGTAAACAATGCCGTACTGCGCCGAAGTAAGTCCAATACCACCTGCACTCCTTGAATCGACAAGGAAAGGAGTCGCCACTTTGAGCAGCTGGGATTCACCAAGTCTGTAGAAAAGGAAGAATACAAGTGCAGGCACAACACCCGGTTTGGTGAAGAACGATACAAACACTTCCTTGTAGACGCTCCATCCCATCCTTTCGCTTGTTTTCTTCTCATCGGGATGGGGCATCATTAACCTGTTATAAATAGCTATGGCCAGAAGCATAAAACCCAGTATCACAAGTGATGCCGTCCAGCTGAAAGCGATATTCCCTGCAGTAATCAGGAATTGCGCGGAAGTCTCACCGGTCAGGTTATGATTAACTTTTATAGATGCAGCAACCGGCTTGTTCCAATTGTTACTGTCAAATTCAAACCGCCCTGTTGTGTTTCCTGAAAGGTCGATATCCTTGCTGCCCGATTCGCGTGAAAGGTTTACAACCACAGTCTCGCCCTCCTCCGGCTGAGCTGACAATGCAATATAGACCACAGCCGAATCGAGGGCGGATTTTCCTTCCTGAAAAACAGGAACTACTATCTCGGAAGGAAAGAGAAGCACCGCAGGCTCTTCCTGAGTCTGCCCTATACTTATCTCATCAGGATTAAAAGGAACATATTGTTCCGGAAGAACTGACCTGGCCTGGAAAGTAACAGGGTCAAGACCAGTGTTCTTCTGAATTGTTCCTGCCAGCACCGGGACTAATCCAAGGGCTGTCAGCATTGCAAACCTGTAGAAGGTTGAACGTATTCCGACAAAGAATGACTGCTTATGCTGATCAAGGGCGTACATGTAAAAACCGTCGGCGGCAATATCGTGGCTTGCTGATGAAATTGCAATGATGGCGAATACAGCCAGGCTCAGGGGGTAAAAGAAAGGTAGTGGCATTACCAACCCGGCAGCAATAAAGGCGGCACCAAGGAGAAGCTGGGTCCAGACAACCCAGTTTCTTTTTGTTGAAACAACATCAATGTAAGGACTCCACAGAGGTTTGATCGCCCATGGCAGGTAAAGGACACTGGTCCAGAAAGCAAATGAAACAATGGAGATTCCCATTGTCTTGTAAATCAGACCTGATGTGACCATCACAATACTGTATGGCACTCCCTGGAAAAAGTAGAGTGTCGGTATCCATGCCCACGGGGAGCGTTCTTTCTGTTGATTCATAAATAATTAAAATAATATTACAATCATGGTTCCAGGTTAGTACAATTTTTCAAAAAGGGCGCCCCTGAAGTAATGCATTAAAATCTCATGGTATGAATATCCCCTGGCACCCATCATTGCAGCTCCTATCTGGCATAATCCTACACCATGCCCCCAGCCGGCGCCGTGAAGTATAAATCTTGTTTCATCAGCGTCTCCGGGCTTTTCAACGAAGAAACACGAGCTGTAAAGATGTGATTTTGAGAGTGATTTCCTTATCTCCAGCTCTTTTCCAATTATCATTGTCTTTAAAGTGCCTGAGATTTTCAGCTTTGTGATCCTGCCCGAGGCTCCTCTTTCAACCGGAACAAGTTCATTTATGAGTCCGAAATCTGTCCCTGTGCGCGCTTTTACAAGATCACTGAGCTCCTTTTGTCCATAATTAACTTTCCACCTGAAGAAGTCATTTGTTTCCTGATCATAATCATTGAGAACCTGGGAAAGCACTTTCCGGTCGGATGTGTTGCAGAATGCTGCCGGGCTTCCGAGTATCCATTTCCGGGCTGTTTCTTCGTCTGACAGATCAGTAGAATAACCTTCGGGCGGAACAGAATTGTCGAAAACACCCTGAAGGTAAGGGTGGCTGACAGGTTCCCATGTGTTCTCAAAAAGCTCCGTCATTCCCCCGCAGCATTTGTAATAACGCGTGTCGCATATTGATCCTTCAAAATTAAGGACTTCTCCATAGGTTTCCCTGATAACCTTTTCGACAGCCGGCGTGGAAGCGCGGGTGATTCCCTGGTACCTCTGGCAATGATCATCGGCACAAACATCATAATTCTGATGATCTTCCCTGTCGTACCACCTGACTATTTCATTCTCAGTTCGTGTAAAAGCCTTGAATTTTTTACCTTCTCTCTTTATTTTATTGCCTTTCCCGATCTGTGCAAGCAGCCAGCTTCGTGAGATTACGGCATGGGCCTTAAGGAATTCCCCTGATGAGGTGGCACTCATTTCGGATGAGATAACACTCGTCAGGTAATCCTCAACTGAAATAACATTTACTGCAGTTATCATTTCATTTTCGATGATCAGCTTCAGACTTCCCCTGAAAACCTGGTCCTCATTGCGCTGCCAGTGAAAATCGACACCTATTGTCACTGCATTAAGGATAAAGGATGAATCCTGAGAACCGGCAGGAACAATCAACACAGGTTCTGCCAGTTCCATCTTGTAATTGTTATTTGTCAGTACTATTCTTCCCTGAGACAGCACAGCACTGCATTTTCCTGTAATTGAATCAGTTCCGTTAATTACACTGTAAAATGAATTCAATGTGAAGGTGATCTCTTTTCCGGAGGAAATCCCTATCTGTATCTCAGGTACCTTGCCTTTTTGTATCATAAAATATCATTTAGTATTCCGTCGATTTCACTTTCTTCAAAGCATACCTGCCGGAAAATATCTTCAATGTCGTTCCTTGTTATCCTGTTGAAATCCTCTTCCCTTGGGGTTATGATAACACCTCCAAGGTCAACGGCAGCAGGGCTGATAAGAAGCTGATCGCTGCCGGGCATGAAAAACTGAGCCGGTCGGTGCAGCTTCCTTGGAATTACATGAACGAACCATTCTCCCGATTCATTACCTGCCAGAATGTTAAGCATCGGCTCAGGCCCGTCAGGCTGAACTTCCGAAAGTCTTTCGAATATCCGGTCAAAGATCCGTATCAGCTTGTCCCTGTCACTTCCTTTAAGTGTGATAATTCCACGCAGATAATTTTCCCATTTCCAGACTTCCAAACTTTGTTCATAAAAGAGCAATTTTGAATGCCTCCCATTCAGAAAATCATTTTCCAATGGCATAAATCCTTTATTCCCTGCCTGAAAATGGAAATGATCGGGAGCTGAGGCCCCGCAACGGGGTCCGTTGTAAAAAACTGTAAAAGACGGAATTGCCTGTGCAAGTGAGAGCATAGCACCAAAGTTGTTTCCGATTCTCTGATCAATATGGTCATCCGAAGGAACAGTCAGATGTCTGTTGAATATCGGAAACGGGTTGATTAGAAATGTAAGTCTGTTTTCAAAGGAGAGACCTTTCTGTTCCGGGGGCCTGTTTTTACCGCAAAGGAAGCAGGGTCTCTCCCCTATTGATCTGGCATCAACTTTAGCGGCTGACGATCTCATCCTTTCAGGATTGAACTGCACCGATACCTTATATGTGCCGAAATCAAGCTGCCTTGTCCTGACATTTTCAAGAAGACTATAATTAAGTCTCGGCAATTCCCATTCCTGAAACTGTTTGGTAAAAAGTGAATCAATTTCGCCGGAGTAATTCATCAGGATATTTGCTTATTCAACTGTTTCCTTGCCAGCAGTTCTATTGTTCTCAACCTGTCTTTGTAGAAATTATGGGCATTGGCCCGCAGAATATCCAGTGCCGCATCTGTATTCCCCTCCCACCTGCGGCACAGGTACAAAGGCTCATATATCCTTCCTATCCGGTAATGACGGCTTATCGCCAGTCCGACGGAATAGTCCTCACCGTAGCTCACATTTGGCACCCTTATGCTCCTTAATACCGGTGTGTAAAATGCCCTTGGCGCACCCAGTCCATTAATTCTCAGAGCATTGTTTCTGCCATTATCCGGTGTCCATTCCTTATGGTCAATAATTCCCGGAGGCAGGGATTCAAGATTGAAATTAACCATCTTATATGATCCAACCACCATGGCGCACTGCTGGCTGTAAAATGCATCCACTACCCTGTTAATTACTTTATTATCGATGTACAAATCGTCACTGTCGAGCTGGATCGCGAATTTTCCGCATTTATCATGAAAGATGCCCTCATTCCAGCAGCCTCCGATTCCAAGATCAAAACGTTCAGGGATGATATGAATTACCCTTTGGTCCTCTTTGGCGAATTTACCTATCATTTCTGTTGTTCCGTCAGAAGAGTGATTATCTATCACGATCAGGTTAAACTTAAAATTTGTTTCCTGGCTCAGAACGGATTCTATTGCATCGCTAATTGTTTTGACCCTGTTCTTTACCGGAATTATTACTGAAGCTTCATATTCAAATCTGCCTGGGTCAAAACTTGTTTCGCTGAATTCAGGTTTCAACCAGCCGCTGATTTTTTTCAGATGGTCGGTGCAGGCTATTTCCATCTCTATCTGGACCTCCCTGTTCCTCGGATCGACATAATCGAACTGCTTTTCGCCTGATTTTCGTGTATCGTGTTCTATTTCGGTGTACAGCATTTCGGGCAAATGGACAATGGCATGTTCCTGCGATATTTTTAACCTCAGGTCATACAGGCCTGCAAAACGGAATTCCCTCTCCATTTTTTTACAGGCATCCCTGAATGCTGATGCCTTAAAAAGGATCACCGATCCGAAATTGAAATCATCCCTGAGGCTCCCTTCCTGGTAATCAATTACCGGATGAGGTGAAAGCTTGTTGTTTTTGTTTTCAAAATAATCAGAATAAACTATTCCGGCATCCATATTTTCGCAAACCTGTATCATTCTGTTCAGTGCAAATTTACCAAGGTCAAGCGGGGATGATTTTAAATAAATAAGGACATAATCTGTTGCTGCGGCATCCGCCATCTTTTTAACTGAATCAGTTGAAGCAAAACCGTCTGTATTAAGATACTTAATTTCCGGCTCCCGGATTTCCGGATGTGACCCATTTCCTGTTACAATAAAAATGCCGGCCACGACTCCCGTGCTTTTCAGCGATTTAACCGTGGAGTCGAGAGACTCCGTATCGGAATCAGGCAAGAATGATGTAATCTTCTTTCCCATAGTATATTATTACTTCATTAAGAATTTCAGAATCTGACCCATCAGCTGTTCCCTCTGTTTTTCATTCATTATTGTTTCAAATGGAAATCCAAGAATAACGGTTTTGTTTGCGCCATTATATGCCACCCCTGCTGATGCGTTGTTTTCTGCATACCTGAATGCGCAGAGGGCTTCTTTACCGGATGGTTCAATTGCATCAGGCGCTTCAACCTGATAGACTGATGGTGAATATCCGGTATTGAAACTGAATTCACCTGAAAATGCAGGTTTTGCATAATCGGTTGCATAAACATTACCGTTCCTCACAGCATGTCCCGTCCGGGGAAGAAAATGAAGAGTTTTTTCGGCGAACTTAATTGCTGTTGAATCACTATTAATTGAAAGGTCGGAACCCACATATGCCCCGGAAATAAAAAGAGCAGTTCCTGCCTGTGTGACTTGTTCGATTTTTTTCATGAATTCCGGAGTATAGATGCGGAAATCGATCCTGGATGTGTCTCTGAAGAATTGTGTTGATTTTTCTTCGCCGAAGATAAGGTCGATAACCTTAAAATCCGGGGTGTTCATAAACGATGAAGTGAAGTACTCGTCGGAAACCGAAAAAAATGAATGACCTGCTGACATTATGGCCCTGCCATGTATATAAGGAAAATTGAAGGTATTGCCCGGATTTACCCTTCCTGCCCTTTCAGTATATGTTGCTCCCCATCCGGGGGAATCATCATCGAGCCACTGGTTATTCCGGTTGAAATCATACTGATCGCCAATGGTTATAATATCATGATGGTATGGAACTCCATTGTCGTCCCACCATGAAATTCCGGCAAGATCCCCTTTATCGATCCAGGAAGGACCTGAGATACGGTCAAAACCATTTACAACCAGGACACTTAAAGGGTTACCGGACTTAATGCCTGCAGAGAGCTCTTCCGAGTCAAAACTTTCTCCTCCTTCATTAATAGCAGTGACCTTGAAGCTGTAGATGGAATCGTAAGCCGGAAGATCAATTTCAGCATATTCATTATCAACCATAAATCCGTTATCAAACCCATTTTCGCCCGTTCTTGTATATATTTTGTACTTATCAGGTCTGGAAGAGGGTTCATTTCCATCAATGGTTGGTTCCCAGGAAAGCCTGACTGTTTTTCCGCTCACCGGTGTAACGGCAAATCCTGTAACAGGTAAAGGCTGGATAGTATACTCCCGTTTTTCGACAAATGCAAGATATTTCAAAATTCCCTTGTAAACCGATCTGGAAACAGAGAACCTGAACCTGGGATCCAGGTTATACTTCATGTCGGCCAGGTTCTGATGCGAAAGAAGTTCAAGAAGCATTCCGGGAACATTTGGCCTCCGGGCTTCAGAATATGGCCTGTCCCACAAACCTCTCCTTGTCCATTGGGGCTCAAATTCCCTCCTGATATCTTCCACTATCTGGGTCTGAATAATATCTGACATGTCCCTGCTGGCCATCCTGGATGCACCGGCAGGAAATTTTCCACTATCGGCAGCAGTATAAAATATTGCCAACGTACCGATAGTGGAATCACCCTGTGCAATGCCTGCATCGCTGTGAAAAGCAAGCGAAAGGTCCACGGGCAATCCAAGCTCTTCGTTAAGATAATTGACCCAGAACCCCCTTGACTGGTAGTCGTCGTTGTAATCGTTCCTGTAGTTGGAAGGTGTATAAACAAGCGTGTCGGGCATTCCAGCATATTGCAGCCAGTACCGGGAAGCCTCAAGGAATCGAGGCATTCCGCTTATCTTCCACGAAAATTCATTTGAACCTTGCGATCCGGTTGAGATAGCGCCGGAGGTATTTTCATTAAGTGACTGCTGGTTTTTAAGAATATCAGCTGATGGCCGTCTTGCAACATTCCCCATGCCTCCTCCAAATCTTATTGCATCCAGTGCAATAAAACCGCCATTATTGGAATTTCCCTTTACAATTACAGAACCCGAATCGATATTCTTTCCGGTTTTGAAATTAAATGTTCCCAGGTATATCCAGGTTTCTCCTCCCATCGTCTGATCGACTGTGAATTCCGTTTTACCCCCGGTATGGGATACAATGTACCTTGCTTCATTTGTGTTATCCTTAAATAGCGGGTATGAAACATAAACCGAATAATAGCCCTTTTCAGGAATATCAGGAATAAAGGCTGCCGAATCGTCTGAAATGCGAAGAGAGGTCCCGCTTTTAAATGGATTCAGACCCGGGAAAAGAGTGTCGGTCATGAGGAAGCCTTTTTTTACTTCCCGGAAATCTTTATCACCATATAATATAAAATCAGATCCTCCTGATGAAATGTCATTATCAACAATTATTTCGTGAGTCTGAGTATCTCTTTCTCGCGGAAGAAAAACATTCGCGCCGGCATTTTCAAGCATTTTCGTGAGATATGGCACTACATATCCCATAATCGAAATATCCTCCACCGTACCGAAAAGTTTTGCCCTTTGCCATTCCCATCTGTCGAGCGACATTTCAAAGTAATATCCGTGGCTGTGCCAGAGAGCTACTGAATTACCTGTAAGTCCGCGTGAAGGGTAATCAATAGCACTCTTTCTGACAGGTATTTTATTTTTTTTGCCTGAGGCAGGAAAACGTGAAGAATCGAGCGGAAAGCTTTTTCTGTAGTAATTAGGTATGAGATGATCGATTGGATAATTATTGGTGAGAACTTCAATTTTGTAATTCCTGAATTTCCTCCCAAGAGACTTTTTTATGGACTGCATGAAAAGTACGTAGCTATCCTCCCTGAAGGGATAGTATGATAACCCAGGCGCAAAAAAGAGTGTTGCAGTTTCAGGATTGTTTCTGATCAGAACTGAATCCAGTTTAGGTTTTGCAATATGTTCCCATTGTATAAGGGGATTTTTCCAGCCGTCGAGCTTTTTAGTTATTGCCTTATTCAGTCTATCAAAATCCTGGGCGGTCAAAGATTGAAAACAAATCAGGATCAAACTGGTAGAAAATATAGAACTATTAAGAAGAGTTTTCTTCATCCGGAGGTTAATCAGGGTAGAAATATAGTAATATTGATTGAATATATATAGTTTTTGGATTGGTCTTGCATCCTGCAATTTTTTATTTACTTTTAGTTGATATTCGACAAAGAAATTTTTCCAATGCGCTATAAATCAATTATATTCATTTTATATGCAATTCTGTTGGAATCGGCTTCAGGGATCTGTGCCCAGGAAATTGATCCGCCGTTCCTGCAATTTTTACATCATCCCTGGGTTGATTCTGTTTTCAATTCTCTTAACCAGGAAGAAAAAATCGGCCAATTGATCTGGATCGATGCTAAACCAGACAATGATATCGGACAGGCAGTACGACTCGACAATATGATCAGGAAAACCGGTGCAGGGGGAATTGTTTTTTCAGGCGGTAAGACAGAACGACTGGCTGAAATGATCAATTATTTTCAGAAGATCAGCAAGGTTCCTCTGTTGATAATTGAATATTGCGGAATTAGACCAGGAATAAACCTGGAAGGGACAGATAGATTTCCTGACAGTATTACTCTAGGAGCCATCCGGGATGATTCATTGATGTATCGGATGGGAAAAGCTGCCGGGGAACAATTTAAAAGGGCTGGTGTGCATGTTAATCTTGCTCCTGCCACAGGTGCTGAACCTGATCTTCAAAAGTACATATCAATCGGTGAAAACCATGATAATGCAGCCTATAAATCATGGATGTATATAAATGGCTTGAAGGAAAATGGAATCATTACAGTTGCAAAACACTTCCCCATTTCGTTTAAAGCCGGAACATTTATCCCCGAATCTGCAGGCGATCCTCAAAGTACTATTAAGGAGATTTCGGAAAGCATCAAAAAAGGATTGATATCACGGGATAATATTGATGAACAGTGCCGTAAAATACTTGCGTTAAAGTATTGGTCTGGTTTGTCTCATTTTGTGCCGATCGAAACAGAAAATCTGCAGTATGAATTATCACCTCCTGCAACAAAAGCTCTGATAAGAGAATTATATTCCAGTGCCCTAACCGTACTCATCAATAAAGCGGATATTCTTCCGTTGAAGGATTTGAAGGACCTTAAAATAGCCTCTGTTGCTATAAACAAGATAAAAACTTCCGTATATCAGGAAAGGCTGCTCGATTACCATCCGGCGGATACATTTACAATTGATCCTTCAGATGAAAAAAAAGCAGCCGGGCTTATCACAAAGTTATCTGAATATGACCTGGTAATCGCAGGAGTTTATAATACTGACCAGCGCCCGAACATGAATTTCGGGATAAGGCCTGAACTAGCCTCCTTCCTTGAAAAACTAACCGGTGCGAAAAAGACTATTATAACTTACTTTGGAAATCCTTATGCTCTTGATAAGCTGAATGCTCTTAGCCAAGCTGACGGACTTATCCTGGCGTACCAGGAAAATGAGTTCACAGAGGACCTGTCAGCCCAGCTGATTTTCGGAGGTATTGGTGCCAGAGGAACCCTTCCTGTGACTATCAATAAGGAGTGGCCTTCAGGCTCAGGAATTATTACCCCTGGAAATCTGAGAATTCAGTACGGACTGCCTGAAAATGCAGGGATGTCTTCAGAATTCCTTTACAGGAATATAGATTCAATAGTCAACCTCGGATTAAATGCCGGAGCTTACCCGGGCTGTGAGGTAATGGTAGCCCGAAAAGGGATTGTGGTCTTTCATAAAGCATATGGTTTCCATACTTACGAAAACCGGATACCAGTCAGAAAAGACGATTTATACGATCTGGCTTCAGTCACCAAGGTATCCTCCACGCTTGCGGGATTAATGCTGCTTGATTCAGAAGACAAATTCTCACCGGAAAAGAAGCTGGGCGATTATCTGCCCGATTTCAGGAAAACAAACAAGGGAAACCTTCTGATGAAGGATCTTCTGACTCACCAGGCAGGTTTGAAAGCATGGATCCCTTTCTGGATGGAAACCGTAAAACGTGATTCATCATTTAAGAGAAACATCTTCAGTCATGAAACTTCCGCGAAATACCCTCTTAAAGTCGCTGACAACCTGTATATTAACAGGAATTACCGTAAAAAGATTTTCAATGAGATAAAAAAGAGCCCGCTTGGTGAAAAAAAATATGTTTATTCTGATCTTACTTTCATAATATCAACGGGGATAATTGACCATCTGACAGGTGAAAAATGGTATGATTTTGTAACAGATAATATCTATCACCGGTTAGGAGCATTTGATATCTGTTTTAATCCCTATCTTAAATATCCTTTAAGCAGGATAATCCCAACGGAATATGATTCCCTTTTCAGGAGACAGCTGCTGCACGGAACGGTGCATGATGAGGGAGCAGCAATGCTTGGTGGAATTTCGGGGCATGCCGGATTGTTTGCAACGGCAAATGACCTGATGAAGCTGATGGAACTTTACAGGAGAATGGGTCAATATGGAGGTGAGCAGATTATCTCGAAAGATGTTCTTGAACAGTATACAAAAGTTCAGTTCCCCGAAAATAAAAACAGAAGAGGTCTGGGATTCGACAAGCCTCTCCTTAACAATGCGGAACTAGTCCCTGCAGAAGCTTATCCGGCAAAAAGCGCAAGTGATAAAAGCTTCGGGCATTCAGGTTATACAGGTACTTTTGTCTGGATGGATCCTGTCTGCGAATTAAGCTATATATTCTTTTCAAACCGGGTTTATCCGACTCGTAACAACAATCTATTATCTGATATGAATATACGGCCTTATATCTTACAGGCAGTTTATGATTCTGTAATCAAAAAATAATCAACTGCGCAAAACCCATAAAAAGCCGAAAGGGACACGCCATGGCATGTCCCTTTTTTATTATTGTTTGTTTTTGGTGCCCAGAACAAGACTCGAACTTGCACACCGTAACCGGCACCAGCCCCTCAAGCTGGCGTGTCTACCAATTTCACCATCTGGGCGAATCAGGATGTGCCCAGAACAGGACTCGAACCTGCACATCATTGCTGACACTAGTCCCTGAAACTAGCGCGTCTACCAATTTCGCCATCTGGGCGGTTTTATAATCGCGGCCAAAAATAATAAAAAAATAGTAATAAATTACGCAGTATTAATTAAAAGTATATTTTTGCTCCCTGATCTTTTTATTTGAAAATGCTAATTATAAAACACATAAAGCTTACCAGGCAGCTGTACTTCAGGTCTGCATAGTCTTTTTCTATGGCTTCATTTTAAAAGATAAAACAGACCTGCAAATTGATGCAGGTTTTTTTGTAAAACAAAAACCTTAATACTGATATAATGAAAATTATGAAATTCGGTGGTACATCAGTCGGAAATCCCGACAGGATGAGATCAATTATACCACTGATTGACAGTGAAGAAAAAGTAATCGTAGTATTGTCTGCAATGTCGGGCACAACAAACAGTCTGGTTCAGATATCAGAGCTGCTGTATGCAGGCAATACTGAAGAAGCATCCCAAAAAATCGAGGCCCTGAGATCCAAATATTTCCAGATAGTGGAGGATCTCTATTTAAACGATGCCTTTAAAAAGGAAGGACATGAGCTTATCAATTCTCATTTTGATTATATAAATATTTTCACACTAAATGCTTTTACAAAACTACAGGAGAAAGCGATTCTCGCGCAGGGCGAATTAATATCCACTGCACTGTTCCATATCCTTCTCAGGGAAAACAATATAAAATCAGTACTTATTTCTGCATTGAATTTTATGCGAATAGATAAAGATGGAGAACCTGACTCATTTTATATTTCAGAGAATTTCAGGAGAGAACTTAACAATTATCCTGATGATAAAATAATCATTACACAGGGATATATCTGCCGGAATGCTTATGGTGAAATCGATAATCTTAAACGCGGAGGAAGCGACTTCACTGCTTCCCTTCTTGGAGCGGCTATCAATGCAACAGAGATCCAGATATGGACCGATATAAACGGATTTCATAATAATGATCCCAGATTTGTTGAAAAAACCAGTGTAATACGTGAGATTTCATTCGATGAAGCAGCTGAACTTGCGTACTTTGGTGCAAAGATCTTACATCCGTCCAGCGTAAATCCTGCAAGGGAGAAAAATATTCCGGTGCGGCTTAAGAACACTATGGATCCAGAGGATGAAGGTACACTGATCACTTCAAACTGTATTCTTCAGGACTATAAAGCAGTTGCTGCTAAAGACGGCATTTCGGTACTCAGGATCAAATCGGACAGGATGCTGATGGCGTATGGATTCCTCAGAAAGATATTCGAGATATTTGAAGCATACAAGACCCCTATTGATATGGTTACCACATCTGAAGTATCAGTTTCAATAACAATCGATAATTCACAGTATATAAACCAGATATCAAACGATATAAAAGAGCTTGGAACAGTGGAAATTGAACAGAATCAAACCATACTCTGCATCGTAGGCGATTTTCGTACGGAGAGGACTGGCTCTGCTCCCGAGATATTTGAAGCTCTTAATACTATCCCGCTTAAAATGATCTCATACGGAGGAAGTCCTTACAGTATATCGCTGCTTATAGATTCAAAGGACAAAATCAATTCGCTGAAACTTCTGAATAAATACCTATTTAACCTGTAAAATGATCACTAATTATACTATTGAAAAATTCAGGGATCTTCCTACTCCCTTTTATTATTACGATCTCCATGTTTTAAATGCAACCTGCAATACAGTAAGGGATGAATCGGCCAGGATGGGTGTTAAAGTACACTATGCCGTTAAGGCGAATGCCAACCCAAGGATACTTAAGGTCATTTCTGAATGCGGTTTCGGAGCTGATTGTGTATCCTATAACGAAATAAAATGTGCTGTTGAAGCCGGATTCAAACCTTCGGAAATAGTTTTTGCCGGTGTGGGAAAAACCGATAAAGACATAGAAGCCGCCCTTAGAACAGGCATATTATGCTTTAACTGTGAATCAATATCCGAGATTGAAGTCATTGATTCAATTGCTGAAAAGATGAAAAAGGTTGCCACAATAGCGCTCAGGATCAATCCGAATGTTGAAGCACATACTCATAAATATATTACCACTGGAATTCCCGAAAGTAAATTTGGGATCAACATATGGGAACTTGCAGAGGTGCTTGGCAAACTCTCAATGCTGAATCATGTCAAACTTAAAGGAATACATTTCCATATCGGTTCTCAGATCACTAAGCTGTCGGTCTTTAAAAGTTTATGTTCCAGGATAAATGAATTGCAGGAGTGGTTTGCATCTCAAAACGTTGATCTTAAAATAATTAATCTGGGCGGCGGCCTTGGGATAGACTATGAAAATCCGGATAAGCCTGCCCGTTTTGAAGATTACTTTGCTCTGATAAAACAGTTTGTGACCCTCAGGCCAGGCCAGCACATCCATATTGAACCCGGAAGATCACTGGTGGGTCAATGCGGTTCTCTTATTTCCAGAGTTCTTTTTATCAAGAAAGGAACCAGCACAACTTTTGCGATAATTGATGCAGGAATGACCGATCTCATCAGGCCTGCTTTGTACCAGGCGCATCACAAGATAGAGAACCTGACATCAACCGGTATTATCTCAAAGTATGATGTTGTCGGACCGGTTTGCGAGTCGGCTGATACGTTCGCAAAATTTATTGAGCTTCCCGAAACCCGCCGTGGAGATATTGTTGCACTCAGATCAACAGGAGCATATGGCGAATCCATGGCGTCAAGATATAATATGAGGGATTTGCCGGGATCAGTCTTTTCGGATGATCTTATGCCCCCTACCCCCTGAAATTGGCTGTAAAAATGTCTACATGTAAATAAGTCCCCTTCAGGGGATTTAGGGGCTATCCCTTATTTTCTTCTCTTACCTTGCTGTGCTTCGCTCCATAGAAGAAATAAATTAAGAATCCGATCGCCATCCATACTATTAGCCTTAACCACGTATCGAGTGGCAGGGCAGCCATCTGCAAGAAACAAATTACTGCTCCCAGTATCGGAACCAATGGCACCCATGGTGTCCTGAATGGCCTGTGAATTTCAGGTCTGCGTTTTCTCAAAACCAGCACACTTATGCAGACAATAATAAAGGCAAGCAGAGTACCTATTGAAACCAGCTCGCCAAGGATGCTTATAGGCAGAATCCCGGCTATGATCATTGCTACACTGCCTGTGACAATGGTACTTATATATGGTGTTTTGAACTTCGGATGTACCTTTGAAAAGACCGGAGGGAGCAAACCATCTTTTGACATTGTAAAAAAGATCCTCGGCTGACCAAGAAGCATTACCAGAATGACGGAGCTTAATCCTGCAATCGCAGCAATTTTTACTATCGGCCTGAGCCAGAACATCCCTTTACCCATGGCATCTACGCCTACTGCAACCGGATCCGGAACGTTCAGAGCAGTATAGCTTACTATCCCGGTAAGGACTATTGCAACAAGAATATAAAGAACTGTTGATATCCCTAGAGAACCAAGAATGCCTACCGGCATATCCTTCTGAGGATTTTTTGCCTCCTGTGCAGCTGTCGAAACTGCATCAAATCCTATATAAGCAAAGAAAATCACCCCTGCCCCACGGAGAATACCGCTGAATCCAAACTTGCCGAATTCAGAGCTGTAGGCTTTGAGCCACGCCCACAAAGAGCCGTATTCTGAAATGGGAGTTGCCTCTACCTTATTTGCCGGTATAAAAGGATGCCAGTTAACAGATTTGACAAACATGAATCCAATTGCGATAAAAAGGATAATAACTGATACTTTGGTTATTACCATGATATTGTTAAAGTTGGCAGATTCCCTTATTCCAATTACCAGCAGAGTGGACAGCAGTGCTACGATGAACATTGCAGGAAGATTCAGGATACACGTTACATGAGCTAAAGAATCGACATTAATTCCTGATGTCGCAAGAGTCTGAGCAAATGCATCTGTAAGCGGTTTCCATCCCATATCCGGAACATTGACAAGCACAGAGCCTGTAGCGCCAATAAATTGTGGCGGGATAAAAATATTAAGATCTTTCAGAAAACTCACAACATATCCTGACCATCCCACAGAAACGGTGGAGGCGGCAAAAAGGTATTCGAGGATCAGATCCCATCCGATTATCCACGCAAGAAACTCTCCAAGCGTGGCATAGGAATAGGTATATGCACTTCCTGCAATCGGGATCATCGAAGCAAACTCAGCATAGCATAATCCTGCAAAACCGCAGGCAAGACCGGATATTATAAAAGAAACAACTATAGCCGGACCTGCATACTGAGCTGCTGCCTGTCCCGTAAGGACAAAAATTCCGGCTCCGATTATCGCGCCTATACCAAGAGTAGTGAGATTGAGTGCTGTCAATGATCTTTTTAAACCACCGGATTCCTTCGATTCATTAAGCAACTGATCCAGCGGTTTAGTGAGGAACAACTTATTTTTAGACATAGGTTTTAAATAGATTGTTTTGGATAGTCTGGTTTAGTTATTACAAACGTAATTTATTTTTCTTAACAAAATACCTTTCAATTAACCTTATAAAAATCTTTCCTCAGGCCATCTGCTTTATTTTATTTTTTTAACAAATTACTTTTAACTTTATAAACTTAAATCTAAATATCATGGCACGCGATCTGCATTTGATATTATTACTTCTTTTGGTTTCCTGTGCCCCGTTAAGCAAATACCGTGATCTTCAGGAAGTTAAAGCATGGGAAAGTGATATTGAGAAGTTTGAGCAGCTCGACATTTCAAAGTCCTATCCTTCCGATGCGATACTATTTGCAGGAAGCTCCAGTATAAGGCAATGGTCAACCATCGGAAAGGATATGTTGCCCTATAACATTATCCAGAGAGGCTATGGAGGGGCAAAACTGAGCGACTTTGCCGTATATGCCGACAGGATAATATATGCACACGATTGTCAGGCAATAGT
>Ga0209254_10001451_pt1 | contig 21279 bp, 19 predicted proteins | sample FrelakmetDIP11DI_FD_187148 | JGI IMG/M metagenome (GOLD analysis project Ga0209254, IMG submission 187148) | Freshwater lake sediment microbial communities from the University of Notre Dame, USA, for methane emissions studies - DIP11 DI (SPAdes)... | ecosystem: Environmental > Aquatic >...
ATACTACTGTTTTGATATCAAAATGATAGTATTATGATATCAAAATGATAATATACCATCTATTTGAAATGATTAAAAAAAGAACCATGAAGTACTGCTTTATTATTTTTTTGCTGATATTCCGGATGACAGCTTCTTCCTTTTCACAAGATGCCAGTAATTCGAGGATTGATACCCTCTTGCCGGTGCGTGGATTCTGCATAGCAGCGCCTCAGACCGGGAATATTGATAAATTTACAAAATTCATCAGAGAGGAGCTTGCTCAAAGGAAAGTGAACACGCTGATCCTGAGAATCGATTTTAATTATAAGTATAAAAGCCATCCGGAGCTTAGCGACTCGGTTGCCCTTTCAGAGACGGATGTAAAAAAGCTTGTAAAGGCATGCAGGGAAAACAGTATCAGGATAATCCCCCAGGTTAATCTTTTAGGGCATCAGTCATGGGCCGGCAATATTGGAAATCTCCTGAGGATTTATCCTGAATTTGATGAGACACCGCTTGTTAAAATGCCAGTGAAATATGTATGGCCAAATCCTGATGGGTTGTATTGCAAGAGTTACTGCCCGCTTCACCCTCTGGTCCACGATATTGTATTTGAAATAGTTGATGAAATATGTGACGTTTTTGAAACTGATGCTTTTCATGCAGGAATGGATGAAGTATTTTATATCGGGGAAGAAGAGTGTCCAAGGTGTTCAGGACGTGATCCTGCTGAACTTTTTGCCGGTGAAGTGCGGACAATTCATGACCATCTTGCTCTAAAGAGGCGCAGACTCTGGATATGGGGTGACAGACTGATTGACGGAAAAACAACCGGGCTGGGCGAATGGGAAGCAAGTTTCAATAATACTTACAGGGCCGTCGATATGATACCAAAAGATGTTATAATCTGCGACTGGCATTATGAACGGCCTGATCAGACACCTGTTTATTTTGCAATGAAAGGGCTCAGTGTGGTAACCTGTCCGTGGAGAATGCCGGGGAATGCTGTTCTCCAGTTAAATGATATGGTAAGATTCAGAGATCATTCCACACCTGAAATGAAAGAGAGATTTTTGGGAATGGTTCAGACGGTATGGTCAGGCGCAGGTCAGTTTTTAGATAGCTATTATGGAAGAAAGAAGGATGAGGGTACTAATACTGATGTCAACTGCTTCATTGCACTATATGGAGAGATTCAAAAACTAAACGGATCAGAATGATAATCGCGGCAAAGCAGATTTCCGGATAAATCGCCTATAATCGATCATCTATCATATATCGTATGACCCTATTTCCCCGCGCTTTTATAGGTTCTTGTCATTGAGGACGGGACAACTATCACGTAATCAGCTTTTCCCCGCGATTCGTCCGTCATTTTATCAATATCGTCCTGAAGGGCTGTAGTTATGGTAAGAGTTTTTAGTCCCGGACTATATTTATTTAAATACCATAAAATCCCCATATAGCGGTCGGAGTGGTAACTGCCGTTAAAATGTATTACTGTTTGTGAAGGCTGGTGATGTTTACTGATAGAGTTAGCCATAGTGGCATCTTTTATTGCCTGAGCTTTTGGAATGTTTTCACTTACACTCTTTGCCATCGGACCGGCAATGGATTCACCCATAGACAACATTTCCTTGTAGCAGGCCAGTTCCGGATCATATTCCACAGGCAGGGGAGGTAAATATTTGAGAGCCTCGGGTGTTAATACCGATAAAGCTTCAAATCCTCCGGATGCAACCGCTGATGCATATCTCCTAGGAATATTAGATGCGATAAATTTTAGTCCCTTCTCTTTTGCAAAATTAAGGATAGGCTTATAATCGGTTTTATAGTTGGTCCATAGGCGGGCCTCACTCTCAAAAGATGTTTCTTTGATAGTTCCGCTAAAATATTCATCAATAATCAGCTGGTTATCGGTTTCAAACATCTCAGCAGCAAGGATAAGGTTTGTTCCTTTATCAGAATAAAGGTCCTTTGTTATCTCATACTCAAGCCAGTGGGCAATCGGATTATCGTGGATTTCTCCAAAAAAAACAACATCAGCCTTTGTTGCAGCCTTCACCATATCTTCATAATCAATCTTTCGGCCCTCACCTGTGAAGATTCTGTAGGCTGGTTTCTCCCTGGCATATATTTGAAAGGAGAGTGCTATCAACAGAATGGTAATTGAAAATCTCATGGGGGAATTTGTTAATGGTTTATAGTAAATAGTATCAATTTCGGATATCAATAATAAAAAAAATATAGTGCCCGGAAATCAATAAAAGCATATTATTGACCGCCTATACTCAACTGATAAACCAAAGAAATGGAAAAAGGTTCAGTCGTCGAAAGATCAACAGACTATTTTAATCCAAATCTGTAACTGAATTTAATAAGAAATATATTATAGGGGGAGTTTATTTCAGGATTAAAAAGATCACCTATATTATTGATATAATCCATATTACCAGTAGGATCGAAGCCACTCCGTGTCTGGCTCCAGACAACATAGACAGAGGAGCCCGGGGAGTATTCCCATCTTAAGACAAGGTTTGAAAGAAATTCCTGAACATTAAAGTCATTCTTTCCGAAACTATAGTCGGGAGTACCATCCAGGTTTTCATCGACATCATAATAGTCTTCCCCGCTGGTAAGCTGATCCTCAGTATAAATTTTATAACGATCCTTGTAGTTATCTGCCATAGGATCAAGGATATATTTATAATCATAATATTTCCCGGAAGCGACAAATGGCTGACCCCAGTACTGAAGAGTCAGATCGGGAGTAAGGTTGAAATTTACTCTCAGGGATGTGTTTATTGTTACCCTGTCGATACTGGCAAAAACATATCTGTCGTCTCCTTCATAGCTTGTTTGCGACACATACTGAAGTTCATTGAACGATTTTGAGTACCCCGGGTTTATAGAAATCTTCAGGAAATTTGTAGGTTTATATGAGACATCGAACTGGGCATAAAAGCTTTTTGAATAATTCTCAAAACCTTTATTGTAGTTTGTAAAGACTTCCAGTTCGAGTTTATTCCTGCTGTCTGTTGAAAAGCCAATTCGTCCGCTGATTCTCCCGGGCAGGCTCATTGATGGTCCGCCTCTGAGAATTCCGTCATCAATTGAATTTGTCTGGATATTACCCCCGGTAAAAGCATTCCAATAATTTTTGAAGGTCATATTGGCACCGGCTTCAAACCCATTCACAAGATTCTGACCACCAAAGTTAAAAATTGAGTAAAAGTCTCCATTTACTCTGAATTCCCGGTAGATTCCCTTTGGTTCCCACTGGCTATAACCTAACCATATTATCGGCATTATCCTGTCGGATTGCTGCAGATAACCAATATCATTTATCTCAAAGCCGGGTGTTTTCCATAAAACGATTCCTATCATATTCATATGCCCGTTGAGCTTTGAGATCTGAATTTTGCCTCCTGAGCCCATAAGGGATGTCCGGGTAGTATCGAGCAAAGCATAGTCTTTATCAGGGCGCTGGTAATAACGTGCAGAGGATCTCTGGGTTAATTCGATAGCCTCCTTGGATCCGTTAACCTGGCTCAATGCGGCATTTATGTTAAACTCCCAGTTCTTATTCTTGGTATACTGAGCAAAATCGATACCTCCGGAATAGGCAGATTTATGCATATAACTGCCAAGGTTTGCATCAAGACTTCTGTATGTTCCTGTAAAAATACCGCCAACTATTGTCTTCCCTTCATTGAAGTCTTTTTGCAGCCTTCCGACAACATAATTAGATAGCGGTTCAACAGTTTCAAAACTTCTTTCGCCTTCATTATCTATTTCTGCTTTTTCCTCGGCTGTTACTGCCTCAATAAAACCGACCGACAATCCCTTGCTGGTTTTACCCGTAAGTTTTGCGGCCCCGAAGATTGTTGTAAAATTGGGTACGTCAGCATTCATCGAACCTTCAATGTCCGGATATCCCTGAGGGCGACGTCCGATCCTTCTCGAATAGAACAGATTATCATTTCCTATATCACCGTCTCCTATTCCCAGGTTGAAATTGGTGATATTATTCCCTTCAATAAAAAAAGGCCTCTTTTCGGGGAAAAATGTCTCATAGGCCGAGAGGTTCACTTCTGACGGATCTGCTTCCACCTGTCCGAAATCAGGGTTAATTGTCAGGTCCATTGTCATATTATTTGTTACCCCGATTTTGGCGTCCACCCCTGCATTAAATCCATACTTTTTTCCTGATGCCATAAATGGATTAGCTGGGTCAGCCTTAAATGTTTCAAGTTTACCGACAGCATATGGAGTAACATCAAAGATCTTTCGTGGTTTAATCTGTTCAAGACCTTTCAGCTCCCCGAAAAGATGTACCAGACCGGGTGCATCTTTAGGGATATGCTGCCAGAAGCTGGTCTCGTGTTTTCTGTATAATACTCTTACAACCTCAAGCCCCCAGGTATCATCTGAATTTTTTTCAAATCTTAACTGACTGAAAGGGATCTTCATTTCGGCAACCCAACCTTCCTTGTTTATGGATGTCTTTACCCACCAGTTTGGATCCCATGATGAATCTTCATTCTGACCGTCATTGGTAAACATCTGGTCATACTTGACCCCGCTTGAAGCGATCCCGAAAAGAAAACCGGTCCGCAGATCATGAAAGCTGTCAAAGATGATCCCTACGAGGTCTCCATCAGGATTATCGCGCCTGGTGAGACGGTTTATGATACTGTCGGGACTGGTATCATAGGCCTTAAAAGCTGCATACAGGTTATCATTGTCAAATAGTATCTTGAACTCTGTTCTCTGTGTTACCTTGCCCCCGTTATAAGGCTCAAACTGGGTAAAATCATCAATCCAGGTCCCTTCATTTTTCCACACGTCATCGTCCAGTATGCCGTCAATGGTTGGAGCGATAGTAAGCTTTTCTGCCTTGTATTGTTTCTTTTCAGGTGTCTGTCCGGTTACACCTGATATTATCATAAGCAAGGTTAAGAGAGTAAAAAAAATTCTTTTCATGTATCTGCTGCAGATCGTTTGGTTCAGGATAATGACGGATGAAAATCAAAATTGATGCAAAATTAGCCTTATAAAATTACCTATAACATATTTTGTTACAACCATCCGATTTACATTATGACATTTTTATGCTATAAATAGCCCATTTCGAACAACGAAATTGTAAAATCCCTATCTTGGACTAAAATCTCTGAAATATGGTTACACGAAGATCTTTCCTGAGAAAAGGTGTATTACTGGCCTCAGCAGCTGCAATATCTCCCTCATTATTTGGTTCAGGTCATTTTTCCTCAGGCGATTCACCACTTAAGGGGAAAAAAGTTCTTTTTGTCTGGGGTGGCTGGATGGGACATGAACCTGACAAATGCCGCGATATTTTTGTTCCCTGGTTAAAATCCGAAGGGGCTGTTGTGACAGTATCGGATACCCTGGAAGCATACACCACATATGACCTGAAGAATGATTTTGACCTCATAATACAGGCATGGACGATGGGAACAATTCAGGGTAACCAGGAAAAAGCATTACTGGAAGCTGTTAAAAGCGGCACCGGGATTGCAGGATGGCATGGCGGGCTGGGTGATTCATTCAGAAACAATACAGAATACCAGTTTATGGTTGGGGGACAGTGGGTCGCGCATCCCGGAGGAGTAATAGACTACAGGGTTAACATTACGGACCATAAGGATCCTGTGACAAAAGGGATCGACGATTTTGACATGCATTCCGAGCAATACTTTATGCAGGTCGATCCTAATATTAAAGTTCTGGCAACAACAACTTTCAATGGAAAGAGCGCCGAGTGGATCGACGGCAATGTCGTTCCTGTCGTATGGAAGAAATCCTATGGCAGGGGCAGGGTATTCTATTCCTCTTTAGGACATGTTGCTTCTGATTTTAATGTTCCTCAGGCTCTTGAGATACAAAAACGCGGAATTCTCTGGGCATGTATGAGCAAATACGAACCTGCCGAAGCATGGAAACAGCCTGTTTACAGCACCCGGAAGAAATAGAACTCCTGATTGACATTGTCTTCACCTAAATCACCTTTTTTGTCTACCCCCTAAATCCCCCCAAAGGGGGACTTATGAAATCAATGTAACTTTTTTTCCCCTTTAGGCCTGCCCTGACTGAACCCCAGGTCTCTGACGAAATTGTATTTGTCAGAGCAAGCCTGACCAAAGCGTCTGGAGCGTCAGGGGGGGTGAAAATTTAGTCATAGAGCTTTATAAACTCATATGAGTTTCCGGTATCTTCGAGAAACTTCAGAAAATCTGATTTAGAAACTATTATCGATGCGGTGTTGACATTTGGATGGAAAGCAAGGCGATCATATTCCTTAAGCTTTTCATCAATAAACAGATGAACATTGTTATCCTTATCATTTATTAGTCCGAAAGGAGATACTGATCCTGGTTCAACCCCGAGATACTTTTTCAACCGCTCGTCTGAGGCAAAGGTAAGTTTTCCCTGATGCAGGCGCTTCTCAAGATCATGGATATCAAGCTGCCTGAGATGTTCGAGGATAACCAGGTAATGTCTGTTACCCTTATGATTCCTGAAAAAGATATTCTTGCACCTTCCTGAATTGTAATCCTTCCAATGGGTTTTTGCATCTTCAATTGTAGCCAGCGGCGGATGCTCATGATATTCAAAGCTTATTCCAAGCTTTTCAAGAAGCTCATAAAGCTCTTTCTGTCCTCTCATATCAGCTGATAGTAAGTAATAATTGCCGGGTTTATGTTATATATCATGACTATTTAAACCATCAACCTGCATCATTCAAATAACTGATCATCATTATCTCCGGAGTTATAGCCTGTATCTTCCTGCAAGTTATCTTTTCCGCACGCTTCCACTGCCAGACGGTCACAAAGTTCATTTTCAGGAATGCTGGCATGTCCCTTTATCCATTTTAGCTTTACGTTGTGTTTCCTGTAAATCTTCAGGAACCTTATCCAGAGGTCGGGATTCTTTTTCTTCTTAAAAGCTTTTGATTCCCACTGGAATACCCAACCCTTTTCAACAGAATCTGCCACATATCTCGAATCGGTATATACAGTAACCCTGCTGCCGGGAATTTTCAGGGCTTCAAGCCCCACAATAACTGCAAGCAGCTCCATCCGGTTATTTGTAGTGAGCCTGAATCCTTCTGACTTTTCAAGCCGGTGTCTCCCTGATATGAGAACTGCACCGTAACCGCCCCGACCCGGATTTCCGCTTGCAGCACCATCAGTATAGATTGTTATCTCACTTGCCATTAATCAGTGTAATACCAGTATTCGTAAGGAATAGTTTGATAGCGATTGAAAGCAGGATGACACCAAAAAATTTTTTCAGGATCTGCAAACCACCTTTGCCAAGTATTCTCTCAAACATTGAGGTCAGCCGTAACACAAGATAGATCACCACCATATTGAGAATCAGGGCGACAAATATGTTAATAGTCTGATATTCGGCTTTCAGTGAAAGAACCGTTGTAATTGAACCGGCACCTGCAATCAGGGGGAAGGCTATCGGGAAAACTGATCCGCCTCCATGAGAATCATGTTTGAAAAGTTCTATGCCCAGAATCATTTCCATTGCAATCAGGAAGATGATAAATGACCCTGCTATGGCAAATGACGATACGTCAATTCCAAAAATGCCGAGTAAAGGATTTCCGATAAACAAAAATGCAAGAAGTATTAAAAAGGAGACAATAGTCACCTTTCCCGACTGAACATCACCCGATTTAGCCTTAATGTCAATAATTATAGGAATTGAACCGGGGATATCAATTATTGCGAAAAGCACCATAAAGGCTGCCAGTACCTCTATTAAACTGAATTGCATAGACTAAATTTTGGTGCAAATGTAAATACAAATATTATTACTTGAAGAATAGCAGAGACGTTGCATGCAACGTCTCTACAACAAAATCATTAGAAAATGTGGTAAAGTATTTTATTGTACAATTGTCATCTCATCAACAAGATGTTTTGCCCCGGCGTAGATATCAATTGTCCATAGTACATACCTGATATCAACAACTATAGTTCTCTGAAGTTCAGTTTCATATGCTATATCTCCGCTCATTGCTTCCCAGTTTCCGTCAAATGCCAGGCCGATAAGCTCACCATTGGCATTCATTACAGGGCTCCCGGAATTACCTCCTGTAATGTCGTTGGTTGTAAGGAAACAGACAGGCATGTATCCTTTGGGTGAACCATATCTTCCGAACTCTTTTTTACTGTTAAGGTCTATAAGCTTTTGGGGAAGGTCAAACTCATAATCTTCCGGTTTATATTTATCAACAACACCCTGAAGAGTTGTGTAATATTTATAGGTAACAGCATCTTTCGGATCATAATCCTGGATGGAGCCATAGGAGAGACGCATTGTTGAATTGGCATCGGGATATAAGGTTTTCTCCGGCATCATTTCCCTCAGGGCAGCGATCCAGGTTCTTCTTCCTGCTGCAAGGGTACCATCGAACTGGCTGAGCCCTTTTGATACCTCGGTGCTTACTTTGCTTATTGAAGTCGAGGTAACATAAACAGGATCATTTTCAAGAGTTTTAAGCACCGGTTTGCCAAGAAAATCATTCAGTTTTGCCTCACTTGAAAATATTGACCTGGCAAAAAGATCATCGACATACTTATCAATATTTCCTTTGAACTTTTTATCAATCACATTTACATAGAAATCAGGAAGAAATTTAACTTGCACATCATTCCTGTAAAGTTTCAACATTGCCTTTACTGCCTTCTTGTCGGTAGGGGGATTATAATTCTTGTAAAAGGAGCTGATATTATCCTTAAGCCTTAAAATTAAATCCGGAACCTGTTTGCTGTCGCCTGATTTTAAAGCATTTACCAAAGCAGAAGCAACTGAGTTAAGGCTCAGAATTTCGCATCCCTGGTTAAAGCATTCATTTATGTACTGCTGGGCATTTGCGAATTCTGCCCTTCCTTCCACCGATGTACGGATCATATTCAAAGCTTCCCCATACTTTTCCTTACGGGCAGGATCTGCTGTGACCCAGGTATTAAACTGATTCTCGATCTGCTCCTTTTTCCCTTTAATGTTCAGTCTTTCAAGACCAGCTTTCTGCCCTATTGAATATTTCCAGTAGTTTGATGAACCCGAGTATTTTGAAGCATACTGGATATTGACTTTCTGATCAGCCTGCATATCGGCCATAAGTATCTCCTGGCGGATTCCGCGGATCTTTATTCTGTTGGGATGAGTGATCTTCAGAAGTTCATCGACCTCGTAAGATGTTGCATATCTTTGTGTGCGGCCGGGATATCCCAGAATCATTGCAAAATCACCCTTGTTCAGATCCTTTACAGAAACCGGTAGCCAGTATTTTGGCTTGAGAGGAATATTATCCGTTGAAAATGGAGCAGGTTTACCATCAGGGCCTGAGTACACCCTGAAAACGCTGAAATCACCAGTATGGCGAGGCCATTCCCAGTTATCAGTGTCAAAACCGAATTTCCCGATTGATGAAGGTGGGGCGCCAACAAACCTGACATCGGTGTATCGTTCATATACAAGGAGATAAAAATAATTACCTCCATAAAATGAGGATACGATGGTTCTGTAATTTGTTCCTTCGGATGCCTTTTTTTCAATTGCCGCACGGGCTTCATTTATTGCGGCACTTCTTTCCTGTTCACTCATTCCGGTCTTTACAACGGCAAGTACCTGATCAGTGACATCCTCAATTTTAAGAAGGAATGTAACTGAAAGTCCCGGATTGGGAAGTTCCTGATCTTTTGTCATTGCCCAGTAACCATCCTGCAGATAATCATGGTCAACGGTGCTGTGCGTCTGGATCTGACCGTAGCCGCAATGATGGTTTGTCAGAAGAAGTCCCTGTGATGAAACAATCTCACCGGTACAACCTCCGCCGAAAATAACAATTGCATCCTTGATGCATGCTTTATTGATGCTGTAAATATCTTCAGCTGAAAGCTTGAGACCAAGTTCAGTCATTTTGCCGATATTGAGCTTTTCAATAAGCGGCAAAACCCACATTCCTTCATCAGCCTTTATTTTAAACCCAGGAGTGGCTACAAGAATGATAAAAACCAGAATAAATCTTCTCATAATGTATATTATTAGGATTTTGTAAAAAAATAAGGTCAAAGATAACCTTAATTATTTTATTTGGAAATCAGAAATCGATCGTAAGCTGCGTGTTGAAAAGGCTGAATGATTTCCTGTGATATGTTGAGATGCCATGCTTCAGAAGAGCCTGTCTGTGAAAAATAGTAGGATACCCTTTGTTCCTGTTCCAGCCATAAACCGGAAATTCACCGTGGATCTTTTCCATATAATCATCGCGGAATGTCTTTGCCAGGACAGAGGCGGCAGCTATCGGAAAAAATAATCCGTCACCCTTTATTATGGTTTTGTGTTTAAGATCTTTGTATGGGAAAAATCTGTTACCGTCAATAAGCAGGAACTGAGGTGGCCTTTCGAGCCCCTCAATTGCAAGATGCATCGCCTTGATTGTAGCTCTCAGAATATTCATTTCATCAATATCTGAATTATCAATAAACACAACTTTCCATGCTATAGCTGAATTGATTATTTCGTTCCTGAGCTCAGACCTTTGTTTTGCAGTGAGCATTTTTGAGTCATTTAGGAAAGGATGCTTATAGTTTTTAGGTAGAATGACTGCTGCTGCTGCAACAGGACCAGCAAGGCTTCCCCTTCCAGCCTCGTCACAGCCGGCTTCAATAAGATTGCGATACAGATATGATCTTAACATCAGTCATTTTAATATAGATCTTAAAAGTAGACAAACAATTAAACAAAGCAAACAGGTAATAATTCTGATCATTGATGAATTTTGGCATTAAGATTATTTAAGACTAAATTTGCCTGAAAATTTATTTTAATGATAACTACCGAACAGATAAAGAGCCTGTCGGAACGCCGTGACGCGTTGAGGAGGTATCTTTGACATTGACGGCAAACTTGAACAGATAACTGAGAAAGAGCTGATAACTCAAAAGTCCGATTTCTGGAACGACCCTAAATCAGCAGAAGAACTCCTCAGGCAGATCTCACAGATAAAAAGCTGGACATCAGAATTCAACAGGGTAAATCGTGCATTTGACGACTTGCAGGTAATCTTTGATTTTTACAAAGAAGGTGAAGCATCTGAAGAAGATATTGATAACCAATATAATAATTGTTTGTCAATGATTGAGGATCTTGAAGTGAGAAATATGCTTCAAAAAGAGGAAGACCAGCTGGGCGCTATACTTAAAATTAATTCAGGAGCAGGTGGCACTGAAAGCAACGACTGGGCATCCATGCTCCTGAGAATGTATATGCGCTGGGCTGAAAGAAATAATTACCAGGTAAAGGAACTTGATTTTCAGTCAGGTGATGAAGTTGGTGTTAAGTCTGTCACTCTGGAAATCAATGGAGAGAGAGCTTACGGCTATCTCAAAAGCGAGAACGGTGTTCACCGGCTTGTGAGAATATCTCCTTTTAATGCCCAGGGAAAGAGGCAAACCACTTTTGCTTCAGTCTTTATCTCTCCTCTCGTTGATAACAATATTGAAATTGAAGTCAACCCTGCCGATATTACGTGGGAAACATACCGTTCGAGCGGAGCAGGAGGTCAGAATGTAAATAAAGTCGAGACTGCCGTCAGGCTTCGACACCATCCAACCGGTATTGTGATTGAAAACCAGGAGACAAGGTCGCAGCTTAATAACAAGGAGAATGCAATGAGAATCCTGAAGTCGCAGCTTTACGAGCTGGAACTCAGGAAACAAAGGGAGGAGCAGGCAAAAATTGAAGGCGAAAAGAAAAAAATTGAATGGGGCTCTCAGATAAGATCTTATACACTGCATCCCTATAAGATGGTCAAGGATCACAGGACTAACCATGAATCAGGGAATGTCCTTGCAGTTCTTGATGGCGATCTGAATCAATTTATTAAATCATTTCTTATGGAGTTTGCAGGAAGATAAATTTTTATACCCCTAAATCCCCTGAAGGGGACTTATTAATTAACAAATATTTATTAACCCCCCTTAGGCCTGCACTGACAGAATCCCAGGCCTCTGACGAAATTGTATTTGTCAGAGCAAGCCTGACCAAAGCGTCAGGAGCCTCAGTGGGGAAGGGGGTGAAAACAATGTATGAGATCTGTGAAAGACAAAAAACTGTTTAAACAATTTCCACCTGTAACCACCAGTGAGTGGATGAATAAGATCACCACCGACCTGAAAGGGGCTGATTTCAATAAACGTCTGGTGTGGAAAACAGCTGAAGGATTCGATGTAATGCCATTTTACCGCCGAGAGGATTTGCAGGCACTTAATCATCAGGATGCTATTATCCCTTTGTATTTAAGGGGAAATGTCGCGAATCCGGTTAGTGGCAGAAAGGTTCATGATACAGGAAATACCTGGCTGATAAGACAGGACATTAATGTGGCAGATTATTCAGCAGCAAACAGAAAAGCTCTTTCATTACTTATGAAAGGCATTGATTCTCTTGGATTTATCATTAATGATCCTTCAACAATAAGTGAAAAGGATTTTGCTTTATTGCTTGATGGTATAAATCCCGAAAAATCCGAAATCAATTTTCAATCGAATGGAAAGGCAAGAGAAATAATCGCCCTCCTTATCGGGGTATCGGAGAAAAACGGGATTGACAAATCAGTATTCAGAGGTGCAGCAGAGGCTGATCCTCTCGGAAGGCTCATGCTTAATGGGACTTTATGTATCCCTGTTGAATCTGGTTTTGATTATCTGGCGTCCCTTACCCTGGATACTGCCTTCCTGCCTGATTACCGGAATATCCTTGTAAATGGTTCGAATTTCACAAATGCAGGATCGGGGTCAGTACAGGAGCTTGCCTTCAGTATCGCCATGGCAGCTGAATATCTTGCACAGCTGACCGACAGGGGGATCGATCCCGGACTTGCTGTGGCCAGGATGAAGTTCAGGTTTGGAATCGGTTCTAATTATTTTATGGAGATTGCAAAGCTTAGGGCTGCCCGTATACTATGGTCACTTGTTACTGAAGCATTCGGACTTCATGGCAATGATCGGGCAAGAATGGAAATTCATTCTGTTACAAGCGATTGGAACAAAACCTTGTATGATCCTTACGTCAATATGTTGCGGACCCAGACTGAGGCAATGTCGGCAGTGCTTGGAGGAACTGATTCATTAACAGTAAATCCTTTCGACAGCGCTTTTAATGTTCCCGGTGAATTTTCTGAAAGAATCGCCAGGAACCAGCAGCTTCTGCTCAAAGAGGAAGCTTATTTTGACAAAGTTACCGACCCGGCTTCAGGTTCTTATTATATTGAAAACCTTACAGCTCTTGTAGCTGATAATTCCTGGAAATTATTTCTGGAAATTGAGGATGCAGGCGGATTTATTTCAGCACTTAAATCCGGAATAGTACAGGATAGAATTGAAAGATCAGCTTCAGAACGGAGAAATGATATCGGCAGGCGCAGGGAAATACTACTTGGTACAAATCAGTATCCCAATCCCGAGGATAAGACTTCTCCGGTTTCAGTTACGGTTTCCCGGTCAGAAATTGTTGAGAATGATGGCGGCCTTGTTGTCAGGCAAGTAAGACTATCAAGGGGTTCCGAGGAGTTTGAGAAGATCAGGATAGCTGTCGAAAGGTCAACCAGACAGCCCGTTGTCTTCCTGATGGCGATCGGAAATCATGTGATGAGAAGGGCAAGGTCACAGTTCTCATCAGGTTTCTTCGGGTGCGCCGGATATAAAATTATTGATAATGACGGGTTCGATGATCTCGACAATGCAATTGAATCCTCGCTGAGATCAAACGCAGATATAGTTGTAATCTGCAGTTCGGATGAGGAATACCCTGTTTATGCTCCGGAAATCCTGAAAAGGCTGGGAAGCAACATGATCCTTGTAGTTGCCGGTAATCCTCCCGATATTGAAGAGCTCAGGGCCAGAGGTCTTAAGAATTTCATCAGTACAAAATCGGACTTATCGGAAACGCTGAAATATTACAACTCCTGCCTCGGGATAAAGGATTGAAATAGAGGGACAAAGATTATGAGACCAAAATTTAAATACAGCGATTTAAGCTCCGGGGAGGTACGGAAGGTTGATATTCCCCGATCCGGAACCCGGTCGGGACCATGGCTGACTCCGGAGAAAATTCCTGTAAAGGATTTTTACGAAAAAGGTGATCTTGATGAAATGGAGCATCTCGATTATGCTGCAGGTCTGCCCCCGTATCTTCGGGGTCCTTATTCGGGAATGTATGTTACACATCCGTGGACAATAAGGCAGTATGCAGGCTTTTCAACTGCTGAAGAGTCGAATGCTTTCTACAGGAGAAACCTGGCAGCCGGACAGAAGGGACTATCAGTAGCTTTCGATCTGGCAACCCACCGAGGTTATGATTCTGATCATGAACGCGTTGCCGGTGATGTAGGGAAAGCCGGCGTTGCGGTTGATTCGATTCTCGATATGAAGATCCTCTTTGACCGCATACCTCTAAATAAAATGTCTGTTTCAATGACAATGAACGGCGCAGTTCTTCCGGTTATGGCATTTTATATAGTGGCAGCCCTTGAACAGGGCGCGAGGCTCGATGAGCTGACAGGAACTATTCAGAACGATATCCTTAAGGAATTCATGGTAAGGAACACCTATATATACCCTCCGGAATTCTCAATGCGGATAATTGCAGATATTTTCAGATATACTGCCGCAAGGATGCCAAGGTTCAACTCAATAAGCATTTCGGGTTATCATATGCAGGAGGCGGGTGCGACCTCCGACATTGAGCTTGCCTACACCCTTGCTGACGGCCTTGAATATCTCAGGACAGGAGTAAATGCCGGACTTGATATAGACGATTTTGCTCCCAGGATCTCGTTTTTCTGGGCTGTCGGTATGAATCATTTCATGGAAATCGCGAAGATGAGAGCAGCCAGAATGCTCTGGTCTAAGATAGTGAGTGGTTTCAATCCCAGGAATCCAAAATCGCTTGCATTGAGAACACATTGTCAGACCTCGGGGTGGAGTCTTACCGAACAGGATCCGTTCAATAATGTCGGAAGAACCTGTATTGAAGCAATGGCTGCTGCTCTTGGTCATACGCAGAGCCTGCACACTAATGCTCTTGATGAGGCATTGGCACTTCCTACTGACTTTTCCGCGCGTATTGCCAGGAATACACAGATCTATATCCAGGAGGAGACCAAGATCTGCAAAGCAATTGATCCGTGGGCAGGTTCATATTATGTTGAAAGCCTGACACATGAAATAGCCCACAAGGCATGGGGTCTTATTGAGGAGGTTGAAAAGATTGGAGGAATGGCAAAAGCCATCGAATCTGGTCTTCCAAAGATGAGGATTGAAGAGGCGGCAGCAAGGACTCAGGCAAGGATTGACTCTGGTCAGCAGACAATTGTAGGTACTAACAAATACAGGCTGGAAAGAGAAGAGCCTCTGGAAATAATGGAAGTGGATAACAGCGCTGTCAGGGATTCCCAGATAAAGAGGCTGGCCAGGCTCAGATCTGAACGAAATGATGAGGAGTGCAGGGCAGCTCTGGAAGCAATTACAAAATGTGTCAGCTCAGGAAACGGTAATCTTCTTGATCTGGCAACAGAGGCTGCTGCCAAAAGAGCAAGCCTTGGGGAGATATCTAATGCATGTGAAAAAATAGTCGGGAGGTATAAAGCAGTGATACGAACAATTTCGGGAGCTTATTCATCAGAATATAAGTCAGACAAAGACTTTGAGGAAGCAAGGATCCTTGTTGCCAGGTTTGCTGAAAAAGAGGGCCGTCAGCCCAGGATAATGATCGCCAAGATTGGACAGGATGGACACGACAGAGGTGCCAAAGTGGTTGCGACCGGATATGCTGATATCGGATTTGATGTAGATATCGGACCACTGTTCCAGACTCCGGCTGAAGCAGCAAAACAGGCTGTGGAAAATGATGTACATATACTTGGAATATCGAGCCTGGCTGCAGGACATAAAACACTTATCCCCCAGACAATAGAAGAATTGAAAAAGCTTGGCAGGGAAGATATCCTGGTAATAGCAGGAGGAGTGATCCCTCCACAGGATTATAAGTTCCTTTATGAAGCAGGGGTAACCGCTATTTTCGGACCGGGAAGCTCAGTATCAAAGGCAGCAAAACAGATACTGGAAGTCCTTTTGAATGTATTTGATTAATAATGTATTATTTTAGCTGGTAACTAAGATATCTCCTTTTCACTGAAATTCTTATTCTTATGAGAACCTCATTATGTACTGTTATTATTTTCACAATTCTTTTATTAAGTTGTCATACCAGTAAACCAACTTCTGAAACCATTACTCCTGCCGATCAGGCACCGGGTAATCCTGCACCTGTGAATTATGCAGAACCTTCAACCTGGCTGCTTGGCTATATTGATCCTGTTCAATTTTTGAAAACACCTCATTCAGAATGGTTTGAAAAAGGGTACGATCTGTACCAGCCCGATCAGGAAATCCTAAAGAAACTATTGCAGCTTGGGAATGAAAACCTTTCAATCAAGATTGTGATGGGTACATGGTGTCCTGACAGCAGAAGAGAGGTGCCAAAGTTTCAGAAGTTACTGGATCTATGCAACTTCCCAAAGAATGAGGTTACTTATATAGGTGTTGATAATACCAAGATTGCTCCTGTGGGAGAGTATGACAAACTTGGAATCGAACGGGTGCCAACTTTTATTTTTATGAAAAATAAAATTGAAACCGGACGCATCATTGAAAATCCTGTGACGTCTTTAGAGCAGGATATGTTAAATATTCTGTCAAGGAATGATAAATAACGAAAACAATAAATGTCATGGAAGATTTTACCAGTAGTACCGGTCAGACCAGCGGGCAGCCCCCTGTTTCCACCACAAAGCAGCCGACCGGGCAGAATTTAGGGGTAGCAGCACTTATTACTGCCATTGTGACTTTTGTTCTGGCAGTAATTCCCTGTGTAGGACTGATTGCGATAATACCGGGGATAATTGCAATAGTACTTGCCTCGGTCGGTTTGTCACAGGCTTCACGGAATGATGCTCCCAGAGGATTACTGATTGCCGGTCTCATTATTGCCGCTGTTGCCACAATGATATCCTTTTCCCAGATATTTGTAGCAGGAAGAATAAGTGATAAATTTAAGAATAAGTGGGGGAACGATTTTGAGAACGTAATAAATGATGTACAGGAAAATGTTCTTAATGAGCTTGAGGACGCCAATGTTTCAATTAAAATTGAAAGCAATGGTGAAAAGGTGGAGATAAATACAAGTGTCAATAAGAAAAATCGGGAGCAGCAGCTTGAAGAGCTTGAGGAGACTGACTCCATAAGAAAAGACACTCTGGTCAGGAAAAAATAGCCCTGGTGGCAGCATTATGGACAGATTCAGAAATGAACCTTACCTTCTGATAAATCTTATTTTAGCCGGTGTTGTAATATTGATTTTCATATACTCCGGCATTTTTTCACCCGAAAATAACGATTATCCTGTGGTTTGTGTACACGAAAAACTTACAGGAAAACAGTGCGCCTCATGCGGGCTCTCGCATAGTTTTTCACTTATTGTAAGGGGGGAAATATCGGAAGCATATAACTGGAATGTTTATGGACTCAGGGTATTTATTTTTTTTGCAGCCCAGCTTTTGATGAGAATTATATTTTCAATATTCTACCTGAAATACCCCGAAACAAACAACCATCTTATCACATATGATATTGCAGTATCCGTTATGTTGTTCCTTGTTTGTTTCATGCCATTTATTGAAACTCTTGTCAGTCAATTTCACTTAGTATATCATAAAGGATATGGCTTTCAAAACCCTTTGATAATCCATACCTCATCAGCTTGCCTTTGAGTTCATAAGTGTTCCTGGCTTTAACCGATTTTCTGTGTGAAATGATGGTTTCTCTCGCAGTTTTCCTGTATTCCTCATCATCAATCGAGGCAAGAGCCGATTCTATTATTTCATGTAAAATTTTTTTTGTACTGAGATGAGCAGCTAATTTTAACTTCCCCCATTTATTCCGTCTGAACCTGTCTTTTACAAAAGAGTCGGCATATCTTCTGTCATTGATAAAATTCTCGCTGATCAGCCCAGAGATTACAGACTCTGCATCAGCCCCCTTAATACTCCATGAATCCAGTTTTATTCTTATATCATTGCTGCAGTATTCGCGCGAAGCACAGAGAGCCATAGCTTTGTTCAATGCTTTTATTACGGGATTGTTTTCATTCATATTTTAATCCTTTTACTATTCGGTCTTTACCGTTGATATCTTTGATGACTTTTATCGGATAATACCTGTGCAATTCAAACAAATCGTGAACCTGCCGGCCCATCCTTTCATTAATTTCGAAATAAACAGTTCCGCCGGGGTTGAGGATCTGATCAGCAGATAAGAGGATGCCACGATAAAATTTTAACGGATCATTATCCGGTACGAACAAAGCTCTGGAGGGTTCAAAATTAAGAACATTTTTTTTCATGAATTGCTTTTCGGAATAAAGGACATATGGCGGATTGCTGACAAGAATATCAGTATTAAGGATCGCAGGTGGTACGGCATTGAAAATATCGGCTTTTATGAATGATACTCTGACTTTATTAAGTAATGCATTGTTCACAGCAGTCTTTATAGCAACAGCTGATATATCAGTCGCGGTGACCTTTGCCAGCGGGATATTGGCAGCAAGTGCTATAGCAATACACCCCGAGCCGGTGCCGACATCTGTTATTCTTCCTTCGAATCCCCTGTTTTCTTTCACGATCAGGTCAGCAAGTTCTTCAGTTTCGGGGCGCGGAATAAGGACTCCCTTATTGACCCTGATAATACAATTGTAAAAAAGAGTCTCTCCTGTAACATATTGAAGAGGTTTTCCGGTTTTGAGATCACTGCAGAATCTGTACACAAGTTCCCTCTTTTTACTGTCGGATATTATTTCATCTTTGCTGAGAAGATACTCGGTTCTGTTAATTTTATAAATTTTTGAAATAATAATATCAGAAATAGTCTCTGATTCCTTTTCAGAATATAATTCTGAAAGTTCTGATAAAAGATGATTCCTGATATCTCTAAGAGTTTGTAATTTAACAGCCATAAATCAAAATTAGCATTTTCGGGGAAATGGAAGCGGAGGATGATCTGAAATACATGAGGAGATGTCTTGATCTGGCATCAAAGGCGGAAGGGTTTACATATCCCAATCCTATGGTCGGTTCCGTTATTGTCCATAAAGGGAAGATCATTGGTGAGGGGTTCCATGTTAAATCGGGTGGACCTCATGCTGAAGTGATTGCCATCGGATCAGTTAAAAATAAGGAACTGCTTTCTTCTTCAACAATTTATGTAAATCTGGAACCATGCTCCCATTTCGGGAAGACCCCTCCCTGTGCCGATATGATAGTCTCACATAAGATCCCTGTTGTGGTTGCCGGAACTGCGGATACAAGCAGCAAGGTATCAGGCAAAGGTCTGTCGAAGCTGAGAGCTGCCGGATGTAAGGTAATTGTTGGTGTGGCCGGCGACGAATGCAGAAGGATCAACAGGCGGTTTTTCACATTCCATGAGAAAAAAAGGCCCTATATAACTCTTAAATGGGCGCAAAGTGCCGATGGATTCATTGATATTAAAAGGGGGAACGATTATAAAACTGGATCTGGCTGGATAACCGGCAAATCGGAAAGAATACTTGTACATAAATGGAGAGCCTCGGAACAGGCTATACTTGTCGGAGCAGAAACAGTCAGGGCCGATAATCCGCTGCTTAATGTCAGGGAGTGGAAAGGGAATGATCCCATCCGGCTTATTCTTACAGGGTCAGGATCGTTACCCGGTAAACTTTCGATGAATGATCTTCCCGGATCGCAGGTTATTTTTTCTTTCTATCCTGAAAGGATAAAAATTCCAGGATCAGTTTCTGTACAGCTGAACCGGGAAGAATCTTCAGCTCTTCAGATACTTGATTACTTATACAGATGTGATATCCAGTCAATATTTATTGAAGGAGGAGCAAAGATCCTTACTCATTTTATAAGTTCAGGATTATGGGATGAGGCGAGAGTCTTCTTCGGGGATCAGCTTTTCAATGATGGTATCGAAGCACCCGAAATAAATGGGAAACTCATTTCGAAAACCAAATTCAGCAAAAGTACCCTTGAAATCCTGATAAATAATGTTGGTAAATAGATCCAAACCTATTTTTTAATCACATTGTTCCACGGAATTGATACGGAGTAATCGACTAATTTATTACCCGCAATCCCACTGACGCTCCTGACGCTTTGGTCAGGCTTGCTCTGACAAATACAATTTCGTCAGAGACCTGGGGTTCGGTCAGGGCAGGCCTAAAGGGGGCTGATTTCGAGGGTAAATTTGACCCCCCTTCAGGGGGGATGGGGGGGTAAACCTCCGTGGTTAATAAGATCCGATCTTATATTTTAGCGATTTTTCTAGGATCATCGATCCATCCTTTATCCTTTGAAAGGGCCGTTAATACCCCTTCCGGAGTGTTTGAAATATCCCATATGCCTTTATGTTCAGTCCTGAGAAAATTTCCGGCTATCATTTGTTCAAGGAATTCTATGAAAGATTTATAAAAATTCAGGGTATTTAAAATTATTACGGGTCCTTTAAACAAGCCAAGCTGTTTAAGGGTAATAGCTTCTGTAAGTTCTTCAAGGGTTCCTATACCGCCGGGAAGTGCGACGACAGCATCTGCTCTGGCAAACATGTTTTTTTTCCGGTCGCCCATATCGGATGTCACTATCATATCTTTCACATGGGGATGCCCCCAGCCTTCATCGTTCATAAATGACGGAATGACACCTGTAATTGATCCTCCGTTTTCAATCACAGAATCGGCCAGGACTCCCATAAGTCCGATTCCTCCGCCTCCGTAAATAACATTGATTTTCGATCTGGCTAAAAGAGATCCCAGCCTTGAAGCTGCCTGAACAAATCTATCATCGATCCGGCTGCTTGAGGAGGCAAAAACACAAACAGTCATTTTATCTGTTTACTGCAGAAGTTTGTTTAACTTATTTACAAAATTTATTTTTGGGACAGCACCGATCTGTTTGTCGGCTACCTGGCCATCTTTGAAAAAAAGTACAGTGGGAATATTTCTTATGCCGAATTTAGAAGCAACATCGGGGCTGCTGTCCACATCACATTTAACAACAACTGCTTTTCCTGCAAATTCGCCGGAGATCTCTTCCATAGCAGGTGCAATCATCCTGCACGGACCGCACCACTCTGCCCAGAAATC
>Ga0209254_10001452_pt1 | contig 21274 bp, 20 predicted proteins | sample FrelakmetDIP11DI_FD_187148 | JGI IMG/M metagenome (GOLD analysis project Ga0209254, IMG submission 187148) | Freshwater lake sediment microbial communities from the University of Notre Dame, USA, for methane emissions studies - DIP11 DI (SPAdes)... | ecosystem: Environmental > Aquatic >...
ATGGCCTCCTCCAGATGACGGATGAGAGCCGCCTGGGCCTCAACAGCGTCCTGCTGGGGATGCACGCGCAGGTTCAGTGAAGCCCGCGCGTACGGCGAGACCGCGTTGACCGCCTTGTCCACCGAGGGGACGTCGATGCCGGTGACGGTGATGGCCGGCCCGGACCATACCCGGGAGCCCAGCGTCCTCGTGCCGATGAGAGGCAGGCCCTCCAGAACCTCGGCCAGAGCCCGGAACTCTTCTTCGGTGTTGCCGCCGCCCGTCCACTCCTCGCGCCGCAGGCCTGCGACCGCGACATCACCATGATCGTCGTGCAGGGAAGCCAGCGAGCGGAGCAGCGCCAGCAGCGCATCCGGCGCCGCCCCACCGTACTGCCCGCTATGCTTGGCAGATGCGAGGGTCCGTAATTCGACCGTGACCATGGCCATCCCGCGCAGAGCCACAGTAAGAGTGGGGACCCCCGGCCGCACGCTGCCCATGTCACCGATGATCATGACGTCGCAGGCGAAGAGGTCGGGATGTTCGGCTACATAGGGAAGAAGGGACCCGCCGCCGACCTCCTCCATGCCCTCGATCACCACCCTGATGCCCACGGGTGGCCGCCCGTCCCAGGCCCGCAGCGCTCCGGCGAGAGCGACGATGTTCGACTTGGTATCGGCCGCTCCCCGCCCATAGATGGCCCCGTCGCGCTCGGTGGGCTCGAAGGGAGGCGAGTGCCATTCCGACTCGTCACCGGCGGGAACTACGTCGTAGTGGCTGTAGAGGAGCACGGTCGGAGCTCCGGGGGGTGCGGGGATCTCCGCTACTATAAGGGGCGCCGTGTCGGTCAGGTCGACGGACTGCACCCGCTCGCAGCCGGCTTCTCGAAACAGCTTCACGACGGAGTCGCGGGCCCGGAGGAGTGCCGGCCGTGTCTTCTCCGGGTAGCCGGCCTCGGAGACGGACGGTATAGAGATCAGTTCTTCAAGCTCGTGCTTGAGCTCCGGCATCAACTCGCCGACGCGCGCCTTGAGGCGCGGGAACGTGCCCGGACTCGTCGACTCTTGCCCACTGCCCACGCCCCCTCCTTCATCGCTCGGTAAAGTGTCCATAGGGAACCGCAGCCTTAATTTGATAAAATACTGTTTCACCGCACGACAGTCAAGCCGGTAGGGTGGGGTCGGGTCTCTAATATCGAGTTTTCATCCATTAACTGGTATTCTAATAATGCCTCCCGCTACATCGAGCAGCTCCATTTTCAGGCAGAACATCCGCTATTCAAAGCCCATTAACAGCCGGACCGCGAGGTGGCAGAGATGGATAGTTACCATATAATGTCATTCCACTCGATATTCGAGACCTGACCCCTAAACAAAAGCGGCCCCCACAAAGGGGGCCGCTTTTCGCTTCTTTCTCTCAGGCGTCGGGGTGGAACTTCTTCCCCTTGACCTTCTCGGAGTAGCCGGCGTAGTCGAGGTAGCGGGTGAGGCCGCCCATGTAGAAGGGGTAGCCGGCGCCGAAGATCATGCAGATGTCGATCTCCTCGGGCGCGCCCACCACGCCGTCGTCCAGCATCTTCCAGCACTCGTCGGTCAACGCCTCGCTGACGCGGTCGCGCATCGCCTGGGCGTCGATCTGCTTGGGTTTATCGGCCTGCTTCCAGAACTCGCGCACCTCCGGGTCCACCTGCCCGTCGGGGCCGTAGACACCCGACTTCTTGCGCGCCACCAGCTCTTTGAAGTTCTCGCTCACCACGTAGCGGTCCGGGAAGGCGCCCGCCAGGGTCTCGTTGGTGTGCAGGGCGATGGCCGGGCCCACCAGGGCCATGAGCACGAAGGGGGGCATGGGGCCGCCCATGGCCCACAGCGCGTCGTCGACTTCCTTGAAGTCGTTGCCCTCGTCCACCAGCTTAAGCGTCTCGACCATGGAGCGCAGCAGCAGGCGGTTGACGATGAAGGCCGGGGCGTCCTTGCACAACACGCAGCGCTTGCCCAGCTTCTTGCCGGTGTCGAAGGCGGTGATAAGAGCGGGGTCGCTGGTCTTCTCCGCCTTGATGATCTCCAGCAAAGGCATGGCCGCCACTGGGTTGAAGAAGTGGAAGCCCACCACGCGCTCGGGGTGTTTGAGGTCGGAGGCCATCTCCGTCACCGACAGGGACGAGGTGTTGGTGGCCAGGATGCAGGTCTCGGAGACGAACTCCTCCAGCTCGCCGTAGACCTTCTTCTTGATGGGCATCTCCTCCAGCACCGCCTCGATGACGAAGTCGCAGTCGGCCATGTCAGCGTAGTCCAGGGTGGGCTCCACCAGGCTCATCAGCCAGGGCACCTGGCCCTTGTCGATGCGGCCCTTCTCGGCCTGGCGGTTGATCTCCTGCTCGATGTAGCCCACGCCCTTGTCCACGAACTCCTGCTTGATGTCCTTGATGACCACGGGCACCTTCATGCGGCGCAGGAAGAGCACCGCCAGCTGGCTGCCCATGAGCCCGGCGCCCAGGATGCCCACCTTCTTCACCGGTAGGGGAGCTCCTTCGGGCACGCCCACCGGCTTCTTGGCGCGGCGCTGGGTGAGGTCGAAGGCGTAGGCCCCCGCCTGCATCGGCGGCGAGGGGATGAGGGTGGCTAGGGCCTCGTCCTCCAGGGCGAAGCCCTCGTCGACGGTGTTGTCCCTGGCCGCGACGATGTTGTCGATGGCCATATAGGGAGCCTTGGAATTGCCGTGTACCTTGGAGTCTGCCACGGCCCTCGCCTGTGCCGCCAGGGCGTCAAGGTTGGACCAGTCAGGCTGCGGCCTCTCGACCTTCTCCGTGCCCTGCAGCAATCCCACCGTGAAGGCAAAGGTCTTGTCCAGGAAATCTACGGGCTCATAAATGCGGTCGGCGATGCCCAGCTCGAAGGCCTTCTTGCCGTTGATCATGCGGTTGTTGTTGAGGGCATTGTGGATGATTATCTCCAGCGCTTTCTCGGGGCCGATGAGCTTGGGCAGCAGGGTGGTGCCGCCCCATCCCGGGACGAGCCCCAGGAAGCACTCGGGGAAGCCCACCGCGGCGGCACCGGGTGAGATGGTGCGGTAGTCGCATGCCAGCGCTATCTCCAGTCCCCCGCCCAGGGCGACACCGTTGATGGCACCCACGGTCGGGTAAGGCAGGTCGATGATGCGCTTGAAGGCCGCGTGGCCGGTCTGCGCCACCTCCAGTGCCATCTCCCGCGTCTTCACCTCCGGCACCATGGTCAGGTCGGCGCCGGCGCCGAAGATGAAGGGCTTGCCGGTGAGGATCAGGGCCTTGACGTCCGGCTCCGCCGCGACGCGATCGAGGCAGGCACTGAGGGCGGCCATGCCGCCCAGGCCGAAGCTGTTGGGCTTGCGGTAGTCCTCGCCGTTGTCCATGGTGACGATGGCGATCTTGCCGGCCGGCGAGTCGTTGAATGTCTCTTTAAACTGGGTTACCAGCTCCTCGGGCATCTCTTACCTCCTTTCCTTCCTTACATCCTAGTTCTGGACGTTCTCGAAGATGGCGGACGCGCCCTGGCCCAGGCCCACGCACATGGTGGCCAGGCCGTATTTTGCCTTTGGGTTCTCCGCGAACTCGTAGGCCAGCTGGGCGGTGAGGCGTCCGCCGGAGGAGGCGAGGGGATGCCCGAAGGCGATGGCCCCTCCCCAGGGGTTGAGGCGAGGGTCGTCGTACTTCTCGATGCCGAACTCCTGCATGAAGGCAATGGCCTGCACCGCGAAGGCCTCGTTGATCTCGACTATGTCGATGTCGCCAAAGGATAGTCCCGACCTCTCCAGGACCCTGTGGGTGGCCGGGATGGGTCCGTAGCCCATTATCTCCGGCTTTACTCCCGCGAAGGAGTACTGCACCAGGCGCATCATCGGCTTGAGGCCGTATTCCTTGACCGCCTTCTTCGAGGCCAGGATGGCGCCGGCGGCGCCGTCGTTGAGCCCGGAGGCGTTGCCCGGGGTGACCCGGCCCTTGACCCGGAAGGGCGTGCGCAGGTCTTTCATGTTCTCGACCGTGGCCTCGGGGCGCGGCTGCTCGTCCTTGTCTGCCAGCCTCCAGCCGTTGCCGGTCCACACCGTCATGGGCACAATGACCTTATCGAACTTGCCGTCGTCGAGGGCCTTCTTGGCCTTCTGCTGACAGAGGACCGCGTACTCGTCGCACATCTCCTTGGTGATGTCGGGGTACATGTCGTGGAGGTTCTCCGCCGTCATGCCCATGTTGAGCGCGCTCTGGTCTACCAGTTTCTCCGACATGAAACGGGGGTTGGGGTCGGCGCCCTGGCCCATGGGGTGTCCGCCCATGTGCTCCACACCGCCGGCGACGATGAGGTCCGCCGCGCCCACCTGTATCTCCGATGCTCCGAAGCAGATGGCGGTCAACCCACCCGCGCACATACGGTCGATGGCTACCCCCGGTGTCTGGACCCCGAGGCCGGACAGGATAGCGGTGGTGCGGCCTATGGTCAAACCCTGGTCTCCGTACTGGGTCGAAGCCGCCCACACGTTGTCCTCGATCTTGTCCCTGGGAACGTCGGGATTCCGCTCCAAGAGCGAGCGGATCACCTTGATCACCAGGTCGTCAGCGCGGGTCTGGGCAAAGATGCCGTCGGGCCGGGCTTTGCCGAAGGCGGTGCGGCAGGCGTCGATTACGTAGACTTCCTGCAATTCCCTGGCCATAACTTCCCCTCCTTCTAGTTATCTGGGGCGCTGCTTTTACGAGCGCCCGGGCTTCAGGGAGATTTTAAGGTTGTATGTGAAGGGGAGCAGTCCCCGGTGTTCAAAGCGGTATGGGGTCGAGGAACACTTGGAAGAATTGCTGCATCCATTGCTGCGACCTCTTCTATTACATTTGCTTTCCACCGTTCATTATAGGTTTCCCGACATTGCCAGTGCAACAAGGTGTCAGTATAAACCTCCTCGAAAATGGCAGATAAACACCATTGCAGGGGCGCCATCGCCTTTGCGGTGTCGCCTGCGGCAGGCCAATATACTTTATACCCGTTTCCCCTATTTATAAGCACTGACGGGGTCCGGTAAGACCAACGCCCCGCTCTGTAGCCCGCTAGCCTGCACACACCCGCCTGTTCTTTTCCCCGTAGGGTGTGGGTCAGCGTCTTGCGTTTCGCTACCTAACTTGCTTTCAATAGCAATGGTCCGGGCGAAATGCCAAGACCTGGCCCCATTTCCCAACGCAGGGGAGAACACGTCGCGTAAGCGACTGGGGTCAGGATTTATCCTGACCCCACTTCCCATTACTTAAAACTAACCCAGGGTTATCATATAGGCATGGACATTCAACTCATACCGCGTCGTTCGCCCACCCTGCACGACTTCCCCTACCGGGGGAAAGAACGCAAATGCTACCACAAGTGGATCGTGAACGTCACTCCTCCAGGCAGGGGCAATTGCCTGCACGACTGCGTCTACTGTTATGCAAGGGACGCGGTATATTCCAGCCGCCATGAAGACGGTATGGCTATATATACCAATATCGCTACAGTAGTCGATAAGGAACTGACGAAGTTGGAACTCTGTCCGCCGCTATCCATCTCCAATATCACCGATCCCTGCCAGGAAGTGCCGGAACTGCGCCGTGCGGTGATGGAACTGGTGGAGGTGCTGGTCGAGTGGGGGGTGAGCTTTCACATCATCACCAAGGGCGATCCCTCTTTTCTCTCCAACATCGGGGGATTCCCCGGCAAAGGAAGGTTCTTCCTGGCCGTGACCATCGAGGGACCTCCTGAGGTCCTGGGCCTCCTCTCGCCGCAGGCGCCCTCCTACGAGAGAAGGTTAGCGGCATTGCGCTGGGCGCATTCCCTCGCTCAACCCGCGGTGGTGCGCCTCGACCCGGTCACCCCGCACCTTTGGCGTGCCCTCTACGGTGAGGATTGGATGGACGCAGCCGCGAGGGTCCTCGCGGATTGCGCCGCCGCCGGGGCGAAGCATGTCGTAAGTTCCACGGGGCGCTTCACTGCGGCCACCCGTAAAGCCCTGCAAGGGATGGTGGGGGGATTGTCCGCGGTGGAGGAAGCAGTGATGGCTGAAGATTATGCCTACGACCGCTCCTGTACCTCCAGCGGGTACATGCTGGCGCATGACCTGCGCCTGTTCTTCCACCGCCGTATGCGCGACGCGGCGCGGGATCACGGCATGACCTACGCCGTGTGCCAGGAACTGTCGGCCGAAGAGGCGGACACGCCCGGTCTCCCCCATTGCGAGGCCTTTCCCATGCCCTTCTCCCGCCGCGTAGAGCCGCGGCGGTTCGAGTCCATACCCGGCTGCACCGCCAACTGCCACGCGAGCTGTGCCGACCTCGCCGAACCCCCTTGCGGAAGGCCGGAACTCGCATCTCCGCAGCCCTACAGACCGTCATCTCTCAAGGCTTCCCGCGCCGGGTGGGCACGCGGATAACGGCGCGGCGGCATCCTCACATGCTTGCCGGAGAGGAAACGTCATATAATCTTAAGTGCCGGAACGGAAAAGCTCCGACGGGAGGTGGGAGATGCATTCGCTCATCGACGAGGGCATGGTCGAGACCATCCGCGACACCGGAAACACCGCCGCGGGCCTTCCTCCCCGCATCGAGGTGCTGGAGAAACACGGGCTGCCCTACGACCGCGAGGCGGAGAACGTCATCGTCTCCGGATGCCAGATCCTCTACCTGCTGCCCCACATGCTCTCCTCCCTCACCCGCGTGCTCGAACGAGGGGACTTCTCGTACACCTTTCTCTCGCGGGAGTACTGCTGCGGCAACTACCTCTACCGTCCCGCCATCAAGGCGCGCGACGACGAGGCGCTCGCGGGCTGCCGCGAGCTGTCGAGGGAGTTTGTGGCCCTGAACCTGCTCGCCGCCAAGGAGCTTGGCGCCAGACGCCTGGTCATCTTCTGCTCTCCCTGTTATCCCATCTACAAGCATGCCTTTCCGGACGAGGACATCGTCTTCTACCCCCGGGCCTTGGCCGAAGCCATAGGAAAGCTGGATTGCGGGCAGACGATAGACTACTACGCCGGCTGCTACCGCCTGCACCGCAGGTTCTCGCCCGCGCCCATGGACCTGGACTCGACCGAGGAGGTCTTTTCACGCCTGGAGGGGTTGGAGGTCAACCGCATCGACGCCCCCCAGTGCTGTTACAAACCGGAGGGTGCCGCCCATATCGCCGCGAGTGTTACGACAGAAACCCTGGTCACGATATGTACCGGCTGTTACGGGCAGGCCCTGGCGAGCCTGCCGCCCGGCGGCGGCACCGAGGTGCTCATGCTCCCCGAACTTGTCGAGAGAGCGTTGCAATAAAGACATCCGGCCGCTTGGGGCATGGTTTCATGCCTGCAGGCCCCGGCATATGAGCAGCAATATCCAAGTAATACCAATCCACACTCCAGTTTTCATACTTTTCACGCATCTTATGTATGAACAACAAGTTCAGTACCCATAGAGGAAGGAGGCGCCGTAGCGCCTCCTTAAAGGGGAGCTATAAGCCACCGGCGGATAGGGCTATTTCAGGGGGTGGAATGTGCTGATTCCATCTCATGCTATAGGGCATATGGGGTTGGCCGGCAGCTTATAGCGTAGGGCTTTTTTCAATGTTCAAAAAAATTCAGCCCCGGATGGGGCGACAAATCACCAAGCTATACGCTCCCACCCGTTGTCTTGAAATTATCAGACTATACTGGCAGTGTCAAGCAAATCGTACATGTGCGTTCATCCCGGTGGTTGATATATATCATACCCCGTATTTACGCCGCGTTGCCGCTTTTCGCCATCTTCTGCATCTCTTTATTTATCTTCTTCGCAGCGCGGCGTGCACTGCGTTCTTCCCAGTGTTCCGCACCGAAGAGGGCAACCTGCCGGCCCTGTTCTCCTCCGTCTTTGCCCGGCCCTATGCTGGGACGCCAGCGCCTCACCTCCAGCGCCTGCTCGACCCTGGCCTTGACCCTGCGTGAGATCTCTTCCAGCTCCTCCGCCACCCCTTCCCGCCGCGGGATGAGCCGCAGCTGCACCGGTTCCGGCGGCTCCTCCCGAAACACGAAGGGCCGCTTCTTGTCGTTCAGGGACTCGGCGGGCACGAGGACCTTCAATGCCTGCGGCACCATCGACAGGTTGATGACCTTGCCCGCGTCGAACCTGAAGACCTCGCCGTCGATCTGGGCGTAGGTATCGGACTTGCATTCTACGCGCATCTCGCGCACCTGGTGATACGAGACCAGGCTGGAGAAACCGTGCCTCCCCCCCAGGCAGGCGCAGCCGAAGAGGACGAGACCGTAGAGGTTGGGCATCTCCCTGCCCACGGTGAGGTCCAGCAGGCCGTCGTTCATTTTAGCGTTGGGGTTTATCCTGATATACCGCCCGAAGACCGGAGCGTTGCACAGGATGGAGATAAGGACCGGGCCCTCGAAGATCTGCCCCTCATAGTCGAAACGGACTTGATATTTCTTACGTTCCTCGAAGAAGCACTTGCGCAGGCCGCTGTAGAAATAGGCGGGGATGCGGAACTTCTTCCACTTGTAGGCGCCGTCAGCGATCTCCGAATCCACCCCCAGCCCCCAGGTTACCGCGGCGTAGCGGTCGTCGTAGTGGATGAGGTCGATGGTGCGGCAGGAGTCGCCCAGGATGGTCCTCAAGGCCTGTTCCTTGTCCTTGCGATCGTAGCCCATGTTGCAGGCGAAATCGTCGGCCGTGCCCGCGGGGAACATGGCCAGCTTCAGCTCGGCCGAGGGGACCTTCATGATACCGTTGATGATCTCGTTGGTGGTCCCGTCACCCGAGACGGAGACCACCACATCGAAATCCTCGGCCCATTTCACCACCATCTCCTCTGCGTGCCCCGCCCTTTCCGTGAATAGGAACTCGTAGTCCACCCCTGCCTTCTTGAGGCGGTTGAGCAGCCAGATGCCCTCCTCCTGCGCCTTGCCGCCGCGGGATACGGGATTGACTATGACCAGGTATCTCCTGTCTTCTGCGGTCTTTGGCATCTTTTAACCCCCTGCATGGAAATGTCGGTAGATAATATTAACACGGCAAAAAATGTGAAGTAAACATAATTCCATGGAATGTATGTAATGCTTGAAGGTGGTCATCGCCGGACGAGAGTCGAAGTGCTGCGGCTATGTATACACCGGTGACTTGGTTAAGATAGAGGATACCGGGAAGGGTGCATAACGGAAATGCGGAAAACTATCGCTAGCGAGAAAGAGAGATGGTCATGCCGGAGAACAAGGTGGTAATCAAGTTCTTTGCTCCAGTCATCAATGAGACCATCAACACCCTGCTCAACGCCATCGATGAGAAGATGAAGGAAGGGACGCGGGAATTCACCATCCTGATCTCGACGCCGGGCGGTAACGTCCATTTCGGGTTGAGCGCCTACAACTACCTCAAGGGCGTTCCGGCCAGGATAATCACGCACAATTTCGGCAGCGTCGATTCGATAGGCCTGGTCCTTTTCTGCGGTGGGGAAGTGCGGTACTCTGTCCCCCAGGCGAGCTTTCTCCTCCACGGGGTAAGCTGCGCCTTCCAGAACGAGAGCCTCGATGAGAAGGATCTGGAAGAGAGACTGAAGAGCGTGAAAATAGACTCGGATAATATCGCCAAGGTCATCGCCATGAATTCGGGGCTCGGGGTCGACGAAGTCGTGAAGGCCATGTTCGAGAGAACGTCCTTGAATGCCGACGAAGCCAAGGATTGGGGCATCATCCACGATATCAAGACCGCGCTGTTCTACGAGGGCGACGAGGTCATCTCCATACGTTACCGACCGGACCCTCAGCCGCTGTGCTAGCGGATCGATGTCGTCAGGGGAGGCCATCGTAACGTGAAGCCCACAGCTACCGCTACCGGCTCCGGTGTGTACCTCGAGGCCGGTATGGGAACAATAAAAACAGAGCAGGCAAAGGAGGCGCGATGCAAGTCAAAGAAGCGATGAGCCGTAATGCCCCCAGGATCCGCGATAACGCGACCATCAAGGAGGCCGCCGAGAGGATGGCGCTTACCCAGGCCGGGGACCTGATGGTGGTGGAGACGGGCGACCGGGTGCTGGGGATGCTGGGGGCTGAGGAACTCCTGCGCTGCCTCATCCCCGAGTACGACGAGTTGCTCGCCGAGGGGGGCTCCCCCTCCCATCTGCACCCACACCGGCGTTCCAGCGACCTCCTGCCGCACCTCAAGGTGAAGGAGGTCATGCGCAAGGTGGACGTTGTGCTCGATCCCGAACAGAGCCTGGAGAGCGCATTCGGGCAGCTGCTCGAGAGCGGGGGCAGGACCCTCCCGGTGGTGAGCGCAGGCGCGCTGGTCGGGAGCCTGTCCACGGTGGACGTGGCCCGCTCCCTTATGTGGCGCGACCAGGTCTCCCCCACCATGCTGCAGCCGCAGCAAGAGAGGAGAAAGGGCTCCAGGAAAAGGGGACCTCTGCCTGGTTCCTGACACCAGCAACGGGGGAATGCGGCCTGCAGCGTCTGGAAACAGGGGGGGTCACCCACACGCCCCAAGAAAGAACCTATAATATAATTCGCTCTGACCGATGTTTTTGCCGCTCGTCCGGCATGAAAGTGCGAAGGAGGGACCGCAGTTGAAGATCGCCGTGACCGGAAAAGGTGGAGTCGGAAAGACTACCCTCGCCGGGGGATTGGCGCGCCTGCTCGCCGACGAGGGATATAATGTCGTGGCCGTTGACGCGGACCCCGACGCCAACCTGGCGTCCAGCCTGGGCATCCCAGTGGAAGAGATGGCCGGCGTGGTGCCCATCGCCGACATGAAGGACTTGATAGCAGAGCGGACCGGGTCCAAGCCCGGCACCTTCGGCACCTATTTCAAGATGAACCCCAAGGTGGACGATCTGCCCGAAGCCCTCTCCAAGAAGCATGCGGGGGTGCGCCTGCTGGTCATGGGCACGGTCAAGGAGGGGGGCGGGGGCTGCGTGTGCCCGGAGTCGGTGATGCTCAAAGCCCTGCTGCAGCACCTCCTGCTCGCCCGCGACGACGTGGTCATCCTGGACATGGAGGCCGGCCTGGAACACCTGGGTCGGGGCACCGCGGGCGCGGTGGACGCCATGGTCGTGGTCATCGAGCCGGGGATGCGCAGCGTACAGACAGCAGAGACCATCCGCAAGCTGGCGTTGGACCTCAAGGTGCAGCGCATATACGTCGTGCTCAACAAGGTGCAGAGCGCCGAGGAGGAGGAACTGGTGAGGAGCCGCCTGGACGGCCTGCCCTACCTGGGCTCCATCTCTTATAGCCAGAACATCCGCCGCTCCGACCTCGAGGGCACCAGCCCCTATGACGCCGACCCCGCTTTCGTGGACGAGGTGCGCGTCATCAAAGAGAAGCTCTTCCAGGAACTGGGAAGGGAGGGCTGATGTTCCCCATACTCAAGAGAGAGCAATTGGCCGAGACGGTGTATTCCGTTAACGTCGAGGCCCCGGACATAGCCCGGCGCGCCCTCGCCGGCCAGTTCGTCATCCTGCGCCTGGACGAGACGGGGGAGCGTTTCCCCCTCACCCTGTGCGACTGGTCGGCCAGGGAGGGCTGGATACGCCTGGTGCTGCAGGTGGTCGGCCGCTCCACCCGCAAGCTCAGCCTCATGGAAGAGGGAGACAGCATCCTCGACCTCGTCGGCCCCCTGGGAAGGCCGGCCGAGATATGCGAGGGCGGGCACGTGGTCTGCGTGGGGGGAGGCGTGGGCATCGCGGCCATCCATCCCATCTGCCGCTCCCTGCAGGAGGCCGGAAACCGCGTGACCGGCATCATCGGGGCCCGCACCGCGGACCTGCTCATCCTGGAGGAGGAGATGGCCGCGGTCACGGGCGAGCTTACGATCACCACCGACGACGGTTCGCGGGGTATAGGGGGACGGGTCACCTGGGCCCTGGAGGAAGTGTTGAAGAAGGAGCCGGTGGACCTGGTGATAGCCATAGGGCCGGCGATCATGATGAAATTCTCGTGCGCGGTAACGCGGGAGTTCGAGGTACCCACCAGGGTCAGCCTCAACTCCATCATGCTCGACGGTACGGGCATGTGCGGGACCTGCCGCTGCGAGGTGGAGGGCAAGACCAGGTTCGCCTGCGTGGACGGGCCGGAATTCGATGGCCACGCCGTGGATTGGGGCCTGCTCCTCTCGCGCCTAGACCAGTACAAAGAGGAAGAGGAGGTTGCACGCAGCCTCCCTTGAGAAAGACCCCACTACGCTATGCGCATCCTCATCGCTCCAGATAAGTTCAAGGGCTCGCTCGATGCGAATGAAGCGGCCCGGACCATCGCGCGCGGCTTCACAGAGGGCTGGCCGGAGGCGGAGGTGCTCACCTGCCCCCTCGCCGACGGCGGCGAGGGCACCATGGAGCTGCTCGTCTCGGCCACCGGCGGAAAGACCATCACATGCGAGGTGACGGGCCCCCTGGGTGAACGGCACCAGGCACCTCTCGGCATCCTCGGAGACGGAAAGACCGCCATGGTGGAGATGGCCGCCGCCTCCGGGCTGGCGCTGGTCCCACCCGAGAAGCGTGATCCCCGCTACACCACATCGGCCGGCACCGGCGACCTCATCCGCCGGGCCCTGGACGAGGGGCTGCGCCGCATCGTCGTGGGCATAGGGGGAAGCGCCACCAACGATGGGGGCGCGGGTATGGCCACAGCCCTGGGAGCCCGCTTCCTGGATGAGAACGGGGAGGACCTCCCCCACGGGGCCATCTACCTCAACAACCTGGAGGATATGGACCTGTCCGGACTCGATCCGCGCATCCGCGAGACAGCGGTGGTGGTGGCCTCGGACGTGACCAACCCGCTGCTGGGAGAACTTGGCGCATCGCGCATCTACGGCCCCCAGAAGGGCGCCAGTGAATACGACGTACGGTTGCTGGAGACGGCCCTGGCCAGGTTGTCGGAGGTGACCTCGAGGTATATCTTTGCAGGTTACGAGTCTAAACCAGGGGCGGGAGCGGCCGGAGGCCTCGGTTTCGGGCTCATGGCTTTTACGGGAGCGATGGTACTTCCAGGCATCGATGTGGTCATGAAAGCGGTGGGGTTCGAGAATAAACTCGCGGGCTGCGGCCTGGTCATAACCGGAGAAGGAAGGCTGGACGCCCAGACCGCGTACGGCAAGACGGTAACCGGCGTGGCCCGCATCGCGAACAGCCACGGCATACCCGTCCTGGCCCTGGCCGGCGAGGTGGCGGAGGGCGCGGAGCAACTGCACGAGCTGGGCGTCAGCGCCCTTGTGAGCATCTCCCGCGGCCCTATGAGCCTGGAAGAGAGCCTGCGCCGGGCGGGCGAGCTTCTCGAGAACGCCTCCCGCGAGCTGGGACGCCTGCTCAAACGCTTTTTCCAGTAGGGTCTCGCCTATGCATAGAAAAAACCCACACCGGTTTCCATGCCGGCCTGAGGTTAATGGTCAGGGTCCTGGAATAAGCCTTATGCTATAATCTCATCGTGAGCGAAATACCTGCATGGGTGGTGATTTGCGCATGTGGCGAGCTAGGTTCGCTGATTTTTTTTCGGGACTGGAAGTGGCGCGATGACCTCCTTGCTGGACCCCTATTCCCGTCCCATCGACTACCTCCGCCTCGCAGTCACTGACCGCTGCAACCTGAGGTGCGTATACTGCATGCCCCCCGAGGGGGTGCCACAATTGCGGCACGAGGACATCCTCACCTACGAGGAGATGGTGCGCTTCCTGCGCATCTCGGTGCAGGCGGGCATAAGCAAGGTGCGACTTACCGGTGGCGAACCCCTGGTCCGCAAGGACCTGGATTTTCTTGTGCGCGAGATATCCGCCCTGCATGAAGAGGTGGATATCTCTCTCACCACCAACGGCACCCTGCTGCCGCAGCAGGCGGAGAAGCTGGCTGCTGCCGGCCTGAAGCGGGTGAACGTGAGCATCGACTCCCTCGACCCCGACACCTACCGCCGCATCACCCGCTCGGGCGAACTCCGCGACGCACTCGCGGGTGTGGAGGCCGCCCTGGAAGCAGGCCTTGAGCCAGTGAAGATAAACGTGGTGGTGCTCGAGCATCTCTTTGACGAACTGGAAGGTTTCGTTGAACTGGTGCGGCGGATGCCGGTGCACGTAAGGTTTATAGAGTACATGAGCCCCTGCGGCATGTTCGACGGCTCTTATTATGTGTCGGCCGAGGAGATAAAGAGCCGCCTGGGCAAGTGCGGCGAGCTGACGCGCTCGGACCTGCCCCCCCTGGGCGCCGGGCCGGCGCGCTACTACAGCCTGAGGGGCGCCCGCGGCACCATCGGCTTCATCTCCCCTGTGAGTTCGCACTTCTGCCCCGAATGCAACCGTCTCCGCCTCACGGCGGACGGAAAGATGAAGCCGTGCCTCTTCTCGCGTGAGGAAGATGACATGCGCAAGATCCTCCGCAGCAGCACAGACGATAAACCGGTGCTCGAAGCGATCCGGCTCTCCCTGGCGAAGAAACCACGCGATCACGGCGGTTTCCCGGATTCCCCCGGCAGGAGCATGTCCCAGATAGGAGGTTGAAGTGACGGCCGAGAAGAGCAAACGGCGTGGCGACGAGCTGACCCACCTGGACGAGAAGGGGCGGGCAAGGATGGTGGACGTCTCGTCCAAGCGCGTCACGGCCCGCACGGCGGTCGCGCAGGCCAGCGTGGTCATGGACAAGGCCACCCTGGACCTGGTCTTGGCCTCGGGGATAGAGAAGGGCGACGTCCTGGGTACGGCGCGCATCGCAGGCATCATGGCCGCCAAGAAGACCAGTGAGCTTATACCCATGTGCCACCCCATAGCCATAACCTCGGTGGAGATGGATTTCGAGGTGGACAGGAAGAGATCGAGCATCAAGGCCGTGGCCACCGCCAGGACCCGGGACCGTACCGGTATCGAGATGGAGGCCCTTACTGCGGCCGCGGTGGCCGTCCTCACCATCTACGACATGTGTAAGGCTGTGGACCGCGGTATGACCATCACTGAAGTGCAGTTGTTGAAGAAGTCCGGGGGCAAGTCCGGGACTTTCCTGCGCGAGAAGGAGTGAGGAGAAGAGATGGCTGGGGGTGAGATTGTCGCCGTGTGTACCAGTGCGGAAAAGCACGTCCAGAAGGAGGCGGTGGAAGAAGTGTTCCTCACCCCCGAAAAGGGCATCGACGGCGATGCGCATTACGGCTTCGGTCACCGCCAGGTCAGCCTCCTGGGTGACGAAAGCGTGAACAAGATGCGCGCCAAGGGCCTCAGCGACCTGCAGCCGGGGGCCTTCGGCGAGAACCTGGTCACCCGGGGTATAGAGCTGCCTTCCCTCGCCATCGGCGACCGCTTGAGGATCGGCTCCGGGGTTATGCTCGAGGTCACCCAGATAGGCAAGGAATGTGTGGACCGCTGTGCCATTTATTACGCCGCCGGTGACTGTATAATGCCCCGCGAGGGCATCTTCGCGCGGGTGGTCAAGGGAGGGAAGGTTAAGCCCGGCGACGAGATCGTGGCGGTGGAAAGATGAGTGAATACCGGGTCGCCATCCTCACAGTGAGCGACAAGGGTTCCCGCGGCGAAAGGGAAGACCTCTCCGGCCTCGCTGTCGAGGAGGCGGTCCTGGGTGAGGGCTGGCGCGTCGAGGCCCGGGACATCGTCCCCGACGAGTTCGGCGATATCGAGGCCAGGCTCAGATATTACTGCGACGAGCTGGGCGTGGATCTGGTCCTGACCACGGGTGGCACGGGCTTGAGTCCCCGCGACATAACCCCCGAGGCCACCCGTCGCGTCATCCACCGCGAGGCACCGGGGTTCGCGGAGGCCATGCGGGCCGCCTCACTGCGCGTGACCCCCCATGCCATGCTCTCCCGGGCAGCGAGCGGCATCCGCGGCCGTACGCTCATCGTCAACCTCCCGGGAAGCCCGCGCGGCGCCAGGGAGAACCTCGAGGCCATACTTCCCGCCCTTCCGCACGGCCTGGAAAAGCTGCGCGGGGACGAGGGGGAGTGCGCGACGCCGTAAGCATGTAGCGATAGGACGGCTCGTTGTTGTAATATGGACGCCCGGCCGGTTGACCCGGCCTAGGGGACGAAAACCGGCCCGCAAAAGCTGCCCAGAGTTGATTTGAAAAGGGTATTGAAAAAGGTATAATAACTCTGTCTTTCGCCCTAGACGAAGCATGACCGTACGTCGCACGCCGGAGGTTATATTGCTGACCAGAAGATTCATAAAGATGATAGAGACCAGGGCGGACAAGGTAGCTAAGCTCTGGCTGAAGGAAGTCAAGCAATCGAGATACACCCCCACTTATCATCATTTCCCCGAGGAGCTCCTCTTCGAGAGGGCCATGGCCGTCTACGAGCGGCTGGGTTACTGGCTGAGCCCGGAGACCAAGCAGGAGGAGATCCGGCACTTTTACATGAACCTGGGCCAGCGCCGCTTCCAGGAGGGCTTCAAGCTGGAAGAAGTGGTCATGGCCCTTATTCTGCTCAAGCGCTACCTGTGGCTCGAGGTGATATCCGAAGGCTTTACCCAGACCAACCTCGAGCTCTACCAGGCGCTTGAACTTAACAACCAGGTAGTGCTCTATTTCGACCGCGCCATCTATTATGCCACCATGGGATACATGGAGGCCATGGAATCGGCGAGGGCCATCGGCCAGTATTGATCGGCCTCCAGCCGCAGGCGGAACCATATATCCACTCTGCACTACCCGTTTTGCGCCCGTTCCCTGCTCTTCCCCCCGCCAAAACCGCTGCTGCGAGGCAGGTAAGCCGCCGCACGCCGCCCGTCATTGCCATGATGCCCGTTTCTCCTCTATGCTCTGTCTGGGAACGGCCGGGCAGAGAAACCTGCTTGGACGCATGTATCCGGCAACCACGTCAAGCAAGCCTGGGAGTGTACGATGGAGTTGGTGCTGGTAAGACATGGGGAGACCGAGTACAACCGGGCGGATCTTTTTCGCGGACGCCTGGACCTGCCCTTGAACGAACGCGGCGTACAGCAGGCGAGGGCAGCCGCCGCCTACCTCTCAACCCTGGATTTCGAGGCTTTCTGCTCCAGCCCCCTGCAGCGTTCGGTGCGGACCGCGGAGGTCATCGCGGAGCCCCACGGCGGGGAGGTCCTTCCCCTGGAATATTTCATAGACGTCGACTACGGAGACTGGAGCGGAAAGAGCGTCGATGAGATACGGGACGGTTGGCCGCGGGAGTTCGCCATCTGGGCTGACGACCCGGAGAGAGCGGTCTTTCCAGGCGGGGAGGCGGTACGCGAGGTGCGGGAGCGCCTTTACGAGGGCCTGGAGTCACTGGCTCAGGAATACGATGGAACGGTGCTCCTGGTCGGGCACAAGCTCATCAACCGCATCATGATCTGTATAGTGCTGGGGCTCCCCACCGCGGGGATCTGGAGGGTGGAGCAATCCAACGCGGCCATCAACTTCATCTCCCGGGAGGAACGGGGCTGGGTGCTCAAGCGCCTTAACGATATCAGCCACCTGCATGGCCTCGAGAGCAACGAACAGCAGACCTGACGCTGTGGAGTATAATGGACGCGATACACGAAAGGGAGTGACCATGAAGAGCACGGCCACCAGTGTGGATTACACCCTGCGTAAGCGGTCGGTACTCCGGGACTACCGCTGCGGCCGCCTTTCCGTATACGACGTCTGCGACGCCCACCCGGAGATGCGCCGTATCGCCGTCAACGTCGGGGAGGACACCACCAGCATGTGCCCGGTGTGCAAACGCGAGCGGCTGCGCCTGCTGAACTTCGTATACGGCAATGAACTCGACCGCGACAACGGCCGCGTCTTTCCCACCCGTACCATCTTCGATGGCCTACGGGTAAGATACAGCGAGTTCACCTGCTATGTCGTGGAGGTATGCACCGGATGCAACTGGAACCACCTGGTGCGCAGCATCCGTTTCGAGAACACGGGAGGTAACTAAAGGATGTGCGAGTCCCACGCCTACCTGCTCGAGGGCGATGAGGAAAAACTCATCATGGAAGACGTGATCGACATCAGGGAAGAAGGCGGTAAGGTCATCCTCTCCAACATCATCGGCGAGGAGAGCGTGATCGAGGCCGAGGTGGCAGCCATCACCCTGCTCGACCATAAAGTCCTCCTCAGGCCCCTGTAGATCCACGAGCCCGCAGATATTTCTTCCAAACGTACGCGTGCCAGGCCATAACATTAGGAAATGTTAAGGCGCTGGCACTGTTGTGCCGAAGACGGCACAATCGCTTTCGCGATGCATCCTGTCGAACGTTTGGTTATAACTCCGTGGAGTTTTTGCGGGAGCGGCGCATCAGCAGCCATATGACGATAGCGATCGCCGCCGCTATCAACAGATAGGGAAGGGCGTAGAAGAAACCCACCGCCAGCTGGCCCATGCCCCTGCCGAAACTCCTGAAGGCATCGCCCACGGAAGCCCAGAAACCCTCTCCCTCGTCCTCGGGCCCGGTCTCATCCACCGAGAGGGTAAGGGTGGAGTATCCTACCTGCTGGTCGAGGAAGTTCATCCTCCCCTGCACCTGCTCCTTCTCGAGCTGGATGGCGTCCAGGTGTTCCTGGATGGTGATCATCTCCTGGACGGTCTGCGCCTTGGCGATGAGAGAGAGGTAGAAGGCCTCCTCCGCCTGCAGGTGCCTCAGCCGGCTCTCCATGTCCACGTATTCCGCGCTGACGTCGTTCGTGGACACCTGGGTGGAGACCACCTCTCCCAGGTCCGCCACATCCGAAACCACCTCGTCGAATTTTTCCGACGGGATACGCAGGGTCAGGGTGGCATAGGTGAGGCCTTCGTCGTCACGGCTCGCACTCTCGCCCTCAACATAGCCTCCGGCTGCCGAGGCGATGGCCAGGGCGTCCTCCCTTATCCTCGCATAACCGCCCTTTTCCGTATCCATCTCCATGAGAGCGGTCTTGATCACCATAAGCTGCAGCTGGGGCAACGTTGACGAGTTCGGGGGTGATGACAGCGCCCCGCTCTCCCCGGCGGCGGATTCACTCAACATATCCTTAGTCTCCGCCGTCGGTGATTCCTCTACGCCCGCCCTGTCCATCTCGGCCTCATACCACAGGGCCTCATCGCTCTCGACGCGTGAGCCCTGCTCTTCGCCACATCCCAGCACCATGGCGACCGAAAAAACCAGCAGCAGTACTAACACCGTCGCTACGCCTATCCACCTTCTCTGTGTCATCTCCCTACCTCCGATCCGCATTTCATAAGCCCACGACCATAAGACGCCCTTCTGATCAAACGGGGTTCCACAGCCATACGCGGGTGGGAAGTAATGGGAAATGGGGTCAGGATGGGTCAGGCTTCTTGTCTTTTGCATTCCAGTAGGCGTATCTACTAATTCCTGGGCCGCATGAATGCAAAAGGACAAGACCTGACCCCCAGACGGAAAGATAACGTCGGCCCTGGTATGTCGGATTTGCTATACCGTTCGGTGATCTATGGATCCAGCCTCTATCTTACGTAATGGCGACTGGGGTCAGGATAAATCCTGACCCCAGCGCTACGCATCGCTGGCCACTTACGTAGTTGCGTGAAAGAACGCTAGGCGCGTATATTTTCTACAGCCGTTTCTTACCGTTACGATGTCTCCGAGGTGGATCAGCGAGATGAGCGCAGAGGATAAGAAGAGCAGGGCCAAGATACCCCGCGTCGTCATGCCCGAACAGGATGTGGAAGCGCGCAAGGAGAATTTCGACGAGGTCGCGCTGGGCTTGGGTGAAAGGGAGGCCATGGTCGAAGCCTCGCGCTGCTTGCAGTGCAAGAAGAAGCCGTGCGTCGCCGGATGCCCGGTTGAGATAGACATCCCCGCCTTTGTAAGGTCCATAGAGGAGGGCGACTTCCTGGAGGCCGCGGCCAGGCTCAAGGACCAGAACAACCTCCCGGCGGTATGCGGACGGGTCTGCCCCCAGGAGACGCAGTGCGAGCAGGTATGTACCCTGGGCAAGAAGGGCGAGCCCGTGGCCATAGGGAGGTTGGAGCGCTTCGCTTCCGACTACGAGGCCTCCTGCGGCAAGTTGATCATCCCTCCTCCCAGGGCGCGCACGGGCAGAAAGGTGGCGGTCATAGGGGCCGGCCCGGGCGGGCTCACATGCGCCGGAGACCTGGCGCGCATGGGGCATGACGTCACCATCTTCGAAGCCCTGAACGCTCCCGGCGGCGTCCTCTCTTACGGCATCCCGGAGTTCCGCCTCCCCAAGGCCATCGTCATGCGCGAGGTGGAATACGTGCACCAGCTGGGGGTGGAGATAGAACTGGACCAGGTGATCGGCTGCAGTAACACCCTGCAGGAGCTCTTCGAGAGCGGCTACGAGGCCGCCTTCATCGCCATCGGCGCCGGCCTTCCCATGTTCATGGACATACCGGGCGAGAACCTCAACGGCGTTTATTCCGCCAACGAGTACTTGACCCGCTCCAACTTGATGAAGGCCTACCTTTTCCCCGCTTACGACACCCCCATCAAGAAAGGTAAGAAGGTCGCGGTCATCGGCGGAGGGAACGTGGCCCTGGACAGCGCGCGCACCGCCCTCCGCCTGGGCGCCGAGGAAGTGACTATCGTCTATCGCCGCTCCCGCACGGAGATGCCCGCGCGCGCCGAGGAAGTGGGGCACGCCGCAGAGGAGGGCGTGGTCTTCAAGTTCCTCACCCTTCCCGTACGTATCCTGGGAGATGACTGGGTGCGGGGTATGGAGTGCCTGGAGATGGAACTGGGGGAGCCCGACGACAGCGGGAGGCGGCGCCCCATCCCCATCAAGGGCTCGGAGTTCGAGCTGGAGGTGGACCTGGTGGTCATGGCCATAGGTACCCGGGCAAACCCACTCCTGCCGGCGACCCTGCCGGAACTGAAGCGCAACAAGTGGGGATACATCGAGGTGGACCCGGAGACGGGCCAGACCTCCATACCCAACATCTTCGCCGGGGGAGACATCGTCACGGGCTCGGCTACGGTCATCGAGGCCATGGGAGCGGGGAAGAACTCGGCCCGTGCCATCCACAGGCTGCTCACGGGGGAAGAAGCTCCTTTCTAGAACGCCCGCTGCCGGCAGCTAACACCGCTGGAACCCCTGCCTGCGGCGTCCCGTCAATAACATGAGGCCCCGAGCATAGCTTCTCGGGACGGAAAAAGGCTGTGAGCCGCGAGAAGGGCGGCTGATGAGATCGCAGGCACAGCCCACGCCCTGAGACCGCCATCGGCTACCTGGCCCGGAAACGGTGTTCTATAATATGAAAAAGCGTTGTTCGATTAGAGAGGTGAGGAAATGGGATTCGTCGACAAGCTGAAGCAGCAGGCATCGAGCCTGGGTTCGCAGCTCGACCAGGCACTGGACGGCACCAAGCAGAAGGGCCAGGTAGGCTCGCT
>Ga0209254_10001453_pt1 | contig 21269 bp, 15 predicted proteins | sample FrelakmetDIP11DI_FD_187148 | JGI IMG/M metagenome (GOLD analysis project Ga0209254, IMG submission 187148) | Freshwater lake sediment microbial communities from the University of Notre Dame, USA, for methane emissions studies - DIP11 DI (SPAdes)... | ecosystem: Environmental > Aquatic >...
AGATTTGTCCCGCCGCACCGTTTTCCAACTCTACCGTCCGCAGACAATCCTGAATAAAAGCAAGCGCGCTGACCACTGGTTGTCTTTCTCAAACTAAGGGGGTAAAATCTTAGGCAATCTTTTTATGGGAGTACATGAGCATGGCTGCAAACAAGAAACTCAGAATTGCCATGATTGCCTCGGAATGTGTGCCGTATTCAAAAACGGGCGGCCTGGCGGATGTGGTTGGGGCGTTACCGGTCGTTTTAAGTAATCTCGGACACGAAGTCATCGTGATCATTCCGAAATATTCGTTCGTCGATTATATCCGTTATGGGTTGCAACCATTCATTAGTACATTGGGTGTTTGGATGGGCAATGTCGAGGAATGGTGTTCGGTCCACAAATGTGAAAATGATGGTGTGCCGGTTTATTTTATCGAGTCGAACAAATATTTTGACCGCTGGGGGTTATACCACGATGCAGATTTCAATGATTACCAGGATAACCCGCGCCGCTTTGGGTTATTAACTCGGGCTGGTTTACAGCTGTGCCGGGATATGGGGTTTTCTCCCGATATCGTCCACGTCCATGATTGGCAGACAGCTTTGGCGTCTGCTTACCTAAAAATCTGGAATTGGAACGATCCGCTGTTGGGTCAGGCGGCCAGTCTCTTAACCTTGCATAATATTGCTTATCAGGGTGTTTACCATGCGAGCCATTATGATTATTTAGGATTGCAACGGAACAATTTCAGCCCGGAAAAATTTGAAGACCACGGGCAGATCAATATCCTAAAAGGCGGCATCTATTATGCCGATATGGTCAATACTGTCAGCCCCAGCTTTGCGCGAGAGACGCGCACACCAGAAGGTGGGCATGGCCTGGCGCCTTTCTTGAACAACAAAGGTGAGAATTATGTGGGCATTCTGAATGGCGCGGATTACAGCCGCTGGAACCCCGGCACAGATGAGCTGATACCCGCGCATTATTCGGCCCAGGACCTGGCTGGCAAACAGCAATGCAAGCACGAGTTGCAGCGGCGCTTCTTGCTGGATGTCGATCCGCATATCCCGGTTATTGGTATCGTCAGCCGGTTGGTGGAGCAAAAGGGGTTGGGATTGCTAGCCCAGGTGATCGAACGCATCGTTAGCAATATGCTGGTACAGTTTGTGATCCTTGGCGCGGGCGATAAAGGTCTGGAGTATTATTTCGGTCAATTGCCAGGGCGCTATCCGGGTAAGATTGGCAGCTATATCGGGTATAACGAGCAGCTTTCGCACTGGATCGAGGCTGGCTCTGATTTTTTCTTGATGCCTTCATTATATGAGCCTTGCGGGCTCAATCAGATCTACTCGCTGAAGTATGGTACGCTGCCCATCGTGCGCGCTACGGGCGGGCTGGATGACACAGTGCAGCAATATGATGAAAAAAATGGGACAGGAACCGGTTTTAAGTTCTGGGAGCCTAGTGCTCAGGCCCTGTACTTTACGGTGGGTTGGGCAGTCAGCACGTATTTCGACCGGCAGCAGCATATCCAACAGATGATCCGGGCTGCAATGGCGCAAGATTTCTCCTGGGAACATAGCGCCAGGCAGTACGAAGCGCTCTACGAGCGGGCAATCGCTAATAAGCGGAATAGCTAGATCTACTGGCTGCTATCCATGATAATCACCTAAAGGGTTAGCTATAATGAAGCGATATTATGTAGAAGGACTGTTCATTCCCCGTAAGAACCTGAAAAAAGTTTACCAGGACAGTAGATCTGCCTCAAAAGTGGTTGAACCCTTTGCTCGTTCTTTCTGGGCAAACGATCCAGAAGAAGCATTAGGACTGGCGTTAGAAGCGTTGGATGGTGGACAGTGGTTGGAAACGCCGAAGATCAGTCTGACGTCTGAAGAACAGCGCATGCGCCGGGCAGGAGCGCCAGAGTTGCCTGGATTTGCGCCATCCACTGTCGCGCCTGGGAAAAAGAAAGCTAAATCTGCCCAGAAGTGAGGAGTAGCCTCCTATTCGTTGATTTTAGCTAAGTCAGGGTTATAATGCGGTCAGCGGTTTAGGTCTTGTAGTCAAAGGAGACACACGAATGGACCGGATCGGAAAAATATTCGGACGGAAACCTGAACAAACTGCACCCCTGGAAGGCAGTAAAGCCGAGCCGGTGAACCCGCCTGCTGCTGGTAATGTGGAAGCGGGGCATGAGGCAGAAAACCAGGAATTCTTTGGGTTGAAGTTCATTCTGGACACGGGAAAAGAATTCGCTTTTGCATCTTTGCCGGTATCCATCGGGCGCAGCGAGGCAAACCAGATTGTGCTGCAAGATGAGACAGTTTCCAGCAGCCATGCTCTGATCTATTTTGACGAGCTGGTCGAAGAAATATGTATCCAGGATCTGGATTCCTTGAATGGTATATATGTTGACCAAGCTCCCACGCGCAGAAATATTCTATCTGACGGGGTCAAGATCACTCTGGGCGCGGTAGACCTGAAATTCCGCGATACCGGCTATATTCACAGCCACCAGGTTTCACATTGAGGAGGTAGCTGATGATTACCTGCCCAAATTGCCAGGCAGAAAACCGGTCTGGAGCCAGGTTTTGTAAGAGTTGCGCTACACGCTTGCCCGATTCTCCATTAACCACACGACCTCTGGTCATGGAAGCAGAAGCAAAGAACGATCTGGTAGATCCGCAAACCTTACATCTTAAAGCATCGACCACCCGTCGTCTGGTGCAAGACCAGCGGACCGGTACAAAACCACTCCGCGCCAGTCAGGTTTTCGCCAGGCGTCCTAAAGGCGCCATATTTTGCGATATCTACCTGTATCAGAGCGTGATCTTTAGTAATGAAAGCCAACACCGTTACCAGGTTTCTATGTTAAACGTAAGTGCTGATATGCAAGTACGGGTTTGCCCCAATCCGGAATGTGGAGCCATTTTTCCACCCCGCGCTGCGGCGCCCGAGACGTATTGTACAGATTGTGGCAAAGTGCTGGAGGTAGGTGGAAAAAACCTGGTTTTGGCCGAATCGAAAAACCCTGTGCCGGATAATCTTGTGCGGGTTGCCGCGAAAGGGCTTTCGCATGGCAGCGTGCGTGCGCCGCTATCGGCATTCGTAGAACGCTTAGGCGACATCCCCCGCCACTGTGTTGTGCTGCCGCAAACGTTGCCTCTGGAGGCGTCGCTTTCTGCTACATTGGATGCCAGCCAGGCTTTGAAATGGGGGATATGGCTGGCACGCGGCCTGGATTACTTGCACGATAACGGTATTTCCTTTGATGGAAAAGTAAACCAAACTTGCCTGGCGTTGGTTGGTGAGCGGGCAGTGTGGGCAAATTTCTCTGACTGCGAGCATCACCCTGGTGGATACGTGCAAGCTCGGGAAGCAGACACAAGAGCACTGGCGCAGCTAGTTAATCATTGGCTGACAGGCAGAGACCACGTCGAGCCTGATACTCGACTAACGCCTGCGCTAAACCAGGTTTTTGAGCAAGTTTCCACTGGTTCATCTATAACCGACGGCTTGCAGCTGGCACTAGTCTTGGAAAATGCACTTGAAGATCTGTCTGCCTCTCATCCAGTCGAACTGCGCTCGGGACACTGTTCGCATATGGGCATGGTCCGAACATTGAATGAAGATAGTCTGGCGGTTGTGGAGATTACTCGGATCCAACAATCTATCAGCCGCCCTATTGGCGTTTATGTGGTAGCCGATGGGATGGGGGGGCATGCTGCAGGTGAAGTTGCCAGTGGGCTAATCGTCGATACGATTGCCGGGAAAGCGTTGGAAGAGTTGCTACCTCCGCAAGCGCAGGCTGTCAAACCTGTTGTGTCTGATTGGTTGCGCATAGCTGTCGAAGCTGCGAATACTGAAGTTTTCAATCTCCGTAAATCTGCCGGGACGGATATGGGTTCTACCATGGTCGTCGCGGCTCTGATAGGGAACCAGGCCTTTTTCACTCATATCGGAGACAGCCGGATCTACTTGATTAACTCCAAAGGCATCAAACGCCTCACTGTGGACCATTCTCTAGTAGAGCGCTTGATTGCCACCCATCAAATCACACGCGAGGAAGCGCGCTACCACCCACAACGGAATGTTATCTACCGTACGGTCGGTGATAAACCCAAAGTCGAGATTGAAGTCAATTCGCTCACTCTGGCAGTCGGCGACAACTTACTGCTCTGTTCTGATGGATTAAGTGGCATGGTGGAGGATGAGCGGATTTATAAGCTGGTTTTGGAGGCGAGCAATCCACAGGCAGCTTGCGATACGTTAATCGAGGCGGCGAATGCAGCAGGCGGGCAGGATAACACCTCAGTAGTAATTGTTAAGGTGGTGGAGTCGTAAACAGTACTTGCAGATTTGGATGCAGATTGGGATGAATGATCATATTAACTTCAGCGCAACCTGGCACCGGTCGGTTTATCTGGCTACGACCACGCCGCAGCAGGCTTATGTTTTGTTCGATGCCTGCCCGGTTTCATCCGGCCTGGGCGAAACTGCCGCGCCGATCAATTATTGTCTGGTGCTTGACCGTAGCGGATCAATGGCTGGCGAGAAGCTGAGAAATATGAAAGAAGCTGCCCAAATGGTTATCGACCGGCTGCGTCCGCGCGACCTGGTATCCGTGGTGATATTTGATGATGCAGAACCTGCTGGTCTGGTGGTACCCTCCGGACCGGCGCAGGACCGGGAGCGGCTGAAACAGAAGATCGGGATGATTGAAGAACGCGGTGGCACGCATATGTCGACTGGGATGCGCCTGGGATTGGCTGAATTGAAACGCGGCCAACGCCCTGGTTATGTCAGCAGCATGCTGTTGCTCACTGATGGACAGACCTGGGAGGACCAGCAAACCTGCCGTGATCTGGCGGACCAGAGCCGGGCAGCAGGTATCCCGATTTATGCCATGGGGCTTGGCATTGGTGGCGAAAACAACTGGGATCCGCGCTTGCTGGAGGATCTGGCTCAGCGTTCGGGAGGAGAATGGCTGGTGATCGAATCGCCGGACCAGGCCTGTGCAGTTTTCGAGAAGATATTAAAAGCTGGCTGGAATATGGCGATGACCAATGTCCGCCTGACCATTCGGTTGGTGCAAGGCGTTGCACCCCGCTCAGTCTGGAGGGTGAGTCCCTTGATCAGCCGTTTGGACCATCACGAATTAGCACAGCATGACATTCAAGTCTTTTTGGGCGATCTTCAAACTGGGATAGGTCAATCTGTTTTGGCAGAGTTGATCCTTCCGCCTCACCCGGCTGGTACGTATCGCCTGGCCCAGGCAGATATCACATACAATGACCCTGGCAGCGAGCTGATCGACCAGAAGGAAGCGATCGACCTGGTTATCAGTTATTCGGATGATACCGCACAGACCGAACAGATGGATGGCAGACTAATGAATATCATCGAGCGGGTCGTTGCCCACAAGTTACAAACCCGAGCCTTAGATGAAGCCGAGCTAGGAGAGATCGCCCATGCCACGCAACACCTACGTGCGGCTGCCACACGCTTGTTGGATCTGGGTGAGGTCGACCTGGCCCGCGCTGCCGAACAACAGGCGCAGCAGATCGAACAGGATGGGCAAATCAATCTTGCAACAGTTCAAAAAATGCGTTATGCCACCAAGCGTTTGGTGAAACTTGATTTCTAATATACTATAATCACAGGAAAGTATGATCTCATCCGAGTCATCATAAGGAATCCCGTCTCAAAAAGTGATCAAGGAGGTCAATAAATGTCATCGATAACCTGCCCAAGCTGCCATATGGCCGCCCCCGCCGGGGCAATCTTTTGTGATAACTGTGGATACGACCTGCGCACGGTCAATGCTGCTTCACCACCATTGCCGCCGACCCAACTCGTTCAGGATTCTGGATCAGCAGAAATCATCTGTCCCAATTGCCGGCACTCGAATATCATTGGCTCGGCTTTCTGTGAGAATTGCGGGTCCCAGCTCACTCAGATAACGCCCCCGCCGGCAAAACCGGTCCAACCGCCGGTTCCAGCGCCGGCCGCTGCACCGATGCCACCCGTACCTCCAGCACCAACGCCGAAGGTTGTCCCTCCCACACCGCCTTCTGAAGCGGACACATTGGTGGGCGAAGCACCCACAGCCCACCCGCCTGCACCCGTACTGGAGTCTATCCCGGGTCGGTTTGTGATCCAAAGTCTGAATATTTCAATCCCGATCCCTTCTGGTAAGCAAATAGTTGTCATTGGTCGAGAGGACCCAGTCAGTGGGGTATTTCCAGATATTGACCTCGATCTGCACGGAGGTCACGAAGCGGGCGTGGGCCGGCGTCATGCCCAGCTGGTCTTGCAGGGCGGGCATGTATTGCTCGAGGACCTGGATAGTGTTAACGGAACCGTCGTCAACAAAGTGAAATTATTACCACATAAACCACAACCCGTGCAGCATGGCGACGAAGTGCGCTTTGGTAAGATGCTCTTGATATATATGAGTAAATAATTTTGAGACATGCCAGTACCATTCCGGTAGTCACCTGTTCGGCATGTGGCTATTCTAATCTGCCCGGTGAAATGTTTTGCCAGAACTGCGGCGTCCAACTCCCACCGGTCGCCAGCGTGCCTCCTCCGCCACCGACGCCCGTCGTGGATGATTCTGCACAAAGCAATCTTGCGCGGACCCCGGAGAGGAGCCAGGCGTCTCCCATGAAGCCATTGCCAGACGTTTCCACACAGTCTGAACAAGCTGGAGATGAGAAACAATTTTTGGGCAGATTTATTCTACAAGCAAAGGGTGTCGAAATCCCAATCCCTCCAAACCAGCCGGAGTTAGTTATCGGTCGGACAGATCCTGTGCAGAATATATATCCGGACGTGGATCTGGCAGATTTAGAAGGTGAGAGGAGTGGAGTATCGCGCAGGCATGCCCGGATTATAAAACGACCGGATGGCATTTATATTGAAGATCTGAATAGTACAAACTTCACTTTCTTGAACCGTAAGCGCTTACAACCTGGGCAAACCTATCTCTTGAAAGATGGAGACGAGATCCGCCTGGGTGTACTGACTCTGGAATATCGTTCGTAATCGGATTATTCGTTTCGTTTTGAAGGAGGTCCTCATGGTGACGTTGGAGGCAGCTACAGCGACGGATCCAGGACGTGAGCGTAGCGACAACCAGGATCGAGTATGGGCGCAGGTTTACCAGCCTTCGGAGGGCGAGTCAATTGGGTTATTCCTCGTATGTGACGGCATTGGAGGTCACCTGGGCGGTGAGTGCGCCAGCCATTGGGCTGTCGAGGCAGTCAAACGTGAAATGGATGACTTCTTTGCTCCTAAGGATCCCCGTGGGACGGTGGCGTTACCGAAAAAGGAGCTGGATTTGATCCCCGAAGACCTGGAAGTAACTCGTGTATCGGGGATGAGGAATATGGAAATGCTTGTGCGCCAGGCCGTCCAGCGGGCTAACCGGGTGGTCTATGATTACGCTCAGCAGAAACCGGATGAAGCTGGAGATGCAGGTACAACCATCACGCTCGCGCTCGTTTTGGATAACCGGGCAGTGGTCTGCAACGTTGGTGACAGCCGGACGTACCTGATACGGAATAATAAGCTGCAGCAGATCACGAAGGACCATTCGCTGGTGGCAACCATGGTCGCCAACCACCAGATCGGACCAAGCGAAGTCTATACACACCCGCAACGCAATCTCATTTATCGTTCGCTCGGGATTAAGAGTGAGGTCGAAGTAGATATTTTCGTACAAATCCTAAAGTCGGGCGACTATCTATTACTATGTTCGGATGGTCTGTGGGAGATGCTGCCAGACGAGAAATTATTGGTGCAATTAGTGACGAAAGCGGAAACATCACAGGCAGCCTGCCGCCAGCTGGTAGAGGCGGCAAACCGGTCCGGTGGCGCGGATAATATCGGCGTGGTGGTGGTAAAGATTTTCTAGCCAGCCCGGAAGCTCCAGTATGGGTTTACAGCCAGGAGAGGTAATCTATCAGCGCTACCGCATCGTCAAATTGTTGGCGCAGGGTGGTTTTGGAACGCTTTACCGCGCCTGGGATACTGCGCTTGGTAGGCCTTGTGCGCTAAAAGAAAATCTGGATCCTTCTCCGGGAGGGCAACGCCAATTCCTGCGCGAAGCAAAGATTCTTGCCAACCTGATCCACCCAGGCCTGCCACGCGTAACTGACTATTTTCTAACCCAGGGGCAAAGCCAGTACCTGGTCATGGATTATGTGGAAGGCCAGGATTTGCAGGAGATGCTGGAGGATCGCGGCGGTCCATTGCCGGAAGCGCGCGTTCAGGTCTGGGCTGGACAAATCTGCGATGCCTTAGTCTATCTTCATGCACAAACCCCCCCGGTAATCCACCGAGATATCAAACCGGCTAATATCAAAATCACGCCTAGCGGACAGGCAGTGCTGGTGGATTTTGGGATTGCCAAGGTATACGACCCCAAACTGAAGACAACCCTGGGAGCGCAAGCCGTTTCACCCGGCTATTCGCCATATGAACAATATGGAAAGGGGAAAACCGACCCGCGTACAGATATTTATGCGCTGGGCGCCACCCTTTATACTTTGTTGACAGCCCGCGAGCCGCCGGAGAGCGTGCAGCGCGTGGTAAATGATCCTCTGGTGCCGCCGCGCCAGCTGAACCTGAGCTTATCGATGCGAACTTCAGCCGCCATCATGAAGGCGATGCAGATGGACTCCACGCAGCGTTTTCCGAATGCTGCTGATTTCAAAGCCGCGCTGACGCCGCCGCCCGTTGTCAGGCAGCCTCCAGTCCCAGTCAGTACCCCTCAATCTGGCTCCCTGGCTCCCAAATCAGCCTTAGCCATACCGTTGCCAGTGGTATTGCCATGGGGTTGGATCAGCTTGGTGATTGTCCTGTCGTTGGTTATCCTGTTCCTTTTAGTTCAGGTTATGCGAGCCAAACCGGGGGCAGTTTTGCCATCTCAACTGGCGGCTCAGCCGGTTGCCTCCTCGATTTCTACCAGTGCAGTTTCTAGAACCACTGCAAGCTCTATCCCGAACCAGCCAACTGCTACAGTTCTCACCAGCACGTTAGAACCACCTGTGACGCCCTTTGTCTATAATGTCCAATCAGGAGACACCTGCTCAGAAATAGCTGAGGCGTTTGGTGTTTCGACCAAAGCGATTGTGGCAATCAACCCGGATCTGGCTGCGGATTGTGGCGTGCTATACGCCGGTCAGGCGCTGCTAATTCCCAAACCAGCAGGCTCGCAGGTCCCATTTATCCCATCCCGTTCACCTACACCTCGACTTCCCCAGGTCACCAAAATATCCACTGTGGATGGAATGGAAATGGTGTTTATTCCCGCCGGAGAATTCCCGATGGGCGCGGATGATACCGATCCTGAGGCAGGTCCGGTGGAAAAACCACAGCATTGGTTGTATCTTAGCCCTTATTGGATCGATCTCACCGAAATAACCAATGCAATGTACCAGCAGTGTGTAACGACAGGTGATTGCCAACCTCCAGAAAAGACCAGCTCGAAGACCCGCCCGGCTTATTATGGTGAGTCGCAATACCAGGACTATCCGGTTGTTTTCATCTCTTGGGAAGATGCTTCAACTTATTGTCATTGGGCAGGCCGGCGCTTACCCACTGAGGCGGAGTGGGAAAAAGCCGCCCGGGGCACTGATAGCCAGCTCTATCCCTGGGGAGATGTACCGGCGGATTTCCGAAAAGCTAATTTTAATAACCTAGTAGGAGATACAACTCGGGTAGGTTCTTTTCCAGGTGGAGCCAGCCCTTTTGGAGCGTTGGATATGGCGGGGAATGTTGCTGAGTGGGTGGCGGATTGGTACGGTGAGGATTATTATGCTGCTTCGCCGTACAAGAATCCGCCAGGTCCGAAGAGAGGTGATTTCCGCATCTTGCGCGGTGGGTCGTGGTTTAATACAGCGAACGCATTACGCACAACCTTTCGCTTGTGGAATTATCCCAACCTGCGTTCGGAGACGATCGGTTTCCGCTGTGGCAATTGATTGTTCTGGGCAATGATTTCTAAAGAAAAACAAGAACCTGTTATTTTGTAGCTGGTCGTTTGGTGTAAAATCGGATTAGGATCATTAATATCTTGTATCCCGAAAGATGTTTGTCACAGGAGGATGTGAATGAATACGGTAATCTGCCCACATTGTGGCACGCCGAACGATTCACAGGCACGTTCTTGTACCAAATGCGGCAAGCCAGTATCTGTTTCGCCATCACCTTCCGATGTGCAAGCGCCGCTTTGTCCTCGATGTCACACTCCGGTCAGGACAAGCGCCCGTTTTTGCCCCTCTTGCGGCTATGACCTGTTGCAGCAACCTGTTCCGGCGGCTAAACCTGCTGCAGCCAGACCAGCCAAAACGCCTGTGGCTGTTCCGGTAGACCCACACAAAGGTGTGCAACAGCCAGCCGTTCCGGTAGGGAACCTGCCCCCTGCCAATCCACCACCCGCGGCACCACCTCCTGGACCTCCTCCTGCCAACCGCACGCAAATGTTGAGCGACATGACCGGTATTACAGGTCTGATCTTACGTTGGATGGGTGGTAATACCCAGAATTATCCGATTTCTAAACCGGTCCTGTCCGTCGGTCGCGCTCCGGACAACGACATCGTAATCAACCATCCTGCTGTATCCGGGCATCACCTGACAATCACCATAGCAGGGGAAGAAGCCACGGTCACCGATTTAAGCAGTACCAATGGGACACAGTTGAACGGTCAGCGCATCCCTCCCAACACCCCGCGCTCTGCCCATGGCGGGGATGTGATGCGCATGGGTGATCTGAATGGCAACTGGGTCAGTCTGGCTCTGGAAGGTGCTGGGGGTGAAGCGATCCGTACCCTGTCGCTGGGAAAGCTTGACCTCTCGAAAATGACCACCATTCTCATCGGCCGTGACCCGAACTGTTATCTGCCCTTGAACCACCCGACGGTCTCATTTCACCACGCACAGATTTTCAAACAGGATGGTGGATTAGCGATCCGGGATTTAAACAGTACGAATGGGACGTTTGTAAACGGCAAACGCATCGCGGTCGCTCCACTTTCCAGCGGCGACGAAATCCAGCTTGGGCCCTTCAAGCTGACCTATGATGCCCAACAGCAAAGCCTGGCGCAATCGATGCGCCTGGGTCACTGCATCGAGGCTATCCAGCTGGGGCGGGAAGTGGCGAAGAAGCGTTTGATCTTGAATGATGTCTCTCTAACGATCAACCCCGGGGAGTTTGTGGCGTTGGTGGGTGGCAGCGGCGCCGGCAAGAGCACTCTGATGAAAGCCATGAATGGTTATGAACCGGCTAACCGTGGGCAATTGTTGATGGATGGCGAGCCGCTGTATGCTAAACTGGACCTCTACCGCACTCAGATGGGCTATGTACCGCAGGACGACATTATCCATCGTGCTTTGCCGGTGCATACGGCGCTCTATTATGCCGCCAAACTACGCCTGCCAGATGCCCGTTCCTCCGAAATCGAGGCACGCATACAGGATGCGTTGAGAGCCGTGGAGATGACCGAGCATGCCGAAAAGCCGGTGCGAATATTGAGCGGTGGGCAGCGCAAGCGGGTCAGCATCGCTGTGGAGCTGCTGAGCCGGCCGACCCTTTTCTACCTCGATGAGCCTACCTCAGGCTTGGACCCTGGACTTGAGAAGAAGATGATGTACGACTTGAACCGGATTGCGGATGAAGGACGGACAGTCGTGCTGGTAACCCACGCTACCGCGAATATCGAACAATGTGATCACGTCGCCTTTCTCTCCTGGGGCCGCCTAGCCTTCTATGGTCCGCCGAATCAGGCGCTGTCGTTCTTTGGAGTGCGCGACTTTTCGGATATTTATTTGAAGCTCTCACAGGAGATCGATCCGGCGCGTGGCAAACCGGTGCCGCCGGAGCTACAGAACTATTATCGTCCTGGTTCCTCTGGGAAAATGAACGCTGGAGTGCTTTGGGCGGATCACTTCCGGAATTCTCCTCAGTTTCAAAAATACGTCACGGAGCGCCAGAGCCGTTTGCGGATGCCAGGAGCGGCCGGGCAAGTTGGGGCAACGCCCCTACGCCGTTCAAAGGATTCATTCCTGCGCCAAACATTGATCCTGGGGCGTCGCCAGTTCGACCTGATCCGATTTGATTGGAGGACACTTTTCATCCTGCTGGTGTTATTGCCCTTGATCGGCGCTTTGTTCGCCATGGTCAACAAAGAAGATTCTCTGGTCGGCAGACCCGGTACGATCGCCCAGATTGAATCAGACTTGACCAAAGAGCTAGAAAAGGATGGGCTGGTACTCGATGAAAAGATCGACTATATGCCCTCAGTCGATGCAGAACTATTATTAACTATGATGGCCCTGGCATTAACCCAGGCGGGTGCATTTTCCGCCGCCTACGAGATTGTCAAAGAAAGGGCGATTTTCAAACGCGAACGCGCGGTGAATCTGAAAGTCACCTCTTATGTATTCTCGAAAATGTTTATTCTGGGTTTGTTCTCGCTGTTCCAGGTAGGCGCTTTTATGCTGGTCATTGCAGCGGCAGTCGATATGGGTTACAAGGGCACCATTTTTGGCATTGGCTTTGTGGAGCTCTATATCTCATTCTATCTGGCTGTATTGGCGAGTATTGCCTTTGGTCTGTTCATCTCGTCTGTAGTTCCAAGCCAGGATGTTGTCCTGTATGCAATCCTGGCGCAGCTATTCGTGCAGATCGTTTTGAGCGGCACGATGTTCCCGCTCGAAAATAACCCTGCTTCGCTGGGTGTACCGGGGTATTGGGCTACTCTTTCTGCCGGATCGATTGTGGATTTGCCAAAACTAAACGAAGAAGGCCGGTCCTGTTCGGTGCAGGAAATACCGAATATGCAGACCGGTGCGAAAGAATTGAAAGTGATCTGCAGCGAAGTAAAACAGGACCAGAAATTGCCCTACGAACACACCAAAGAGAATGTGGTGTATACCTGGTTTGGCATGCTGACGCATATGATAATCTGGCTACTTTTGACTGTGATTATTGTAACGCGCCAGAAATCTGATTAGTGGTTTTTACAGGTTCAAAATGTGTGCTGCGGCGAATCGCCAGGCTGCTTTCTGCCAGCTTTGCGGGCGGAGGATGGTTGGAGAGGGTCGCACTTTCTACCATAAAGAATGGCCGGAGGGTGTGACGCTGCATATCTGCGCCGATTGTGAACGCGAAAAACCCCGCTGCCAGCAATGTGGATTGCCGCTGGCGGCGAACTCTACCAGCGGTTTATGCGAGACTTGCCGGGCTTCTTTACAGGTTTGTCTAGCTTGTGGACGACCTGTAACCGGCAAATCCCTGGAATTTGATGGCTTCGGTCCTTATTGCTTGGATTGTTACCACAATCGACCGCCGTGTGATATCTGTGAGGCGCCGCTCACCGATGAACGCTGGCAGCTTTCGGATGGTCGGATAACATGCCGATATTGCCATGCCAGCGCTGTCTTCACCCCAGATGTTGCCGGCGCTTTATTTGAGCAAATGAAAGAGGTTGTGTTCAACCAGCTTGGCTTCGAACTGAATATACCGACCGGTCTAGCCTTGGTTGACCGGAACCAATTAAAAGAGGTGATTCGTCTACAAACTGATGGGAGACAAGAGCCATCTGATGCACACCAGGACCTGGATCCTGAGCAAACTTTGGGAATATATGCCCGCCGCGGGATGCGGCGCGGCATTTATATCCAGACCGGTTTACCGCGTATGCTCTTTTTACAAGTGGCAGCCCATGAATATGCCCATGCCTGGCAGGGTGAGAATTGCCCGATCCTGCGCGATAAGCTTGCCCATGAAGGATTCGCTGAATGGGTAGCCTATCACATAATCGGATATTATGGTTATCGTAACGGACAGGAGCGCATGTTGGCTCGTCAGGACAGATATGGTCAAGGCTTGAAATGGGCGCTGGACTTTGAGCAAAGCCGAGGCGCACATACTGTCGTTGAGGCATGCCGGAGTATGGTCTGAGGACCGATCGCGACGATTTCGGGTCATTAGGATTTTTGATACTTCTATGGATACTTCAGACCTGCCGGATTCTTTGCCTGATCTCTCTTTCCGAGTCTCGACCCGAGTCGTGCCTGCCGGTGAAGGACCCCGGCTGGTCTATGGATTGGTTGAAATTAATGGAGGTCAGGGAGCTGCGGCGTTACCCACAAACCTGGGATTCCTGATTGATACCAGTGAATCTATGCGGATCCGCCTGGTGACAGAAAAACAATTTGCGGAGCTGGTCAAAAACGGCCTGGCTAAGGAAGTGATGACCGATGGCGTTCCAGCTTACCAAATCACAGCCGCGCCTAATGAATGGATGGCGCAGCTTCCACGCCGGATCGACTATGTATCGGATGCTTTAAGAATCGCCTCTGAAATGTTACGCGAGAGCGATTATTTTTCCCTGGCAGCTTTTGCCAGCCAGGCGCAGGTGCTTATCCGGCAGTCCAGTGGAAAGGAACGTGTTCGACTTAAGCAGGCGGCGCTTGAGCTTGAATCGCTGCAATTAGGCAATGAAACTCAAATGGCTGAGGGATTGGCGCTGGCTTTTTCTGAGACGCAAGGCGCACCGGGCGTGCAATTTTCGAGTCGTTTGATTGTCCTGACCGATGGGCACACCCGTAAGGTGAAAGAATGCTATACCTGGGCAAAACATGCCCGCAAGGCTGGCATAAAGCTGACTACCATGGGGATCGGTAATGAGTTCAATGAGGACTTGCTGATCCCACTGGCTGACATCTCCGGTGGTAATGCCTATTATATCGAATCGCCAGACAAGCTCTGCGCGGCTTTCGAACAGGAGTTGGGCGTGGCTTTGCACATCAGCTATCGTAACATGGAAGTCAAACTCCATTTGATGGATGGCGTTCAGCTGCGCCGCGTTTATCGGGTTTTGCCGGAACTGGGAGACTTTGACCAGGGTCCCGAGATGGATGGTAGCTATTCCCTGTTGTTGGGAGACTATGCCCCGAATTCTCCGGTCGCCTTGTTATTGGAGCTGGTTGTGCAAGCCGGGCAACCGGGCAGTTATCGCCTGGCGCAAACGATGTTGGCCTGGGACGATCCAGATCTGGAAGGGGGTCGCCAGAGATTGCGCAAAGATGTTATGATCGAAAGATCCGACTCGCTGACTATACATCTGGATGAGCATGTCATGGATATGGTTGAGAAAGTAGGCGCATACAAAATAGGGATTACTGCCCTGGAATCAGCTCATACGGCAACCCAGGATCAGGAACCGGATAAAAAAGAGGCGGCAACCATCCAGTTGCGCCAGGCCGCCACCCGCTTGTTGGACCTGGGCGAAACTACTCTGGCAAGCGCGATGTTCAACCAGGCGGATTTATTGGAACAAAGCGGGAGCCTGGATCCAGAAGCGGCGAAGCAGTTGCGTTATGAAACTCGCCGTCTGACCCGGCACTAGCCGGTAAACAGAGGATTTTAAGGATGTCTGATTTATTGAAATTGACCAGTATGTGTAACCGGGCAGCGGTCCCAGTGATTGACCAGCCGCAATTGATCTATGTGCTGACCGAGCTGGTACCAGGGATGGCAATTTCCAATGTGCGGCTTCCTTTGAACTTTTCGTTGGTGCTGGACCACAGCGGGTCGATGGCGGGCGAGAAGCTGCGGACGATGAAAGAAGCCGTCAATCATATTATTGATCAGCTAGGCGAAGATGATATCATTTCGATTGTTACCTTCCAGTCAAGGACTGAAATCCTGGCGCCGGCACAACCAGCCAGGGATAAAGAAGCTCTGAAACGTGCGGTTAATAAGATCCGGGATGGCGGTGGGACCAATGTCGCACCGGCGCTGCAAGCCGGTTTGCGCCTGGTCAGCCAGTCCCTATCGCCTGAGCGTGTGAGCAGGATCATCTTGCTCACGGATGGAGAAGCAACCGACCGTGAGGAAGACTCGCGCCGGATTGCCGATGAGGCCGGAAGCAGCAGAGTGCCGATCATCGGTTTGGGCTTAGGACATGAATGGAAAGAAGATTTCCTATTCGATCTGGCAGACCGCAGCATCCAGGTCTCACCAGGATCGCGCCTGGGGATGGCAGATTATATCCCCACACCCCAAGATGCAGACCGGATATTCAACGAGGTGTACCAATCCATGCAGGTAGTTGCTCAGAATGTGACAGTAAATTTGCGGATGGTACAGGGGGTTGAAGCGAGGCAGGTCTGGCAGGTAACACCGTTGATCCGCCATCTCGGTAACGATGTGATCCAGGGACGTACGATCCAGATTCAGACCGGACAACTGGAAAAATCAGGCATCGCATACCTGGCAGAGATCATGCTGCCGTCCCGCCCGGAAGGGGCAGTGCGCATCGCTCAGGCAGATATGACTTTTCAGGTGCCAGAGCAGGGCTTGCAACGCCAGGCGGCCGATCTGGTCGTTCAATATTCCAATGACCAGGCGCTGTATAACCAGATGGTTGGACGTGTCATGAATGTGGTCGAGAAAGTGCAGGCTTTCCGCCTGCAGACCCAGGCTTTAGACGATGCTCAGGTCGGAGATGTAAATAATGCCACTCGTAAGCTGCGTCAGGCCGTGACAATCCTGCTTTCGCAGGGTGAAACTGAGCTGGCTGGCCAGATGCAGCAAGAGGCCGATCGCCTGGAAGCGTCGGGGCAGGTCTCAAGCGAAGGGAAGAAAACGATTATGCTCACCAGCAGAAAAACGGTTAAGCTATCGGAATGAAACGGATCAGCGGATTTGATCCTGTCTTATGAGGATATGCTTGGTAATCATTCTCGATTGATGTACTTGTGGAGGGCCTGATATGACGACGACAAATTGTCCGAATTGTGGGAAACCGTTGCGCCCGGGGGCGAGGTTTTGTGGAAGCTGCGGCTATACTATCCCCGCCACAGCTTCGGCTCAGGCAAGTACACCACCGGCCAGTCCCGCTACCATCCCTTGTCCGCAATGCGGCAAACCGATTCGAGTTGGATCGAAATTTTGCAGCAATTGCGGTAAGGTGCTCCAACAAGAGCCTGCATTGCCAGAAACGCCAGGTACACCGGCGCCGCCGGTAGAAACGCCAGTTCTCGAACCTCCTTTGAAAGCGGCAGTTCAACCCAAACCCATTGCAGCACCTGCTGGAAGTCCGCCCGCTGGAAGCTCCTTATCCAGAGTCGCTGCCCCGACGCAGAGTGAGGTTGGCCCCGGTCATAAATTCATGTGGCCGCTGATAGTATTGGCGCTGTTGGTGATCTGCGTGTTGGGCGGCGGCGGAGCGTATGTTTTCTTAAAAGATCCTTTTGGCTGGTTCGCGGCGGCTAAAGCAAGTCCGACCGTGCCGGTTCCTAGCCAAACGCTTGAGCTGGCGGCGACCGCATCGGCAACGGAAGTCGTAATCTCAACCGAGAACCCGCCCACGCCAACCTTTACGGTGGCAGTTGTTCCAGCCGCTACTGCAACCCCGACTACGACCCTGACTGCCGCACTAGAGATTTCACCGACGATCGCGTTTTCACCTGCTGTACCGGTCACCGGTACTACGCCGTCTGCTCCCCCAGCAATCTTACTGGACGATGAATTCAATGGTCCATTGAACATCAATTGGAAAGCCTGGGGCAGCCCGCGACCGATACTACGCAGTGGACCTGGAGATAGCTGGTTGGAATTGACGGCCACGGAAAACCCTGCCATGGCTGGTGTCACCACCAGGATTCAGATCGCCAATGCCCCAGGGAATGTGATCGAGTTTGAAGGACAGCTAAACCCCAATTATGCGAATTTCCCACTGTTCTTCGATTGGGACCCGCTTCAATTTGATCGAGGGCCCGAGAATACCACCCTCACGGTATTGCATCTGGCAATTCAAAATAATCGGATTGTTTTGCAGGCGCCGGCGGCGAACAATACTTGCCAGCAAGAATTGGAAGGCGCCAAACAACATAGTTATGCGCTCAAATTCGTCGGTGACAAGCAAGTAGCGCTATATATTGATGGCCGCGACCAGGCGATCTGCCAGCTGGATTTAGGTATCATGGCGATCCCCGGGCGGATTTCATTCACCGGCACTGGCTGGGTGACGCATGTCCTTGTAACCGGTGCGGAACTGCCATAACAGTGCTGAGAGGAGGCACAAAAATGCCTTTACAAACAGGTCAGGTTTTTAATAATCGTTACCGTATCGTCAAATTGCTGGGACAGGGTGGATTTGGAGCTGTCTACCGGGCCTGGGATTCTAACCTTAACAAACCATGTGCCTTGAAGGAAAATCTGGATGTCTCCCCTGAAGCTCAACGCCAGTTCACTCGTGAAGCGACAGTTCTGGCAAACCTGTCTCATCCGAACTTGCCCCGAGTGACTGACCATTTTATTCTGCCCGGACAGGGGCAATACCTGGTGATGGATTTTGTGGAAGGCGATGATCTGGCCAGCATTTTGAAACAGCGTGGACCGGTTCCCCCTGAACAGGCTATCGCCTGGATATTACAGGTAGCGGATGCGCTTTCTTATTTGCACACTCGCCAGCCCCCGGTAGTACACCGTGATATCAAGCCGGCGAATATCCGCCTCACACCCGACGGGCGCGCTATGTTAGTAGATTTCGGCCTGGTGAAAATCTATAACGCGCAACTGCGCACTACCATGGGCGCGCGCGCGGTCACCCCGGGTTATGCTCCGCCGGAACAGTATGGTCATGGCAGCACCGACGCTCGTTCGGACCTGTATGCACTGGGAGCAACTCTATATAACATCCTGACCGGACAGGACCCTTTGGAGAGTGTGCAGCGCATGTCCGGAGCTCAAATGCGACTGGTCAACCAGATCAATCCGCGTATCGACCCATCGGTTGGCGCGGCGATCGAACGGGCGATGCGTTTGGACCCTAACCAGCGATTCCAGACCGTTGCCGAATTCAAGGCAGCTTTATTCGCACCACCAGCGCCTGCGGCACCAGTTTTTGTCAAGCCTGTTCCAGAGTCCTATGCTCAACCGGTCATCCGAGCGCCAGTAACTCCAAACGCTGCGGTTCGGCCGGCAATGCCGGCGCCGGCGCCGGTGGCATATCCAATATCTGCCCCAAAGCGCGAGCGCAAAGTGGGCATTTGGATTGGGATTGGGGCGGTGATCTTACTTTGCCTGGTTGGAAGTCTGATTGTGGCGGGCATGATCGCCTCCTCACAGACCCAATCCTCCCAAGCGACTTCCGACGCACAGGTAGAAGCGACGCTGGTCCAACGAGTGATGTTGACATCGACTTCTCTGGCGCGGTTGACAGCCACTGCACAAGCCCAAACTACTAAAGCTGCAGTGCTTGCCAATATCGAAGCCTCGCGTAAGCTTGTATATGGTCCAACTTCAGGAGCGTTGGAGCATAACAGCAATGACCTGATCTCTGCCCAGGATGCCGGGGTGAACCTGAGGGATTTCGTCGTTGAAGCGCGTTTCTTTAACCCCTATTCTACTTCCCAGGGAACCTGGGATTACGGGTTCATCTTGCGTCACGCAGAGAAGAACACGCATTTCCGGTTTGTGATCAAATCCGAGAAGAACTGGGCGTTGGTAAACAATAATGGCGACCCGGATGGTGTGATCATCGCTCAAGGTAAGCTACCTTCTCTGGATGTGAGTGAGAATGGCTCAAATATGGTGAAGTTGATTTTCCAGGGAGAGCGGGGTTGGTTCTTCTTGAATAACGAAATGATCTCCGAGCTCGATCTATCCGCGCGCACGAATCCGGGATCGATCTTCATTGCCACGGGTATTTTCCAGGGTGATGGAATGGCAGGCTCCTCCACCCGCTACTCTGATTTTTCGATCTGGTCTATCCCATAGGCAGAGAGGTCAGGATGCCCCTTTCCGATGGCCAGGTTATTAATAATCGATATCGTATTCGCGCGACGCTCAGTCAGAGTGGCCAGGAGATGGGCTATTCGGCTTTAGATATCAGCCTGAATTCACCGGTCGTAGTCCAGGAAATTCTTAATACCTCTCCAGAATGTATCCAGGAGTTCGGTTATGAAGCCCGGCGGCTGGCCAACTTGCGTCATCCGGGTCTGCCTTATGTGGTAGACCATTTTCTTGTGCCGGGTCAGGGGCAATACTTAGTCCTTGAATATGTAGATGGGAAGGATTTGCAAAGCCTGATTAGCCAATCTGGCAAGGGCTTGCCTTGGGCGCGTGTGGTAAGTTGGTTTGGACAGGTGGGCGAGGCGCTGGCATACCTGCACTCACAAACCCCTCCGATTATCCACCGTGAGCTCAAACCAGCTAATATCAGGATAACTCCGCGCGGCCAGGCGATGTTGGTTGGAAATGGCATCGCTCGCAGCGCTGACCCAAGCCAGCGAGCGACCTTTGTACCGGATTCAGGCTCGGTCGCTTTTATAAGCCCTGAATTTTATGCCAATGATGCCGATGTTCGCAGTGACATCTACTCGCTCGGGGCGACTCTCTATGCCACCTTGACCGGGCGCATGCCATTGGAAAGCCTGAAGCGCCAGTCTGGGCAGCCGCTTACACCACCACGGCAGATCAATCCGGCTATTCCACCCGGCATCGAGCAAGCGGTGCTGAGAGCCATGCAGTTGGCGCCGGAACAAAGGTTCCAGAACGTCCGGGAAATGCTGGCGGCGCTTGGGATTGCAGCTGGCGCCGGATATCCGGTGGCGCCAACTGTACAGATCGCTCAACCCGATGCGCTCACCCTGCCTGCCCAAGAGAAGAAACCGTCAGGCTGGGTGCTTGGGGCGATCATCGCGCTATTGGCTCTCTGTTTACTCGGCGGGATGCTCGGGGGTTTGGGGATTTACACCTATATCTACCTCCCATCCCAGACTGCCGCGAAACAGACTGATACGGATTTGGTCAAAACCGCCACCGCGCTTTTCCTGTCTCAGCTTGTCTCACCAACTCAGACATCCCCAGCCACTGAAAGAATACCTGAAACTGCAACTCCCAGCCTGACGCTAAATCCAACGCTGACCTCCAGCCCGATCCAACCACCCAGCCCAACTTTTTCTCCGAGCGCTACTCAATATCCTTCGCCGACTCCCATCCTCAGCCCTACCTTTGTCTTGTCTGCCAACCCGACCTGGGTGCCATGCCCGGGTACTTATCCCTCCCGGCTTCAAGTTGGAATCCAGGCCTTTGTGAGCTATGATCCACCCCTGGCGAATCGGGTGCGCACCCAACCAAACGGAGTCGCTCCGGTAGTGGGTTTCATCCAACCCGGCGAGCAAGTGGCCATCATCGGAGGCCCAATTTGCTCGAACGAATGGATTTGGTGGCAGATTCGTTCGATCCAGACTGGAATG
>Ga0209254_10001454_pt1 | contig 21265 bp, 23 predicted proteins | sample FrelakmetDIP11DI_FD_187148 | JGI IMG/M metagenome (GOLD analysis project Ga0209254, IMG submission 187148) | Freshwater lake sediment microbial communities from the University of Notre Dame, USA, for methane emissions studies - DIP11 DI (SPAdes)... | ecosystem: Environmental > Aquatic >...
CAGTCGCGCGGACGGAACCGTGCGAGTGTCTCCGGTTCGGCGAGGAGATCGCGAATGGTGTCGGCAACGATGAGCGGGAGTTCCGCGGCGAGACGTTCGTGGACCCGCCGGGCAAGTTCCCGGGCGATGCTGTCGAGCATTTCGCCGTCGAGGGCAGGACCGCCTTCCGGCGCTGCCGCTGGCTCGGGTTCGGGGAGCGATTCGACAATCGCCGCCGGCGGCTCCGCGTCGACCAGCACCGGGATGTCCATATCGGGGTCGATGGCGTCGACCAGAACCGGCACGTCGTCGGATTCGGTGCCGCTCTGGCGCCGCCTTTGCATCAGCGCATCGGCGCGGGCGAGAACGGATTTTGACATGGCCGCTCCTAACGCCCGCTGAGGTCGAAATAGCTGACCTCGTAGCCGCGATCCTTGTAGAACTTGACGCGCTCGCGGGCGCTGCTCCGGTCCGCATCCTCCTGGCCGACGACTTCGATCAGGCTGTGGAAGCGCGAGAAGCCGGGCGGGACAATCTGACTCAGGTTCATCAGGCGATCATCCTGCGGCAAGCTGTCTAGATTGTCGGTGATCAGGATCGGCGTCTCGCCGGCGAGCGGGGAGTCGCTACGGCAATGCGGCACGAAACCGAGCGCCGGATGCGTCCAAAGCATGCGGTCAACGCCGCTGGCGACCTCTGTTTCAGGGGCGAAAACCAGCATCGGCTTGTTCTTGGCATAGGCGCCGCCGAGCAGTGCGCAGGCGGCGGCAATCTTGTCCGAGGCGCCGTGGTAGAAGAAAACCTGGGTCAATTGAGCTTGCCCGCGCGTTGCAGCAGGTAGTGGGTGAGCAGCGGCACGGGGCGGCCGGTTGCCCCCTTGTCGGCGCCGGACTTCCAGGCGGTGCCGGCAATGTCGAGATGCGCCCAGTTGAATTTCTTGGTGAAGCGCGCCAGGAAGCAGGCGGCGGTGATGGCGCCGCCCATGCGGCCGCCGATGTTGCCCATATCGGCGAAGGGGCTCTTCAGCTGTTCCTGGTAGTCGTCCCACAGCGGCATGTGCCAGGCGCGATCGTGCGCTTCGTTGCCGGCATCGAGGAGATCGTGGGCCAACTTGTCCTTGTTGGCGAACAGGCCGCTGGCAACGGCGCCAAGCGCGACGACGCAGGCGCCGGTCAGGGTTGCCACGTCGATCACGGTATCCGGTTCGAAGCGTTCGGCGTAAGTCAGGGCATCGCACAGGATCAGGCGACCCTCGGCATCGGTATTGAGAATCTCGATGGTCTGGCCGGACATCGAGGTGACGATATCGCCGGGACGGCTGGCATTGCCCCCCGGCATGTTCTCGGTGGCGGGGACGATGACCGTCAGGTTGATCGGCAGGGCCATGCGGGCAACGGCCTTCATGGTGCCGAGAACGCTGGCGGCGCCGCACATGTCATATTTCATCTCGTCCATTTCGGCCGCGGGCTTGAGAGAAATGCCGCCGGTGTCGAAAGTGACCCCCTTGCCGACCAGAACGATCGGCTTTTCGCCGGCCTTGGCGCCCTTGTAGGTCAGCACGATGAGTTTGGGCGGTTGATGGGCGCCACGCGCGACCGACAGCAGGGAGTGCATGCCGAGTTCTTCCATTTGCGGGCGGTCGAGGATTTCGCAGCCCAGCTTGAATTCCTTGGCCAGCGCCTGCGCCTGCCCGGCAAGATAGGTGGGGTGACAGACGTTGGGTGGCAGATTGCCGAGATCCTTGGTCAGCGCGGTTCCCTCGGCAATCGCAAGGCCTTGGGCGAGCGCTTCTTCGGCTTCCACCAGTTCATTGCGCCGGGCGACGCCGAGCGTCAGCTTGCGCAACGGGCGGCGGACGTCGTTCTTCTTGCTTTTGAACTGCTCGAAGCGGTAGGTGGCATCCAGCGCAATCATCGCGGTCTGGCGCACCCGCCAGGCAAGGCTGCGCCTTCTCACCGGGATTTCGGTCAGGAAGATCGAGGCATCGAAGGCGCCGGTTTCGTTCAGTGTCTTGACGGCGGTGCGCACGGCGGCGCCGAACTCCTTTTCGTGAAACTCCTTCTCCTTGCCGAGGCCAATCAGCAGGGTACGGTCGCTCAGGGTACCCGGGACGTTGTGCAGAAGCAGTGTGCTGCCGGCCTTGCCTTCCATGTCGCCACGCCGGACGATGTCGGATATGTAGCCCTTGGCGGCCTTGTCCAGCAGTTCGGCGGCAAGCGTGAGCTTTCTCGTCTCGAAAACCCCGACCACGACGCAGGCGCTGCGCTGCTTCTCCGGGCTACCACTTTTTATGCTAAATTCCACAGGCTGCTCCAGTTCATGGAAATATCAGTGTCCGTGGGATTATCCACGCATTTTTTTGGTTTCGTCAAAGCATGATATTCGAGCGCGCCGCCCGGCGCGAGTTCGCTCAGGCAGCCGCCGGCATCAGCGTCGCCTTGCTGGCTATCCTGACCTCCACACAGTTGATCCGCCTGCTCAAGGACGCAGCCGGCGGACGCATCGCACCCGAAGCGGTAGCCTCGCTGCTCGGTTTCGCGGCATTGAATTTCATGCCCATCCTGCTTTCGCTAACCCTGTTTGTTTCGATCCTGCTGACGCTGTCCCGCGTTTACCGCGATTCGGAGATGGTGGTCTGGATTTCCTGCGGCCAGCCGCTGACGGCGTGGATTCGTCCGGTGCTCAAGTTCGCCTTGCCGATCGTGCTGGCGATTGCCGTGCTGTCGGGTTTTCTGTCGCCCTGGGCAAATTACAACACGGCCGAATACAAGCAGCGGCTTGCCGCGCGCAGCGACGTATCGCAAGTATCGCCGGGGGCATTCCGCGAAGCCAAGCGCGGTCAACGGGTGTTTTTCGTCGAATCCGTCGCCGACGATGCCTCACGTGTCGGCAATGTCTTCGTAGCGTCGATGCAGGACGGCAAGCTCGGTGTCGTGATGTCCGATACCGGCTATCAGGAAATTGCACCCAACGGCGACAAGTTCGTGGTCCTGGAAAATGGCCGGCGTTATGAAGTGGAGCCGGGAACGCCGAAATTCAAGGTCATGGAGTTCGAACGCTATAAAGTCCGTACCGAGGATGGCGAGGCCAAGCCGTCGGATCGGTCGCCGAACCGCCTGCCGATCACCGAACTGCTGTTGGAGACCAGCAACCGGGCGCGTGGCGAGCTGCTGTGGCGGATCGGCATGCCGGTCTCGGCGATCATTCTCGCCCTGATGGCGATTCCTTTGTCCTACGCCAATCCGCGTGCCGGGCGCTCGGCCAACATGCTGATCGCCATCCTCGTCTATGCCATCTACAGCAACATGATCTCGGTCAGCCAGGCTTGGGTAGCGCAGGGCAAGCTGTCGTTCGGAGTTGGCGTGTGGGCTGTGCATGCGCTCATGCTGCTGCCCCTGATGTTGCTGTTCTACAAACGTATCGTCGTGCGCATGCCGTGGCAGCGGGGGCGTGCCTGATGTTCCGCCTGCGTCTTTACCAGCGCTATCTCATGCGCGAAACCTTCGCTGCCATTTTCCTCGTGCTTGCGGCATTCCTTGCGCTTTTCAGCTTTTTCGACCTGATCAACGAACTGCGCAGTGTCGGCAAGGGCGGATATCAACTGGGTCATGCCGTGGTTTTCGTGGCCCTGAGCCTGCCCGGGATAATCTACGAGTTGATCCCCATCGCGGCGCTCATCGGCAGCCTGTATGCGCTGTCGACCCTGGCGCGGCACTCCGAGATTACCGTCCTCCGCGCGTCCGGATTGGCAACGCGCGACTTGTTGATGACGCTATTCCGGGTTGCCGGCCTGCTCGCCTTGCTGACCATGCTGGTCGGCGAAGGACTGGTGCCGTTTTCCGAGCGCATGGGGCAGGAACTGAGGACTAGGGCGCTGAGCAACGTGATTGCCCAGGGTTTCGAAACAGGGCTGTGGGTCAAGGACGGACGCAGCTTCATCAACATACGCAAGGCCACGCCCGATGCCCGCTTGCATGGACTGCGCATCTACAAGTTTGATCAAGCGAATGCGCTGGAGTCGGTGACTGATGTCGAGGAGGCCGAGTTCCAGCCGCCGGAACGCTGGCTGCTCAAGGGCGTCGTGCGTACCGTGCTGGAAGGCGAAACGGCGCGGGTCGAGCGTGTCGATACGGCCGAATGGCAGTCTGCGATTACTCCCGACTTGCTGTCGGTATTGATGGTCTCCCCGGAGCGCATGTCGTTGCCGGGCTTGATCAACTACACGCAGCACCTGTCCGACAATCGCCAGAAAACGGAGCGTTACGAAATCGCGATCTGGAAAAAGCTTGTTTATCCGCTGGCAACTTTCGTCATGGTGGCGCTGGCTCTGCCATTCGGCTACTCGCATAATCGGGTGGGCGGCGTGAGCCTCAAGATATTTTCAGGCGTCATGCTCGGTATCCTGTTCTACATGCTGAACGGGCTTTTCTCGAATCTCGGCGTGATCAACTCGTGGCCACCCTTCGCCAGCGCCACGGCGCCATCGGCCCTGTTCTTGCTGGTGGCGATCGGTATGCTGTGGTGGGTGGAGCGTCGCTGAGGCGACGCGTCGTTCATTTCATGTCGGTATAAACGATACGGGTGCCGGCGATCCGGTCATGCAGGAATTGCCGGTCCTTGTCGAAAAACGCCCAGAAGATGCCGATCCCGCACAACAGAACGCTCGGCCACGCAAGCAAATAACGCAGGACCGCCTGCAACGGACGAAGGCGTCTGCCATCATCGCCGATCAGAACCAGTTTCCAGGTCTTCATCGGCAGCGTCTGGCCGCCGTTCAGCCAGAACCACACGAAATAAATCATTAGCAACGCCAGCGTATGAAGCCAGAGCAGTTTGCCGGAAACGACCACCCCGAAGGCGTTGAGCACGATCTGGGGCAGGAGAAAGCCGATCAGCAGCACGGCGAAGACGACCAAACTTTCATAGAGCATGCACGCAAGGCGCCGCGCCATGCCGGGCGTTGCTTCCGGCATCAATTCTTGACGGACTCGGCCGCTGGCTGGGTAGCCGGCGTCGTTTCGATATCAGTGGCACCTTGCTGCTGTAGTGCCGGCGCTGGTTCGACAAGCGGTGGCGGCGCCAGGAGTTGCGATGACTTGCCCTCCTGCCGCACTCGCTGCTTTTCCTCGTGTGGCAGATTTGAATACGCTTCCCACTTCTGCTTGACTGTCTGCTTCTGCTCGGAAGGGAGTTGATTGAACTCCTTGTAGGTATCCCTGACCTTGGCGCGCTGCTCTGGGGTCAGTGTCGCCCACTCGCGCATGCGGTCCTGCACGCGCCGCTGTTCTTCCGGCTTCATGGCGGGATAGCGCTCGGCAATGCCCAGCCACTTCTTGCGGCGGATATTGTCGAGTTTGTCCCAATCCGCTGCGAGCGGCGCCAGAATGGCTTGTTGTTGCGTGCTTAGAAGGCTCCATCCGGGTTGCGGCGGGGTGCCGATGAATGCGGTGGTGGGCGGCTCGGCGGCAAGCGCTCCGGACAGCGCCAGGCTAAGAATTAGTCCGCCGATGTATCGTCTTTTAACCATTCCAAGAAGTCGTTATCCAGAAAGGCCTCGGGAGGCAGATCATCGGCAAGCAGCGCGCTGTCCATTTCTTCGAGTGCCGAAATGTAATTCACGCTGTCCAGATAGAAAGAAATCCACATGCCCAGCAGCAATGCCAGGACGGCAAGTATCTGCCGCATGTGGCGGTTGTCCGTTGCGATATGGAACCACGATGCGTGGTGGCCTGCCGGCACCATCTGCGGAATGGCTTGCTTCTGATGCGACAGCGCAAGATGACGAGCAGCCTCGAGCCGCCGTGCGGAAGCCGGGGGGATGTCTTTCAGTCCGTGGTTCAGCGCCTGCCGAACTCGCGATGCATAACGTTCTTCGTTCATAGCTTTATACCTCTTGCTGACAGGGCGGTTGCCAGCGCATGGGTTGCGCGCGAACAATGGGTCTTTACACTGCCTTCTGAGCAGCCCATCGCCGCTGCGGTCTCAGCGACATCCATGTCTTCCCAATAACGCATGAGGAAGGCTTCCCGTTGACGCGCCGGCAATTTTTTTATTTCGTCGTCGATTGCGGTCAGGGTCTCGGCCTGCAGGAGCTTGCTTTCCGGGGTGATCGGACCATGCGGCCCCTCGTCGGCGGCGAGTGTCTCCAGCGGGTCGTGGTCGTCCTCGCCATCGGGCGAAAAGGCCGACAGCACGGTAGTCCACATCGAACGGACCTTGCTGCGCCGGTAAAAGTCGCGAATCGTATTCTGCAGGATACGCTGAAAAAGCATGGGGAACTCTTCGGCCGGACGGTCGCCGTATTTTTCCGCCAGTTTGAGCATGCTGTCCTGAACGATGTCGAGCGCCCCTTCCTCCTCGCGCACGGCGAACATCGCCTGCTTGAACGCCCGGCGCTCAACGGATTCAAGAAAGAAAGCCAGTTCGTTGGATGAGGCCAGGTTCGTGTCTTTCGGTAAAAGGCCTTAAGAAGCCTGTGGTTATGCTGTAACGCCTTGACCGAAGAGGGTCACTGCTTTAAGGTTATACGCTTTTCAGGTAACAGCTTTATTAGGCTAGATAATGATGATCAGCGGAGCGGAAATTGTAATCAGGTGCCTGCAGGAAGAAAAGGTCGAATGTGTTTTCGGTTACCCGGGAGGGTCCGTGCTGCACATTTATGACGCACTCTTCAAGCAGGATCAAGTCAAGCATGTGCTGGTCCGTCACGAGCAGGCGGCGGTACATGCGGCGGACGCCTACTCGCGCTCGTCGCAAAAGGTGGGTGTTGCGCTCGTGACTTCGGGGCCGGGCGTGACCAATACCGTAACCGGCATCGCTACTGCCTACATGGACTCGATTCCGATGGTGGTCATCACCGGCCAGGTGCCGACCTACTACATCGGCCAGGATGCCTTCCAGGAATGCGACACGGTCGGCATTACCCGCCCCTGCGTCAAGCACAACTTCCTGGTCAAGGATGTCAATGATCTGGCGGTGACGCTGAAGAAGGCCTTCCACATTGCTGCAACCGGGCGTCCCGGTCCGGTTGTGGTCGATATTCCGAAGGATGTCACCGCTCAGGTGTGCGAGTTCGAGTATCCGAAGACCATTCAGATGCGCTCTTACAACCCTGTGGTCAAGGGGCATCTCGGCCAGATCAAGAAGGCCGTGCAGATGCTCCAGGAAGCGAAGCGCCCGATCATCTACGCCGGTGGCGGGGCCATTCTCTCCGATGCGGCGCCGCAATTGACCGAACTTGCGCACAAGCTGAACTTTCCGGTCACCAACACGCTGATGGGCTTGGGCGCCTATCCGGCCACCGATCGGCAGTTCGTCGGCATGCTTGGCATGCATGGCACTTACGAAGCCAACAACGCGATGCAATACGCAGACGTCATCCTGGCGGTCGGCGCCCGTTTCGATGACCGCGTGATCGGCAACCCCGACCATTTCGGCGAGGAAAAGCGCCGCGTCATCCATATCGACATCGATCCGTCGTCGATCTCGAAGCGCGTCAAGGTCGATGTGCCCATCGTCGGCAGTGTGGCTGACGTACTCGACGAAATGATCAAGCTGGTCGCCGGCGGCTTTACGGCCGATCCGGAAGTGGCCAACTGGTGGAAACAGATCGACGAATGGCGTGGTTGCGACAGCCTGCGCTACAAGCAGGATCAGTTGATCATGCCGCAGTACGTCATCGAAAAGCTTTATGAAGTGACTGGTGGCGATGCATTCATCACCTCGGACGTCGGTCAGCACCAGATGTTTGCAGCCCAGTACTACAAGTTCGACAAGCCGCGGCGCTGGATCAACTCCGGCGGTCTGGGCACCATGGGTGTCGGCCTGCCGTATGGCATGGGCGTGCTGATGGCCAACCCCAATGCGCAGGTGGCCTGCGTGACGGGCGAAGGCTCGATCCAGATGTGCATTCAGGAGCTGTCGACTTGCAAGCAGTACGGCTTCCCGATCAAGATCATCAACCTGAACAACGGCATGCTGGGCATGGTGCGGCAGTGGCAGGAGATGTTCTATTCCAAGCGCTACTCCCAGTCCTACGTCACGTCGCTACCCGATTTCGTCAAGCTGGCCGAGGCTTATGGTCATGTCGGCATGAAGATCGAAAAGCCTGAAGACGTCGAGCCGGCGCTGCGCAAGGCGTTTACCGAGCACAAGGATGATCTGGTCTTCATGGACTTCATTATCGATCCGGGTGCCAACGTCTTCCCGATGATTGCGGCCGGCAAGGGCCTGACTGAAATGATCCTCGCTGAAGATCTGTAAGCGGGGAGAGGAAAAAGAACATGCGACATATCATTTCCATCCTGATCGAAAACGAATCGGGTGCGCTTTCCCGTGTGGCCGGCCTGTTTTCGGCGCGTGGCTACAATATCGAATCGTTGACCGTGGCGCCGACGGAGGATCCCTCGCTGTCCCGGATGACCATCCTGACCCGGGGTTCCGACGAGGTACTCGAGCAGGTTACCAAGCAGCTCAACAAGCTGGTGGATGTTGTCAAGGTGGTCGATCTCTCCGAGGCAGCGCATGTCGAGCGAGAACTGATGTTGATCAAGGTTCGCGCCACCGGCAAGGACCGCGAGGAGATGAAGCGCATGGCCGATATCTTCCGTGGCCGCATCATCGACGTCACCGAATCGACCTATGTCATCGAGTTGACCGGCTCCAGCGCCAAGCTCGACTCCTTCATTGCCGCGCTCGATGCCGGCCTGATTCTCGAAACTGTCCGTACCGGTGTCTGCGGCATCGGCCGCGGCGATCGTGTTCTTAAAGTCTGACTATCTGCAACCAAAGAGGATTTCATGAAAGTTTATTACGACAAGGATGCCGATCTCTCCCTGATCAAGGGCAAGAAGATCACCATCGTTGGTTACGGCTCCCAGGGTCATGCCCACGCACAAAACCTTAAGGATTCCGGTTGCAAGGTCACAGTTGGCCTGCGCAAGGGTGGCGTTTCCTGGAAGAAGGCCGAAGCGGCCGGCCTCAAGGTCGAGGAAATTGCCAAGGCCGTCAAGGGCGCCGATGTGGTCATGATGCTGTTGCCGGACGAAAACATCCCGCAGGTGTACAACGAGGAAGTCGGGCCGAACCTGAAGAAGGGCGCCGCCCTGGCTTTCGCGCATGGCTTTAACGTCCATTACAACCAGGTCGTGCCGCGTGAGGATGTCGACGTGATCATGATTGCGCCGAAAGGCCCGGGCCACACCGTGCGCTCCGAGTACCTTAAGGGCGGTGGCGTGCCCTCGCTGATCGCTGTCTATCAGGACAAGTCCGGCAAGGCCAAGGACATCGCGCTCTCCTACGCGGCGGCCAATGGCGGCACCAAGGGTGGCGTCATCGAGACCAACTTCCGCGAAGAAACCGAGACCGATCTCTTCGGCGAACAGGCCGTGCTCTGCGGTGGTGCCGTGGAACTGGTCAAGATGGGCTTCGAGACCCTGACCGAAGCCGGTTATGCGCCGGAAATGGCCTATTTCGAGTGCCTGCACGAGTTGAAGCTGATTGTCGACCTGATGTACGAAGGCGGCATCGCCAACATGAACTACTCGATTTCCAACAATGCCGAGTTCGGTGAGTACGTCACCGGTGGCGAAGTCATCAACGAGCAGTCCCGTGCCGCCATGCGCAACGCCCTGAAGCGTATCCAGAACGGCGATTATGCCAAGATGTTCATCCTCGAGGGGCGTACCAACTACCCGGCGATGACTGCACGTCGGCGCCTGAATGCGGTGCATCCGATCGAGACGGTCGGTGAAAAGCTGCGTGACATGATGCCGTGGATCAAGAAGAACAAGCTGGTCGACCAGACCAGAAACTGATCCTGAATCCTGTCAGGCACAGCGCCAATCATGGCGCTTGCGCCTGACGATACAGTCTTCGCTCAGGGCGGTGTGGGATACCGCACCGCCCTTTCTCATTGCTGAAATCGCCGCTGATGAAAAGGTGTATCCTTTTCGCCTGCCTTGACCGAACTGTCACAACAATGATCGAACGCAAGCCACGCAAGACGCTGTTCAATCCGGAACTCAAGCGCCGCGGCATTTATGTGCTGCCCAACCTGTTTACGACGGCAGCGTTGTTTGCCGGATTCTTCGCCATCGTTCAGGCGATGCAGGGCGATTTCGAGCGCGCGGCGATGGCGATTTTCATCGCCATGGTGCTCGATGGCCTGGATGGGCGGGTGGCACGCATGACCAATACCCAGTCGGCTTTCGGGGCGGAATACGATTCGCTCTCGGACATGGTCAGTTTCGGCGTGGCGCCGGCGCTGGTCATTTATGGATGGGCGCTGCGTGACCTCGGGCGTCTGGGCTGGATCGCCGCATTCATCTACTGTGCCGGCGCGGCGTTGCGTCTGGCACGGTTCAACACCACCCTGGAAGTCACGGACAAGCGCTATTTCCAGGGCTTGCCGTCGCCAGCCGCGGCGGCCTTGGTCGCCGGCCTGGTCTGGGTAATGATCACTACCGGGGTTTCGGGTAGCGACGTGCGCTGGCTGGCCTGCCTGCTGACCATCTTTGCCGGCCTTACGATGATCTCCAATGTCCGCTACTACAGTTTCAAGGACGTCAACCTGAAGAAGAGCGTGCCGTTCTTCGTGATTGCCGCCATTGCGCTGGGTTTCGCGCTGGTTGCCTACAGTCCGGAGATCGCCCTGTTCGGGTTCTTCATCATTTACGGCTTGTCCGGCTATGTGCTGGCCGCGGTCGGCATGTTCAAGCGCAAGAGCATTTGATATTTCGGAGCAGAAAATGAAACAGCATCTGGTGATTTTCGACACGACCCTGCGTGACGGAGAGCAGAGCCCGGGTGCGTCAATGACCAAGGAGGAGAAGATCCGCGTCGCCCGACAGCTCGAAAAGATGCGCGTCGATGTGATCGAGGCGGGCTTCGCCGCCGCCTCTCCTGGTGATTTCGAGGCCATCCAGGCAATCGCCCAGGCGATCAAGAATTCGACCGTCTGTTCGCTGGCGCGTGCCAACGAGAATGACATTCGTCGGGCGGGGGAGGCAATCAGGTCCGCGAATTCGGGCCGCATTCACACCTTCATCGCAACCTCCAAGATCCACATGGAAAAGAAGTTGCGCATGACCCCGGATCAGGTCGTCGAGCAGGCGGTCAAGGCCATCGGCTGGGCCCGGGAGTACACCGACGACGTCGAATTTTCAGCCGAGGACGCCGGACGCTCGGACGTCGATTTCCTGGTCCGGGTTTTCGACGCGGTGATCAAGGCCGGGGCGACGACGATCAATGTGCCGGATACCGTGGGTTACAACATCCCCTTCCAGTACGCCGAATTGGTCGGGCGTCTGATCGAGCGCGTGCCCGACTCGGACAAGGTGGTCTGGTCGGTTCATTGTCATAACGATCTCGGCCTGGCGGTTTCAAATTCGCTGGCGGCGGTGCTGGCCGGCGCCCGGCAGGTCGAGTGCACGATCAACGGACTCGGCGAGCGGGCCGGCAATGCCGCGCTCGAGGAGGTGGTGATGGCGGTGCGTACGCGGAGCGATGTGTTTCCGGTCGAGACGCGCATCGACACGACCCAGATCGTGCCGGCCTCCAAGCTTGTGTCGCAGATTACCGGTTATCCGGTGCAGCCGAACAAGGCGGTGGTTGGCGCCAATGCTTTCGCCCACGAAGCCGGGATTCATCAGGATGGCGTGCTCAAGCATCGCGAAACCTACGAGATCATGCGCGCCCAGGATGTCGGCTGGGCGCAGAACAAGCTGGTTCTGGGCAAACATTCCGGGCGCAATGCCTTCAAGAACCGTTTGCAGGAACTGGGCATCCAGCTTGAAAGCGATGAGGCCCTCAACTCGGCCTTTGCCCGCTTCAAGGAATTGGCCGACCGCAAGCACGAGATCTTCGACGAGGATCTTCACGCCCTGGTCTCCGACGAGGTGGTTACCCCCGAACAGGAGCACTACAAGCTAGTCTATTCGCATGTCTGCTCGGAAACCGGCGAGATGCCGCACGCCAAAGTCATTCTCAATATCGGTGGCGCCGAATTGAAAGGCGAGGCGGGTGGCGGCGGTCCGGTGGACGCGACCTTCAAGGCGATCGAGAACGTCGTTGGCAGCGGGGCGGAACTCCTGCTCTATTCGGTCAATGCCATCACCACCGGTACCGATGCGCAAGGTGAGGTCACAACGCGGCTGTCAAAAGGTGGGCGCATCGTCAATGGCAATGGCGCGGATACCGACATCGTCATCGCCTCGGCGCGTTCCTACCTGAATGCCCTGAACAAGCTGTACTCGACGCCGGACAAGGTGCGGGCCCAGGGCGGCGTCTGAGCGGCAGATGCGCCTCAGCCTGCTGGCGCGGTTCTTTCTTCCAGTGGGCCGCGGGTGGCGCGAATATAGAGAATGACCGAAACAAAGAGTATGGCGGCGAGCAGCGTTTCACCGATCGCCAGTTTTTGCGACAGGCCGCTGTCGCTGGTCGCCCGGACCAGGCCCTCGAGCAGGTAGAACTGCACGAACAGGGAAACCCATTTGTACGTATAGCGCTTGCCGCGCAGGATTCCGAACAGTGGCGCGAGCAGCAGGACAGCTTTCAAGACCCACCATGATCCGCCCGGTTTGAGTGGCGCCCACCAGAGTTCCCAGCCGAGGGAGAGAAAGATCAGTGCAATCAGGCTGGCGCTGGCGGTAAGCCGGTAATGTCTGGCAGTCACGGTCGACTCAGTTTCAGGGCAATATTTGCCAGCCGTTGGCCCTGGGCGAAGGCGAGCCGGCTTTCGCTGTCGGAAAGCACGGGATTGCCGCTGGCGCCGGAAACATGGCTGGCGCCATAGGGTGTCCCGCCTTGCTGCGTTTGGCTGAGATCGGACTCGGTGAACGGCAGGCCCATGAGCAACATGCCGTGGTGGATGAGGGGCAGGGCCATCGAAAGCAGGGTCGATTCGTTGCCACCGTGCTGGCTGCTGCTCGAGGTGAAGACGCAGGCCGGCTTGCCGACCAGCGTGCCGTTTTGCCAGGCGGCGATGGTGCCATCCCAGAAGTATTTCAGCGGCGCGGCCATGTTGCCGAAGCGGACCGGGCTGCCGAGCGCCAGGCCGATGCATTCGTCGAGGTCGGCGACTTCGACGTAGGGCGCGCCGGAGTCCGGAACCGCAGCTTCTGCCACTTCGCAGATGGTTGAAACACGGGGTACGGTACGTAGCCGCGCCTGAACGCCGGGAACCGATTCGATCCCGCGCGCGATGCGCTCGGCGAGGGCGCGCACCGAACCGCGGTGGCTGTAATAGAGAACAAGGATATCGTGCATGGTCAGCTATTATACGGCTCCATGCAGACTCACTCCCGATATCGCCGGTCGACGCCCAAACCGGGTGTGCCGGTGACGATCTTCCGGCGCTTCCGGACCGAGAACATGATGCAGATCAGTTCCTCACTGGCGTTTACGACGCTGTTGGCGCTGGTTCCGCTGGTTACGCTCATCTTGTCCGTCGCCGAGGCGGTTCCCTATCTGAACCTGTTGCTGACCCGGCTCGAATTGCTGATTCAGGGATCGCTGCTGCCAAGCGGAACGGCGAGCACCATTTCCGGCGGCATCCTCCGGTTTTCGCACCGTGCGCAGCAGTTGACCGTGGCGGGCATCGCCTTTCTGAGCATTACCGTCTTCATTCTGATGCACACCATCGAACGCGCCTTCAACCACCTCTGGCAGGTCAAGCCGCGTCCCTTTATGACCCGTCTCAAGCTCTATCTTTTCGCGATGCTGGTGTGGCCTTTTGTTCTCGCCGCGGTGGCGGCGGCCATCTCGTTTGCCGTCACCGCCTCGCTTGGCTTCATCGAGGAGACGGAATGGATCCGCCGGATGACGTTCAAGTCGATGTCAGTACTTGTTCTCGGCCTGTTTTTTTCATTTCTCTATTACGCGGTGCCGAATGCGCCGGTTTCAGGGCGCGGCGCATTGTCGGGCGGCCTGTTCGCCACTTTGGCCTTTGCATTCATGCAGAAGCTCTTCGAATGGTATCTGGCCAGTTCCGCGATTCTGAAAAGTGTTTACGGCGCTTTTGCGGCCTTCCCGGTTTTTCTGATCTGGCTGCACCTGAGCTGGGCCGTCGTCCTGTTCGGGGGGCTGATCGCCGCTACGACCTCTCGCCCGGCGCGACGCTAAAGACTTCGATACTCGAGGTCTGTTCGGTGAGCGCGGTCGGGTGCACTTCGCGTATCCCGAAATTGTCCTGCTCGACCAGCAGGATCAGGCTGCCCTGGTGCTCGTCGAGTTTGCCGGTTGCCGCGACCAATGCCGGCAGTTCCCGAAACGGTGGCATTTCCGGAAGGATCAGCGCCGACAGATTGCCATCCTCGAGTTCAAGCGGCCGAATGACTTCGGCGGCAATCGCATGCGAAGCCAGTTGCTGCACGCCGAGCTCGATGTGCTCCGGGTTCTCGGAAATTGCCCAGCGCACGATGCCGACATGCCAGTTCGGTGTCGCCTCGGCACGGTCACCCGTCGGCTGAACGGCAACGATGTCGCCGACCCGCAGATGCGATGTCAGCCCGGTCATGTGCATCAGCGAATACCCTTCGGGGTTTTCGTTGGTAACCATCCATTCGCTGACCTGCCCCCCTTTTGCCGGATAGCGGATCAGTTGCCAGAGTTGTTCGAGTCCGGCGCACAGATTGACGCGATATGACTGGCGGCGGCGCGGATAGCGGCGCTTTGCCGGTTGCCCCCAGAACCTGCCGAGACGGCGCAGAACGCCATGCCCGGCCGGCGTGTCGGCAAAGGCGGGGAGTCCGAGGCTGCTCGCCGGCGCCCCCTGAGTCAGGGCGGCCAGGCGTCCGCGCGTATCGCGGGCGACGAGGTCGCAGGCGAAATAGAGGGCGAGGATATCGCTGGGCGGCGGGCGTCGCTCCAGGGCGTTGGCCGGAATGTCCTGATCGAGGTCGAGCCAGAACACGCCGCCGCGATCCAGCGGTGGGGTTTCGAAAATGTCTACCGACTTGACGCAGGAGGCGATGTAGTCGGCGATGAATTCGAGTTCGACCGAACAGAAAGATGCCGGCTGGGCGATTGCCGCCAGAAGAATATGGATATAGAGCTGCTGGATGCTCGGTGCGCCGTCCGCGCCCGGTGTTTCAGCAATGCCGAGGCGGCGGGCAGTGCGGTAGGTGGCGTGTAATTTCTGCCAGATGCCGACGCCATTGGGTGCGGCGACCAGATGGCTGATGCGGATATGCCAGGCGATGCATTGCATGACCAGGCGGAGCGTATGTTGCGACGCGTGTTGTGGCGCTGTACTCTGCGGGTCGAAGAGTTCTGAAAGGGTATTGAAGTATTCCTGGATCAATGTTTCCAGCAGTTCCTGGATAATGCCGATGCGTTGCCGCAGACTGCGCGATACCGGAAGCCTGACTTCGTGGAGCGCTGGCAGTTCGGCGGTGACGACGCGTTCCACATGCTTGAAAAGGAGATCAAGGAGCTTGACGCGCTGGCCGGTCGGGGTCGGGGATTCGCGCAACAAGAGTACTTGTTGATGCACTTCCTCGATATCGCTCGAGCCGGTTCTGCCATGAGCGACCGCGAGCCACTTCAGGACGGCCTTGGCTTTGCCGTCGATGGGTGGCGCAGAGGAAAAGTACAAATCGTCAGACATATTCGTCACTCAGAATAAACAATCTTCGGCGATTTCGCTACGGGAGAATGACCGGTGGCCGATGGGCTGGCATGAATGGTCGATTGCGCTTGGGAATGTCTCCCCGAGATCGCTCTAAGTGCTTTGATTTTCCTTGATTTGGCGCTATAATCTGCGGTCTTTTTTCAAGCAACGAAAGAATTTCCATGGTTGTCATCCGTCTTGCCCGCAGCGGCGCCAAGAAGCGTCCCTTCTACAATATGGTCGTGACTGATTCGCGCAATCGCCGCGATGGCCGTTTCGTCGAGCGTATCGGATTCTACAATCCGGTTGCTTCCGGCAATGCCGAAGCGCTGCGCGTCGCCGTCGATCGCCTGAGCTACTGGCAGCAGAACGGCGCCCAGCTGTCGCCGACGGTTGCCCGTCTGGTCAAGCAACACGCCGCCCAGCAGGCCGCCTGAGTAGTCGCTTGGCTGGCGACGACATCGTCGTTCTGGGTCGGCTGGCCGACCCCTACGGGATGCAGGGCTGGCTAAGGTTGTATCCCTTTGCCGATGATCCGCTGGCCTGGGGCAGAATGCCGGTCTGGTGGGTCGGCAAGGAAGGCGGGCCATGGCGCGAATGCGGGCTGAAAGGCCTGAAGGCGCATGGCGAGGGTCTGGTGGCGCTACTCGATGGCGTGCCGGATCGGACGGTGGCCGAAACAATGAAGGGTTTTCTGGTAGGGGCGCCACGCACTGCGTTGCCAAAAACCGAAGAAGACGAGTTTTACTGGGCCGACCTGATCGGCCTTGAGGTCATCAACACCGCCGGCGAGCGCTTGGGCAAGGTAGCCGGGCTGATCGAGACGGGCGCCAATGCCGTGTTGCGCGTTGTCGGCGATGACGCAAACGAGCGTCTGCTGCCTTTCGTGGCGGCGGTGGTGCTGGCGGTCGAGAAGGAAGCGGGACTGATCCGTGTGGCGTGGAGCAGCGACTGGTGATCCGGTTCGACTGCATCAGCATTTTTCCGGAGATGTTCGCGGCGGTAACGGAAAGTGGCATTACCCGGCGGGCGCTGGAAGAACAGCGCTGGGTGTGGCAAGGCTGGAATCCGCGGGATTTCGCCGATAACGCCTGGCGCCGGGTTGATGATCGTCCCTTCGGCGGTGGGCCAGGCATGGTGATGCAGCCGGGGCCGCTGGAAAAAGCGATCGCTGCCGCGAAGTTGAAGCAGCGCGAGGCGGGGCTGGCCAAGAGCCGGGTCATCTACCTGTCGCCGCAGGGCGCACCACTCACCCACGAACGGGTGATGCAGCTGGCGACCGGCGACGAGGGGATGATCCTCCTCTGCGGCCGCTATGAGGGAATTGACGAGCGTCTGATCGAGCGCTGCGTCGATGAGGAGATATCGATCGGGGATTTTGTGCTTTCCGGCGGCGAGTTGCCGGCGATGGCGTTGATCGATGCCGTCGTCCGCCAGTTGCCGGGAGTGTTGGGCGATGCTGCTTCGGCAGTCGAGGATTCGTTTGTATCGGGTTTGCTGGATTGTCCGCATTACACGCGGCCCGAGCTGTATGAAGGTCAGGCAGTGCCGGAAGCATTGATGTCCGGAGACCACAAGAGAATTCGTCGCTGGCGGCTGAAACAGTCGTTGGCGCGGACCCGGAAGCGCCGGCCGGATTTGCTGGCGTACCGCGCGTTAAGCGCGGAAGAGACGCAACTCCTCACGGAAATTTCCGGAGAGGAGCAATGCGGTGAGCAAGTTTTATAAATTTAAGGATCTCACATGAACCTGATCGAACAACTGGATCAAGAAGAAATTGCCCGCCTGGGCAAGACCCTCCCCGACTTCGCGCCCGGCGACACCATCGTCGTCCAGGTGAAGGTCAAGGAAGGCAACCGCGAGCGTCTGCAGGCCTATGAGGGCGTCGTCATTGCCAAGCGCAATCGCGGCCTCAATTCGGCGTTCACCGTGCGCAAGATTTCGTCCGGCGAAGGCGTCGAGCGTACCTTCCAGACCCATTCCCCGCTGGTGGCTTCGGTCGAAGTGAAGCGTCGCGGCGATGTCCGTCGCGCCAAGTTGTACTACTTGCGCGAGCGTTCCGGCAAGTCGGCGCGGATCAAGGAAAAGCTGACCCGCAAGACGGCCGCCTGAGCGGTTTTCGGGGGTTGACAGCAGAAGGGGCGCCGCGGCGCCCCTTTTTGATTTTGGCCCTGAATCGGGCGTCGACCGCAGCAGCAGGTTTTCAGGCCTGCCGCTTGTCTTTCTCGATCAGGGCGTACGCCGAATGGTTGTGGATGGACTCGAAATTCTCCGATTCCACCACGTAGGCGTCGATGCGGCCATCGGCGTTGAGGCGTGCCGCCACATCACGCACCATGTCTTCGACGAACTTCGGGTTGTCGTAGGCGCGCTCGGTGACGAACTTCTCGTCGGGGCGCTTGAGCAGGCCGAACAGTTCGCAGGACGCTTCGGACTCCACCAGTTGCACCAGTTCCTCGATCCAGACGAAATCGTTGGTGCGGGCGGTGACGGTGACGTGCGAGCGCTGGTTATGCGCGCCGTAATCCGAGATTTTCTTCGAGCACGGGCAGAGACTGGTGACCGGCACGACGACCTTGAGCGAGGTGATGATGTCCTTGCCCGAAATGTCGCCGATGAAAGTGACGTCGTAATCCATCAGGCTCTGGACGCCGGAAACCGGGGCGGTCTTGTTGATGAAGTAGGGGAAATTCATCTCGATGTGGCCGGTTTCGGCTTCGAGCTTGGCGATCATGTCGCGCAGCATCACCGGGAAGTTCTCGACCGAAATCTCGCGTTCGTGGCTGTTCAGGATCTCCACGAAGCGCGACATGTGGGTGCCCTTGAAATTGTGCGGCAGGCCGACATACATGTTGAACAAGGCGATGGTGTGCTGGATGCCGGCCGACTTGTCCTGCACCTTGATCGGGTGGCGGATGGCCTTGATGCCGACCTTGTTGATGGCGATCTGGCGGGTATCCGCAGTATTTTGAACGTCGGGAATTGGGATGCTGCAGTTGTTCATGTGCTGTTCTATCCTGATTATCGTGTTTCGGCACGGGCGCGCACGGCGCGAACGATGCCATCCTTGTCGAGGCCCAGTTCAGCCAGAAGCTGATTCTGTTCGCCGTGATCGATGAAACGGTCGGGCAGGCCAAGGCGCAATAGCGGCACCCTGATCCCCCGTTCGGCAAGCACGCGTTCGATTTCCGAACCAGCGCCGCCAATGACGGCATTTTCTTCGATGCTGACCAGCAGGGAATGGTTCCCGGCCAGTTCGACAATCAGTTCGGCATCGAGCGGCTTGACGAAACGCATGTTGACGACGGTAGCATCGAGTTCGTCACCGGCAGCGAGGGCAGGGGCGAGCAGGCTGCCGAAGGCGAGCAGCGCGACCCCCTTGCCGTGGCGGCGGATTTCCCCCTTGCCCAGCGGCAGGGTATCCAGAGTCGTCGCCGGGACGCTGCCACTGCCGCCGCCGCGCGGGTATCGGACCATGCTCGGGCCATCCAGCGCGTAGGCAGTGGACAGCATCATGCGGCATTCCGCCTCATCGGCCGGGGCCATGACCACCATGTTGGGGATGCAGGTGACGAAGGAAAGGTCGAAGGTGCCGTGGTGCGTCGGGCCATCGGCGCCGACCAGACCGCCGCGGTCGACCGCGAAAACGACCGGCAAATTCTGCAGCGCGACATCATGGATCAACTGGTCGTAAGCGCGCTGCAGGAAGGTCGAGTAGATGGCGACGACCGGCTTCAGGCCTTCGCAGGCCAGACCGGCGGCAAAGGTGACGGCATGCTGCTCGGCGATGCCGACATCGTAATAGCGGTCCGGGAACGTCTTGGCGAAGCGGACCAGGCCGGAACCTTCGCGCATGGCCGGGGTAATGCCGATCAGCCTGCCGTCGGCCCTGGCCATGTCGCACAGCCAGTCACCGAAAACCTGGGTGTAGGTCAGCTTGCCCGGGCTCTTGCCGGCCTTGATGCCTTCTCCAGGCGCGAATTTGGCGACGCCGTGATAGAGGATCGGGTCGGCCTCGGCCAGTTTGTAGCCCTGGCCCTTCTTGGTGATGACGTGCAGGAATTTCGGCCCCTTGAGTTGCTTCAGGTTCTCCAGGGTCGGGATCAGCACGTCGAGATCGTGGCCGTCGATCGGGCCGAAGTAGTGGAAGCCGAATTCCTCGAACAGCGTGCCGGGGGCGATCATGCCCTTGACGTGTTCCTCGGCGCGGCGCGCCAGTTCGAGCAGCGGCGGCGCCAGTTCGAGCATGTGACGGGCGCCCTCGCGGGCTGCGTTGAAGGTCTTGCCGGACATCAGGCGGGTCAGGATGTTGTTCAGCGCACCGACCGGCGGCGAGATCGACATCTCGTTGTCGTTGAGGATGACCAGCATGTCGGCATCGGCGACGCCGGCGTTGTTCATCGCCTCGAAAGCCATGCCGGCCGACATCGCGCCGTCGCCGATGATGGCGATGGCCTTGCGCGCCTCGCCTTTGTGCTTGGCAGCCAGCGCCATGCCGAGGGCGGCGGAGATCGAGGTCGACGAGTGGCCGACGCCAAAGGTATCGTAGGGACTCTCGCTGCGCTTGGGGAAGCCGGAGACGCCGCCGTGCATGCGCAGGTGGCTCATCCCCGTGCGGCGGCCGGTCAGGATCTTGTGCGCGTAGCACTGGTGGCCGACGTCCCAGACCAGGCGGTCGGCCGGCGTATCGAAGACGGCGTGCAGGGCGATGGTCAGTTCGACGGTGCCGAGGTTGGACGACAGATGGCCCCCGGTCTGCGCCACGGAATCGATCAGGAAGGCGCGCAGTTCGGTCGCCAGTTGCGGCAATTGCTTGCGTTCCAGCCGGCGCAGGTCGGCCGGGCTGTTGATGGTTTCAAGCAAGGAGAAGGCGCTCATTTCAGAATTGCCGGTGGCAGATGAAGTCGGCCAGCTGGGTCAGGCGCGTCGCGCGCTCGCCGAAAATCGAGAGGGCGGCGAGGGCATCGCTGCGCAATTCGTCGGCGTAGGCGCGGGCGGCATCGAGGCCAAGCAGGCTGACGTAGGTCGGCTTCTCGGCGGCTTCGTCCTTGCCGGCGGTCTTGCCCAGCGTCGCGGTGCTGGCGGTGCAGTCGAGGATGTCGTCGACGACCTGGAAGAGCAGGCCGGCGCGCTTGGCGAAGCGGTCGAGCTTGCCGCGCTCGTCGGGCAACAGCGGCTGGCCGGCGAGCGCGCCGAGCAGTACGGCGGCGCGGATCAGGGCGCCGGTCTTCAGCGCGTGCATCAGTTCGAGTTCAGGTTGGTCGAGCGCCTGGCCGACTGCGGCGAGGTCGAGCGCCTGGCCACCGGCCATGCCGCGCGAACCGCTGGCGTGGGCGAGCAGGGCGATCATTTCAAGTTGCTGGTTCGGCTCGCCGAGCGGCTGGCTGGCGAGCAGTTCGAAGGCTCGGGTTTGCAGGCTGTCGCCGACGAGCAGGGCAGTCGCCTCGTCGAACTCGACGTGGCAGGTCGGGCGGCCACGGCGCAGCACGTCGTCGTCCATGCACGGCAGGTCGTCATGCACCAGCGAATAGGCGTGGATCAGTTCGACGGCGCAGGCAACGATTTCGAGCTTTTCCGGTGTCGCGCCGCTCAGTTCGCCGGCGGCAAAGGCGAGCAAGGGCCGGACGCGCTTGCCGCCGGCGAGCGTGGCATAGCGCATTGCGTCGTGCAGGCGCG
>Ga0209254_10001455_pt1 | contig 21255 bp, 20 predicted proteins | sample FrelakmetDIP11DI_FD_187148 | JGI IMG/M metagenome (GOLD analysis project Ga0209254, IMG submission 187148) | Freshwater lake sediment microbial communities from the University of Notre Dame, USA, for methane emissions studies - DIP11 DI (SPAdes)... | ecosystem: Environmental > Aquatic >...
GACGATCAGCACATGCCGCAATCCCGGCAGCCGCTCGCGCAATTCGGCGACCTTGCGTCGATACAGTCGATCCGTCGTGACGAGCACCCGGGCATCGCCGATCGACATCCGGGAGTGAATCGGTTCCGGGCCGAACGCCGAGAACATCGGACAGAAGACGTTGCGGTGTTTCAGCGTGCCGAGCGCTGCGATGTACAACTCCGGAATGCGGTCGGCGAGCACGAACACACGCTCGCCCGCGGCCACGCCGAGTCCGTCGAGCACGTTGGCGAACGCATTCGATTGCGCCGCGAGACGCGCATACGTGAAGTCCTGAGCCGCGCCGGACTTTGCGATCCAGCGCAATGCCACGGTATCGCCGCGGCCGTGCAGCACGTGCCGGTCCACTGCCTCGTGCGCGATGTTGAGGCCGCGTCCGTCGGGCAGCCCGTCGAGCAACGCCCGCGCTGCCGACCACGTAAATGCGGCGACGGTCGCGTTGTAGTCGCGCAGAACCGGCTCGGGAAACCGGTCTTGTCGCTCTTTACGTATCAAATCCGCCATGTTGCAAGCTTCTGCCAACCCGCGCGGACGGTAAATCGTGGATTCCCCGGACGCGCGGCGCGATCGTTCGGCAAAGGCGAGGCGGCGCGCCGGAAACTTCGAGTATTGCGCAATCGCCCCGGCGGCTTTAGGGTCGGGCACGTTCTGGTATCGCAGAGAGCCCGATGGTCGACCTGCTGCTGTTCCCACTGGCCGAGTACTGGTGGTTCTACGCCGCGTTTACGCTGTTCGTGCTCGGCATGCTGAGCCTCGATCTGGGTGTATTTCATCGGCACGCTCACGTCGTCTCCGTCAAAGAAGCCGCAATCTGGAGCACCGTCTGGGTATCGATCGCGGTGCTGTTCAACGTGATCTTTTACCTCTACATGGCGCAGAGCTTTCCGGAGCGACTCGACCTGGCGGGCATCGATACCGCCCACCTCGCCGAAGAAACGGCGCTCGAATTCACCGCCGGTTATCTCGTCGAAAAAGCGCTCGCCGTCGACAACATCTTCGTTTTCGTCGCGGTGTTTTCGTACTTCGCGATCCCCGCGCAATACCAGCACCGCGTGCTGTTCTACGGTATTCTCGGCGCGCTGCTGTTCCGCGGGCTGTTCATCTCGCTCGGCGCTGTGCTGATGCAGTATCAGTGGGTCGTCGTCTTCTTCGGCGTGTTCCTGATCGCGACGGGCATCAAGATACTCGTACTGCCCGAAAAGCCTCTCGAGCCCGATCGCAATCCGATCATCCGGCTGGTACGCCGTTATCTGCCGGTCACGCCGGAACTGCACGGCGAGCGATTCTGGGTGCGGCACAATGGCCGCCTGATGGTCACGCCGCTGTTCGTCGCGCTCGCGTTCATCGAGTTCTCCGACGTGATCTTCGCCGTCGACTCGGTGCCGGCGATCTTCGCGCTGACGAATGAACCTTTGATTGTGTTCACGTCGAACATGCTCGCGATCCTCGGGCTGCGGTCGATGTTCTTCCTGCTGGCTAACGCCGTGCAGTCGTTCGCGTTCCTCAAATACGGCCTCGGCGTGATCCTGGTATTCGTCGGCCTGAAGATGGTGTGGCTGAACAACGCGTTCGGCGGCAAGTTCCCGATCGAGTGGTCGCTCGCGATCATCGGCGGCATTCTGGCGATCTCGATCATCGTGTCGATCGGATACGAGCGCACGAAGCCCAGTGCCACGGGCACCCCGCGACCCAAACATCCATAGCCGCCCGCCACAGTTGACGGGGCGTCCTCGCCCCGATCGCCTCGAGCCACGTTGAACCAATCGGGGCGAAGCCCCGGCCCACAAGCGCAGTGTCAGCGCGTCCAGGTCGCTCGAAGCACCACGTCGTCGGTTGTGTATTGCAGATCGACTTCACCCTGATAGGCATGGTGCAACGCTTCGGCAATGCCGCGCGCGAGGTGCGAGTCGGTAAAGGTGAACAGCATGGCGTCGGCTGTTTCTTCGCTGCCCATGATCCGTTTTAGAGGGTGTTCCTTGCGCTCGTGCGCCTCGAAGTTGTGGATCAGGTTGAAGATCTCCTTTGCGTGGGCGCGCCGGAACTCCCCGCGCAACGTCAGATACGCAGCCGGAACTTTGTCACGCACGCGTTGGCAGGCCGGACACACATGCGCCTTGGTCTTCGGTGCCGCTTCGCGCCACGTCCACTTGCCTCTCCAGTACACAGCCTTGCAGTCGGGGCACGCGGCCGGTCCTGAGATCTTGCGCTTCGCCAGATAAGGATCCGCATCGCGGTCGAACCCCCGCAGGAATCGACCCTGGCCGCTTCTCGGCGGCTGACCCGTGCCGCGCCTCGTTCCCGTCATCGCGATCTCCATTCAAAAGATGAGGTGCAACGGTATCGAAGAACCCGAGGTGCGCCCCTACGTACTTGCCACGCGTCAACTGCGGCAATCCACTAGTGAAATCGAGCACGCTCGACGCACAATTGCGGACAGAAACGTAATGGCTTCAGTTCAGATGACCGCGCGCCCGCACCTCGAGGTGAAAAAAGTACTGGTTGCCAGCGATTCACGCGATGCGCTGCTGCAGGCGAGGCTGACTGTCGTTGGCACCGCGGGACGCTCAGGCCTTTCACAACTGCTGATCGGCAACACCGCCGAACAGCTCGCAAGCGATCTGGCAACGGATCTGCTGACCATCAGAGCCACCGAGCGTTCGGGCTGACGCTTCGGGCAACACAAACACCACCAGGAATCCAAGCTATGTCTCTAGCCATCGAGCACCCCGAGTACAACTATGTCGTGGTGCGCCGCTTCGCCGTTATGACCGTCGTCTGGGGCATCGTCGGCATGGCGGTCGGCGTACTCCTGGCAGCCCAGCTGGCGTGGCCGGTGCTGAATTTCGACATACCCTGGCTGTCGTACGGCCGCTTGCGTCCGCTGCACACCAATGCGGTGATTTTTGCATTCGGCGGCTGCGCGCTGATGGCTTCGGCATTTTATATCGTGCAGCGCACATGTCGGGTGCGGCTCATCTCCGATGGTCTTGCGGCATTTGTGTTCTGGGGCTGGCAGATCGTCATTCTATCCGCCGCAATCACGCTGCCGCTCGGCATCACGACAGCGAAGGAATACGCGGAACTCGAATGGCCGATCGACATCCTGATCACGCTGGTCTGGGTCGCGTTCGGCGTCGTGTTCTTCGGCACGATCGCGAAGCGGACGATCAATCATATTTTTGTTGCGAACTGGTTCTTCGGCGCGTTGATCATCGGCGTCGCGGTGCTGCACATCTTCAACAGCCTCGAACTGCCGGTTTCGATGACCAAGTCGTATTCGATCTACTCAGGCTCGATGGATGCGATGGTGCAGTGGTGGTACGGGCACAACGCCGTCGGGTTTTTCCTCACCGCCGGTTTTCTCGGAATCATGTACTACTTTGTGCCGAAGCAGGCCGACCGGCCGATCTATTCTTATCGATTGTCGATCGTGCACTTCTGGGCGTTGGTCGCAATCTACGTCTGGGCAGGTCCACACCATCTGCACTACACCTCGCTGCCGGACTGGGCACAGAGCGTCGGCATGGTGATGTCGTTGGTGCTGCTCGCTCCGTCGTGGGGCGGCATGATCAACGGCATCATGACGCTGTCGGGCGCATGGGACAAACTGCGCACCGATCCGATCCTCAAATTTCTGATCGTCTCGCTGTCGTTTTACGGCATGTCGACCTTCGAAGGTCCGATGATGTCGATCAAAACGGTGAACGCGTTGTCGCACAACACCGACTGGACCATCGGTCACGTGCACTCAGGTGCGCTCGGCTGGGTCGCGATGGTCTCGATCGGCGCGATGTATCACCTGATTCCGATTCTGTTCGGCCGCAAGCAGGGCGAGATGTACTCGGTCAAGCTGATCAACCTGCACTTCTGGCTGGCGACACTCGGCACGGTCCTCTATATCGCCTCGATGTGGGTCAACGGCCTGATGCAGGGCCTGATGTGGCGCGCCACGAATGCTGACGGGACGCTGACGTACTCCTTCGTCGAATCGTTGGAGGCGAGCTATCCCGGCTACTACATACGCTTCCTCGGCGGCCTGATCTTCTTGAGCGGCATGCTGATCATGGCCTACAACGTCTGGAAAACCACGACCACGACGCAGACGCTGGTTGAAACCGCCTCTGCAACACCGTTAGCTGCAAGGGGGGTATGACGTGAGCGGCAACCGTACAGAGACGAGTCTCACCTTCCTGATCGTGCTCACGTTGATCGCCGTTTGCGTCGGCGGCATGGTCGAGATCTTCCCGCAGCTTTTTAAGGGCGAACGTACGCCGCCGATCGAAACGCTCATGCCGTTGACCGCGCTCGAGTTCGAAGGCCGCGACATCTACATTCGCGAAGGCTGCCATGTGTGTCACACGCAGATGGTTCGTGCGCTGCGGGCAGAGACGGAGCGCTACGGTCACTATTCGGTGGCCGGCGAGGACATCTACGAGCATCCGTTCCTGTGGGGCAGCAAGCGTACCGGGCCGGATCTGGCGCGGGTCGGCGGCCGCTACAGCAACGATTGGCACAACGCGCATCTGCGCAAGCCGCGCAGCGTTGTACCGCAATCGAATATGCCCGGCTATCCGTGGCTGTTCGAGACCAGGCTCACCGGCAAACTGACCGCAACCAAACTCACGGCGATGCGTACGCTCGGGGTTCCTTATACAGACGCAGACATCGCCGGCGCACACGACGCGGTTGTGGATCACACCGAGAGCGAGGCGCTGATCGCTTACCTGCAGACGCTCGGTGTCGACATGCTCGGTTATACGGGAGATGCGCGATGAACTTCGGCGCCATTGCAACACTGTTAGTCGCCGGCGCCTTTGTCGGGCTGCTCTTTTGGGTGCTACGTCCCGCCAACAAGGCGCGCCTGGAATCGTATGGGTCGATTCCGCTGGATGACGAAGACCACCCCAATGATCGCAACTCGAGGAGCCGCTGAAATGAGCACGGCCTGGAGCATTTTTATCGTAGCGGGGACCCTATTTTCGCTGATCTGGGCACTCTGGCTGCTGCTGTCGAATCGCTCCAAATCGACGCCGACCGTCGAGACGACGGGGCACGAATTCGACGGCATTACCGAATACGACAACCCGTTGCCAATGTGGTGGGTGGGGCTGTTCATCGCGACCATCGTGTTTGCGGCAGGATATCTCGTCTATTACCCGGGGCTCGGTAACTTCAAGGGGCTGGGCCGCTGGACATCGCATGACCAATTGCAACAGGACGTCGAAACCAAAGACGCTCAGTTTGCGCCGCTGTACCAGAGCCTTGCCGCGATGAGCGAGGACGAACTGCACCAGAGCCATCAGGCACAGCAGATTGGTCGCCGGTTGTTCCTGAACTATTGTTCGACCTGCCACGGCGTCAGCGCTCGTGGTGGCTTCGGCTTCCCCAATCTCACCGACGACGAGCGGCAATGGGGTGACGACTTCGACTCGATCAAAACCACGCTTCGCGGCGGGCGCAACGCCGCGATGGCGTCCTGGGAAGCCGCGCTCGGCGGTGACAGCGGCACCGCGGACATGACGCAGTACGTGCTGAGCCTGTCGGGTGCGCAGCACGAAGCGGCGGCCGCGGCTCGCGCGGCACCGCAGTTCCAGGTGTTCTGCACCGTATGTCACGGCCCCGAAGGAAAAGGCAATCCGTTGTTCGGCGCACCGAATCTGACGAACGACATCTGGCTCTACGGCGGCGACGCGGACGCGATCGCGTTCACGCTGCGTCACGGTCGCGCCGGACAGATGCCCGCCTTCGAGAGCATTCTCGGCGAAGCGCGGATCGCCATCGTGGCGGCCTATGTGTCGGGGTTGCAGCGGCAATGACCCCGCACCCGGCGCGGATCATCGCGAGCGACACCGGCCCGCCGTCAGCTGATGTCCCGGCCGCGGGATTTGCACCCGTCGATCTGTATCAGCGCCGCGAAAAAATCTTCACGCGCGCGGTGGAAGGTCGGTTTCAGCGCCTGCGCCTCTATTCCGGTTGGCCGTTGCTGCTCGGCTATCTGCTGCTGCCGTGGATCAACTGGGGCAGCCGCCAGGCGGTGCTGTTCGATCTGCCGACGCGGCACTTTTATGTTTTCGGCATCACGTTCTGGCCGCAGGACTTCATGCTGCTGGCATGGCTGCTGATCATCGCCGCGTTCGCGTTGTTCACGTTTACGTCCGTCGTCGGACGGATCTGGTGCGGCTATACATGTCCGCAGACGATCTGGACCGCGATCTTCATGTGGGTCGAACAGGTCACCGAAGGTCCGCGGCATGCACGTATCCGGCTCGATGCCGCGCCGTGGAATCTGGAAAAGCTGACACGGCGTGGTTCAAAACACGCGCTGTGGCTCGGTTGGGCCTTTCTGACGGGCTTCACGTTCGTCGGCTATTTCACGCCGATCCGGCCGCTTGTCGGCGACATCATCACGCTGCAGGTACCGACCTGGGCCGTGGCGTGGATCGTGTTTTTTACGCTTGCGACCTACATCAATGCGGGCTGGCTACGCGAGCAGGTCTGCATCTACATGTGTCCATACGCGCGCTTTCAGTCGGCGATGTTCGACAAGGACACGCTGATCGTTTCTTACGATGCCGCACGCGGCGAACCGCGCGGCGCGCGCAAACGCGATACGCGCCCCGAAGGAGTCGGTGACTGCGTCGATTGCCAGCTGTGCGTGCAGGTGTGTCCTACCGGCATCGACATCCGCGACGGCCTGCAATACGAGTGCATCGGCTGTGCACACTGCATCGACGCGTGCGACGCCATCATGCACAAGGTCGGCTACGCGCCGGGTTTGATCCGCTACACCACGGAACATGCGTTGACAGGTCAAGCGACGCGCGTGCTGCGACCGCGGGTACTCGGTTACGCCGCTGCGCTGACCACGATGACAGCACTCTTCATGGTCGCACTCGTCAACCGTGATCTCGTCGGCATCGACGTCATCCGCGACCGCGGCGACCTGTTCCACGTCGATCACAAACGGATCCGCAACGACTACACGTTGAAGATCATCAACAAGACGCAGCAACCGCAGAGCTTCGCGTTGACGGTGACCGCCGCGGCCGTTGACGACCTCGAGATCGATGGACCGCATACCGTCGACGTCGATGCGGGCGAGGTGCTGACGGTTCCGGTGAGCCTGATGCTGGATCACGACGAACTCGAAACGCCGTATTTCGACATCGACTTCCGCGCCTGCGACACCGCCGGCCACTGCAACACGGAAAAGAGCGGCTTTTTCGGACCGACCGGCTCATGAGCACCCTGGTCCCCCACGAGCGACCCTGGTACCGGCAGTTCTGGCCGTGGCTGTTGATCGCGATTCCGCTCGCCGGGATGATCATGGCGAGTGTCACCGCGACGTATGCCTGGCGTTACGCCGATGTCGAAGTCCGGCAAGCCGCCGCGCCGCCGCTCGAGAAAACGAACTGGGAGTCGTACCGATGAATGCGCACGCCGCTGCGGCCGCGTCGTCGCACACGAGCGCGGGCGAGTCGTTACAACTCGGCTTTCGCGATGATCCCGGGCTGGTGGACCTGGTGACTCATCGCCTCGCCGCCGACCGCTACGAACTCGATCTCGAAGTACCCGACATGCGCTGCGCCAATTGCGCCGGTCGCATCGAACGCTCGCTCAGCACCCTCGATGGCGTGAGCGCCGTACGCATCAATCCTGCCCGACACCTGGTGGTGCTCGAATACGACCCGCTGCGTGTCGGTCTGAGCGCGGTACTCGATCGCATCAGCGCCGCCGGTTACACGCCGGCGTTTGTCGCACGCTCCGTCGACGATCCGCGCCTTGTGGCACAGCGGCGCATTCAGCTGAAACGTCTCGGCGTTGCAGGGCTTGCGATGATGCAGGTCATGATGTTTTCGCTGCCGCTGTATACCGGCCGCGCCGACGGCATCACGCCGTTCTACGAGGCGCTGTTCCGCTGGTCGGCGTTGCTGTTCACGACACCGGTCGTGTTCTATTCCGCGCGGCCGTTCTTCACCAATGCGTTCACGTCGATTGCCGGTGCGTTCACAAAATCCGCCGCGCCGGGATTTGCGATGGACGTTCCGGTTGCGCTCGCAATCGCGGTCTCGTATGCCGCGAGCCTCGTCGCCACCGTGTCCGGCGAGGGCGACGTGTACTTCGATTCGGTCACGATGTTCACATTTCTACTGCTCGGCGCACGTTTTCTGGAGCAGCAGTCGCGCCACCGCCTCGCACGCTTCGACAACTGGCTTGCGTTGTTACCCGAATCGGTCACGCGGCTGACGCCAACGGGTGTCGAACCGATCGCACTCCAGTCGATCGTGCCCGGCGATCGTATCCTGGTCAGCGCGGGTACACGGATTCCGATCGATGGCGTGCTCGAGGAAGGCTCGACGCAGATCGACGAATCCACGCTGACCGGCGAATCGCGGCTCGTCATAAAAGTGCCGGGCGCGCGCGTATTTGCCGGTACGATGAACGTGGCCCAACCGATCACCGTGAACGCAGATACACGACCTGCGCAGACGCGCGTCGCCGAAATCCATCGCCTCGCGCTACGCGCTACGTTGGATAAGCCCGAGGTCGCCATTCTCGCCGACTGGATTGCGCAAAGATTCGTCGCGGCTATTCTGCTGATCGCAGGGCTGAGTTTCGTCGTCTGGCACGCCATCGACCCGTCGCGGGCGTTGCCGACGGCAATTGCCATACTCGTCGTATCGTGCCCCTGCGCGTTATCGTTGGCAACACCGATGGCAATTACCGCGGCGGCGATGACGCTGCGCCGCTGCGGCTTCGTGATCACCCGCTCGCACGTCATCGAACGACTCGCGGCCATCACGCACATCGTGTTCGACAAAACCGGCACGCTGACCGGCGGCAAAGCGGAGCTGGTCGCGGTCGAGGCTCTGTCGAGCCTGCCTACACCGCAGTGTGTCGCGATCGCGCGCGCGCTCGAATCAAGATCGACACACCCGCTGGCGGATGCCTTGCGCGACCCGGACGCGCCGGCGCAACCCGTGCACAGCGTGCGTATCGAACCCGGCAAAGGCATCGAAGGTGTTGTCGACGGAGTCGCCTACCGGCTCGGCAACGCAGAGTTCTGCACGATCGCCCGACCCGCCGCGCACCCGGAACTGTCGACGTTTTATCTTGCAACCGGCGGCAGCAGCGACGCGCCGTCGAGCATGCTCGCCGAGTTCGGTGTACGCATGGCACTGCGCGACGACGTGCCTGGCACGCTCGCAGCACTCAAACGACTCGGCGTCAGCGCCGAGATTCTGACCGGTGACGCGATCGAGCCGGCACAGATCGTCTCTCGACAACTCGCCGACCTGCCGTTTACAGCCCGGGCAACCCCGGAAGCAAAACTCGCCCACATCCTGGCACTGCGCGATCGCGGTTTGGCCGTCGCGATGGTCGGCGACGGCATCAACGATGTACCCGGACTCGCGGCCGCGGCGGTGTCGATCACGACCGCCGACGGCACCGACCTTGCCAAATCGACCAGCGACGCGTTGCTGCTCGCACCGGGAATCGGTGGAGTTGCACGGGCGATCGACGTCGCCCGCCGGACGCGGCGCATCATCCATCAGAACCTGGGTTGGGCTGTTTTATACAACCTCGTGGCGATTCCGCTGGCGGTGGCCGGATTCGTCCCGCCGTGGGTCGCTGCGATCGGCATGTCGGTGAGTTCGCTCGGGGTCACGCTCAATGCCATGCGGCTTGCGGTCCCTGACCGATCCGCCCGTGACCGGATCGTTGCTGACCCAGCCAGGCCGGACCTGAACAGCGCTGGCCCGATCGGCACTGACCCAATCATTGAGGGGCGGTAGATGGAGATTCTGCTGCTGCTGATCCCGTTGTCCGCGCTCGTCGTGATCGGCGCGGGCGTCATGTTTTTCCGAGCCGTCGACAGCGGACAATTCGAGGATCTGGAACGGCAGGGACGCACCGCGCTGTTCGACGAATCGACTCGTGGCGCAAACAACGGCGACAAACCAACAGCCTTCAACCACAAATAGCGGCCTGCTCGAAGGGGATTTCCATGGCACTGCACTCGATCGACATACTTTTCCGCCCTGGCAAGGCATGGGCCGACATCGCCGCGCGCCCCGATTCGCTGCTGCGGCCGTTGCTGACCCACACGATTCCGTGGGCGCTCGTGCCGGCGCTGTGCTGGTACTACGGAGCCACTCAGGTCGGCTGGCAATTCGGCGAGGAAGCGGTGCAGAAGCTCTCGACCGAGAGTGCGGCGAGAATCATCACGCTGTTCTACCTCGCGATGATCATTGGCGTCAGCGTACTCGGCTACATGATCCACTGGATGGCCGCGACCTACGGGGCGGCGCGATCGAGCATCGGGCGCGGCATCACGATCGTGACGTACACGGCGACGCCGTTCTTTCTCGCGGGTGTGCTCGGCCTGCACCCTGCCCTATGGATCGACATCACCATCGGCGTGCTGGTCGCCTGCCAGTGTGTCTACCTGCTCTACCTCGGTGTCCCCGCAGTGATGGACATACCGCCGGAGCGCGGTTTTCTGTTTGCGAGCGCGGTCGTTGCGATTGCGCTCGTCGGTGTCGTCGCGCTGATGGGCGCCACCGCGATTCTGTGGGATCTGGGCGCGGAACCGGTTTATACCTATTGATGGTGGGCGACGGTGATACGCTGGCGCCCAACGAAGGCATAAAGGGGGCACGGCATGCGGCGCACCTTGCTCACAGTTCTGTTCCTGGCGACGTGGCTGAGCACACCGGCGGTGCGCGCCGATCCTGCCTGGCGTTGGGACAATGTTCCGCGCGTGGTCGTGTTCGGCGACGTGCACGGCGCGTATCACGAACTTTTGCCGTTGTTGCAGCAGACCGGGGTGATCGACGCATCGTTGCACTGGTCGGGCGGCAACACCCACCTCGTGAGCCTTGGCGACTTGCTCGATCGCGGCCCCGATTCCCGCGCGGTCATGGACCTGCTGATGCGTCTGGAAGACGAAGCGCTCCAGGCGGGCGGCCAGGTCCACGTGGTCCTGGGCAATCACGAAGCAATGAATCTGACCGGCGACCTGCGCTACGTATCCACCGCGGAGTACGCGGCCTTTGCCACCCCGTCCACCGCGGCATCTGCAGGCTCATCGTTGGACTCATCGGCATCCCCCACGCTGCCGAGCGGCTACGCGGAACATCGGCAAGCGTTCGCCGCGACAGGACGCTACGGCGCATGGTTGCTCGACAAGCCGCTGCTGATTGTCATCAACGATTCGGCCTACGTTCATGGCGGCCTGCCGGCTTCAGTCGCGGCACCAAACCTGATCGACACCAATGCCCGCTTCAAAGCCGAACTGCGCTCGGCGCTGGCCTCACCACCCGTCACAGCCGACGAACTGCCGGGCGCCGCAACATCGCGACCCGCCACACCGGGTGATCTGCTCTCCGACGCGGGACCGCTTTGGTACCGCGGCACGGCGCGTTGCCATGTGCTGATCGAAGCCGATCGCCTGCAACGCAGCCTGGACCGACTGGCCGTGCGCCGCGTGGTGATCGGCCACACACCTACGCCCATTCTGCGCGTGCAATCGCGGTTCGCCGGTGACGTGGTCATGCTCGATACGGGCATGCTCGCCGAGGTCTATCGCGGCCGCGCCAGCGCTCTGGTGATCGAGCGTGGGCTCGATCGAGTGGTCGTCGCGGGTGACGCATCGGTGAACAGCGTCCTCGCACAAGCGGGAGGCTACGCCGGCGAATGGGAGACGAGCGATCGAATCGCCGCACTGCTCGACAGCGCTCCGGTGTCGAGTTCGAGCAAAACCGTTGGCGGCGCGAAAGGCGAACTCGAGCTGACGCTGACGACTGCCGATGGGCCGCTCGCCGCGCGATTTGTGCCTTTGTCGAGTCAACGGCTGCAACATGAAGTGGCCGCATATCGACTCGACCGACTGCTGCGTCTCGGGATCGTGCCGCCGGCGGTCGCGCGGGAAGTCGACGGCAAGCGCGGCCTGCTGACGGCCACCGGCAGTCGCTGGTCCTCGGAACGCGCACGCCACGACAGCGGCGCGGCCCGCACGAATGCCTGTGAATCGGGCAGCGACTATCTGTTGATGCAGGCGTTCGACGCGCTGATAGGCAACGACGCCCGAACCGCCGACAATCTCGGCTACGATCGAGATACGGGCGAGCTGCGATTGCGTGACTTCGGTGACGCGTTCCGGCGCGGCGGGCTTGGCCGCAATGCGGCAGCGGAGCCGCCGCAGTTGCCGAGCGCATTGCGTGACCGATTCGTTGCCCTCGACGAACGCGCCTTGGTCAACGCGGCTGGCGACCAACTGCAGCCGCGCGATATCGAAGCCGTGCTCGAACGTCGCAACGCCATTGTGGATACCTGGCCGATCCTGGAGTAGTCGATGCGAAAGTCCACGAGTATCTGGGGACCGATACTGCTGATCACCGTCTACTACACCGTGCTGCTGGTAGGCGCCGTTTCCATTGTCGAAGCGTTGCCGCAACTGAGCCACCTGTGGCCCGGCGGCGGCATCGAGGCTCTGCTGCAGCGCGGCGCAGACGGTTTCGAACCCGTTCGGACAGTGGCCGCCGAAACCGAGTGGTCGTGGACCACATCGATCAAGCTCGCCATCGCGATAGTCTGCACGGTGCTGCTGATGGTGCCCATATCGTGGGTCTACTTCATCACGACCCGGGACAAGGATGTTGATCGGTCGTTCGCTCAAACGATCGTCGTGCTGCCGGTGATCGTCGCGGGCATCGCCCTGATCGTGCACGGCAGCCTCGCGCTCGCCTTCAGCCTGGCCGGCGTCGTGGCCGCAGTGCGATTCCGCTTCACGCTCGACGATCCCTCGCAGGCGCTGTACATATTCGTCGCCATCGCCATCGGACTCGGCGCCGGTATCAGCGCAGTGGGCGTGGCCTGTGTGGTATCGATCGCGTTCGTGTATCTGACGCTGGCACTGTGGCGGCTGAACTACGGCGAAAACCTGAACACGCCGTTCTTTTCGTTCCTCACGGGCCGCGGGCACGATGACAAAGACCTGTAGCCATCGGTGCCGCGGGTGTGTGGAGGCAACGCTGATCGGACTGATGCTCGCCGGCGCCGTGGCGTGTGAGGAATCGCGGTCTTCGGCGCGCGCACCCATCGCGCTCGACACCGATACCGTTGTGCAATGGAAGCTACCCAAACGACTGGCGGAAATCTCCGGCCTGGCCTTCAGCGCCGACGACCGCTTATTCGCTCACAACGACGAACAAGGCGTCATCTATCAGCTCGACTGGCAGGCCGGCCGTATCGTGAAGGCGTTTGTGCTCGGCGAGACACCCATTCGCGAGGACTTTGAGGGAATCGCCATCGCCGGTGCGGATTTTTATCTGCTCACGAGCGGGGGAATCCTGTATCGCACCCGCGAAGGCGCCGATGGTGAGCACGTTGTGTATCAGCGAATCGATACCGGCCTCGGCGCGCAATGCGAATTCGAGGGACTCGCCTACGACGGCCAACGCAAGTTGCTGCTGGCCGCGTGCAAAAACCCGCGCAGCGCGGCGCTGAAGGGTCAGGTTGCCGTGTTCGCATGGTCGCTTCAACGCCAGGCGGTCGATCAGGCGGCTTCGTTCACCGTGCCGGTTGCCGCACTCGCGGACCGAATCGATGTCCGCCATTTCAATCCGTCGAGCATCGAGATCTCGCGTGACGGGAAGCAGCTGTGGCTGCTGGCAGGGAAGCAGCAGGCACTGGCCGAGGTCGACCTGCGGGGTCAGGTCGTTGCCGTGACACGATTATCGGCTACCCTGCACCCGCAACCCGAAGGCCTCACATTCGGTCCGGGTGGCGAGTTGATCATTGCTGACGAGGGGACCCAGGGGAGGGCAAAGCTTGCGATCTACCGACCGCGCTGACGGCGCGCCGAACAAAACGTTGATTCTCATTCACGGCCGCGGCTTCAAGCCGGCGCAACCGGAACTCGAAGGATTGTGGCTGGACGCGCTGCGGGCGGGACTGGCCAGGGACTCACCCGATCTGCTGCCGGCCTTCGAGAGCTGCAACCGCGCGTTCGTCTACTACGGTGACGAAACCGGCCAGGTGCTGCGTGCCGCCGGCCGTCACTATGATGCGGCGCTCGATCTGGCAGATCTGAAAAGCACGCTTGCGTCGCTCAGCGCGCTGTCGACGACCAAACAGTTCCGGCGGGAACATTACGAGCGGCTACCCGGCAAGACACCGCTGAAAGAATTTTTCGCAGACATCGGTGCGCCGACGCTGGCTGTGCTCGGACTCAAAGATCGTGCGATCGGTCGATTCCTGCCCGAACTGCTCGACTACTGGCGCACCGACGGCGGCAGCGTGCGCGCGGTCGACGCACGCTTGCGCGATGTGGTCGCCGATGCAATGCAGCGCGGTGACGATGTGCTGCTCGTCTCCCACTGCATCGGCAGCGTGCTTGCCTACAACGCGTTGTGGACACTGTCACGCGGCGGATTCCGCGACGGTCGTTGTGCGAACGGCAAGGTCGGGGTCTGGTTGACGCTGGGCGCACCGCTGGGCGATGAAACCGTCAAACACCGACTCGACGGCGCCGGCGCCGATCGACCCAGCCGGTATCCGAACAACGTTGTGTCGTGGGTCAACGTCGCCGCCGAAGACGACTACGTGTGTCACGACGAGCGGCTCGCCAACGATTACCGCGGCATGCTCGAAGAGCGATCGATCAGCAGCATCGAAGACGTGAGCGTGTACAACATGGCGCTGCGCTATGGCCGCTCGAACCCGCACAGCGCACTCGGCTACCTGATCCATCCGCGCGTGACTCAGGTTCTCCGCCGGTGGCTCAGCGCCATCCCGCCCCCTCATCCGTAGGAGGGGTCTCCTGACCCCGATCCAAGCCGCATCCCCCTCACGTCAGATGCAGTGCGAAGCCAGCTTCTTCTGCAACACCTCCGGCTGGTCGATGATCGCGTAAAACGCATCGAGGTAGTCGATGGTCTTGTCGATTGTGGCGCGCTCGAGCCGAACGTCGTCACGAAACAGCGCATAGATGTCGGCACGGGCCTCGCGGAATACCGCAAGCGTGGCATCGAGGGCGGACGCCGGCCGACAATAGCCGCGATAGAGTCGGTGCCGTACCTTTTTGATGCCGAGCCCCTCAACCGGTCGGGCGTAAGGCGCATCGACGATTCCGGTTGCGTCGAAGTCGTACGGCACCGGCAGATAGCGATTGTCCGGCGCCGCGAGCAACACGATGTTATGGCAGCAGCCATCGCCCTCGGGCCCGCGGATCATCGAAAAGTCCGTGTTACCAACCAGGAACTGGAATACCTCCACCAGGTTCGCCTGCACCGGCTCGAGCTGATCGCGATTGATGGCAGTCACGTCGGCGAGTTCGGTCTGCAGGCGCGTCGCCAGCATCGCTTCGGGTTCAATCAGAAAACCGGGGTGCTCGCTGCTGTCACCGCCACGATCACTGTCGATGTAGGTGATGTCGAGCGGACGCGCGCGAAAGCTCTTCGGTGAAATTCGATTGAAGACCCGATACAGCAGTAGCTCGAGCTCGACGCGGCTGACGTACGCCGGATTAGCGACGCCAAGTCGTCCGCAGTGGGTCACGAGTTTGACTTTATTCAGCTCGGAAAACGGCGTGCCGGGCGGACCGCCCTTCGGAAAATTCAAACGCAACGGCGGGAACTGACACGCGATGTCCTTGCGGCGCGACTTGCCGCGCGGTTTGATCTCGAGCGGAATCCGCACATCGGCACCGGACGCGTCTTTCCAGATCAATGTGGCGGGGCGATACGGTGGGTCGACGGTATCGTCGCCGGCGATTTGTTTGAACGGGCCTTCCAGGGAGATCGCTATAGGTTCGGTGCCGGCAAACAGCGACAGCATCGAATCGTCAGCATGCGCCGCGCCGGATAGCAGCAGCGCCGGCAACCAGGCTATTGCGCCGATGTTCATGCGTGCGTTCCCCAAAAAGCAGTCAGTGTAAACCCCGGCGCCGATCTGCGGTGCGTGGTTCTGACTTCCGATGACGTGTGGGTGGCGGATGTTCGGTGCGCCGGACCGTCTTGCACCCATTAATTCGGCAGCACGATCCATCCTCGAGCCACTACCGATTGAGTCGATACAAGCCGCTAGCGCAGCGCAAGCACCACCCGCACGTATCCTGGATCCTCGTCCTCCGGCCGAACACTGAAGCCAAGCTCGCGGCACAGCGTCAGCATGCGGCGATTCTCGCGGAGCACTTCGCCAAAAATCTCGCCGATGCCGCGATCACGTGCGTAGTTGATGATTCGATGCATCAACAGTGTGCCGAGTCCGCGGTTTGCGAACTCGTGCAGCACCAGCACCGCAAACTCCGCGCGTTCGTGATCGGGATCGGCATGCAGACGCACGACGCCGAAGATCGGCGTCGACCCTGCGATGCCGGGCTCGGTCAACACGAGCGCCATCTCGCGGTCGTAGTCGATCTGCGTAAAGCGCGCGGCCAACAGGTGGCTCAAGCCGCGCATCGCGACAAAAAACCGTAGCTGAATTTCGTCCGGAGTCAGCTGCGCAAATGCTGCGTGCAGCGACGGCTCGTCTTCGGGGCGGATCGGCCGCAACAGCAATTCGCGGCCGCCATCGAGGCGGATCGTTTCTTCGAGTTCACTCGGATATGGGCAGATCGACAGGCGCTGCGCCCCCGGCCGCGCCGCTTTTGCGATGCGGACCCGCACGTCGAGCGCAGTGGCGCCCGCCGGATCGACCAGCAGCGGATTGATGTCCAGTTCAACGACTTCCGGCAGATCGATCAGCAACTGCGAAACGCGCATCAGGTTGAGACTCACCGCATCAAGATCGGCGGCGGGCAGTCCGCGGTAGCCGCTCAGCAGCTTGAACACCCGGGTGCGCGACATCATGTCCCGCGCCAGCACCAGATTCAGCGGCGGCAGACCGAGCGCCGTGTCCGCGCGCACTTCGACCGCGACGCCGCCGTGGCCGAACACGACGACCGGTCCGAACTGCGCATCTTCGTACGCGCCAACGAGCAACTCGACCGCCTGGCGATTCCGCAGCATCGGCTCCACAGTGAAACCGACGTCGCGCGCAGCCGGCGCGCGTTCACGAACCCGCCGCAGCATTGCATCGGCGGCCGCTTGCACCGCCGCGGGGTCCGCAAGATCGAGAATCACGCCGCCGACATCGGTTTTGTGCGTGATATCCGGAGAGCTGATTTTCAGCGCGACCGGAACACCGAATCGACGCGCCGCCGCCGCCGCGTCGGCGGACGTCGCGCAGGGCGCCGACGGCAACACCGGGATTTCGTAAGCCGCAATCAGCTGCCGCGCGGCGGACGGCGCGAGCCAGCCATCACCCGTCAACAACGCACTCGCGACGATTTCCCGCGCGCGATCGCGATCCGGCGACAACACCACCGGCAGCGATGGCGGCGTCTGCAGCAGCGCAGCCTGGCTACGTCGGTATTCGACCAGGTACATGAACGCCTGCACGGCATTCTCGGGCGTGTCGTAGCTCGGAATGGCGCGCTCAGCGAACAGGTGGCGGCTCTCGCGTTGCGAGTCGCCGCCGACCCAGCTCGTCAGCAGCAGCTTGCCCGGGTGACGCTGCTGCGCGTCGACCACCGCGCGCGCACTGTCGAGGCTCGATGCGACCGCGACAGGACAGTTCAGCACCAGTGTCGCGTCGACGTTCGGATCGGTGATCACCGCATCGAGCGCATGGCGGTAACGCTCCGCGGTCGCATCGCCGATCACATCGACCGGATTGCCGTGCGACCAGGCCGCGGGCAGTACCGCGTCCAGTTGTGCAAGCGTCGCCGGGGCAAGTTCCGCGAGGTGGCCATCCTCGTCGAGTAATTTGTCGGTCGCAAGGATGCCGATGCCGCCGCCGTTGGTGACGATGCCGAGACGCTCGCCGGACGTCCGTCGACCCAGCGCGAGAATTTCGACCGCGTCGAACAGTTCTTCGAGTGCAAACACGCGCAGCATGCCGGCCCGGCGGAACACCGCGTCGTAGACGGCGTCCGATCCCGCCAGCGCCCCGCTGTGCGAACGTGCTGCCCGCGCGCTGTCGGCGTGACGACCGGATTTGCAGACGATCACCGGCTTGCCGCGCGCCGCGGCACGCGCCGCCGACAGAAACTTACGCGCGTTCGTGACCGCTTCGATGTACAGCAGAATTGCAGTGGTTGCGTTGTCGTTGGCGAGATAGTCGAGCAGGTCGCCGAAGTCGACGTCGGCCATGCCGCCCAACGACACCAGCTGCGAAAAACCGATACCGCGCGAGTGAGCCCAGTCGAGCACCGCCGTCAGCAGCGCACCGGATTGCGTGACGAACGCGATGCCGCCGGGTTGCGGCGTCAGGTGCGCAAAACTCGCGTTCAGATGCACGCCGGGCGCGAGGATGCCGACGCAGTTCGGTCCGATGATGCGCAACAGATGGGGCCTGGCGGCTTCGAGCATCGCGCGCTGCAACGCGGCGCCGCCCGCGCTGCTCAACTCGCCGAATCCCGCGGGGATCACGACCGCCGCCTTCGTGCCGCGCCGGCCGAGTTCATCGATGAGTCCGGGCACGCTCGCCGCCGGGCTTGCGATGACGGCCAGGTCCACTGTAATCGGCAGGTCGGCGACCGATCGATAGGTGGTGAGTCCGAGCATGCGGTCCTGCTTTGGATTGACCGGAAAAATCGGACCGGAAAATCCGGCGCCCGTCAGATTTTCGAGCAGCTTGCGGCCGACCGAATCCGGCCGCTCACTGGCACCGATCAACGCGACCGAACGCGGCCGCAACGCGAAATCGAGATTGCGTATGGACATAACGTGACACTAGTGGCCCGTATCAGCTGAGTCGATAGCCTTTGAGCGCGTCTTGCGCGTTGCGCGTCGGCGCGGAACTGCGCGGGTCGACTGCGGATCACTTCGGATGACGTATCGGTGGCGGATGTTCGCGAAAAGGGTGTCAGAGTGCCTTCCGCGCCAGCGGAAGGCACTCTGACACCCTTTTCCGGACCCCCTTTCCTGCCGCCATGCGCGATCCATCATGCCGACTTGCGTCCGTCGCGCCCGCGCTGCACGCTCCGCCCTTCACGCCCGTGTCGATCGATGATGAAGTCGGATTCAAAAGACGAGATCGCGCAAGTCCACGAAATACTCACCCGGACCGCGTCTTCCGCAGACCTGTTGCTGCCGACGTTGCTCGAAGTGCAGCGGCGCCTGCGTCATGTGCCCAACGCCGCGATCGCCGTGATCGCGCAGCACTTCAATCTCACCCGTGCGGACGTATACGGTGTGACCACTTTTTATCACGATCTACACGAGGCGCCGCTCGGGCGGCAGCTCGTGCAGATCTGTCAGGCCGAGGCGTGTCAGGCGGTGGGTTGCCGGGCACTGACCACGCACGCACAACAACGCCTCGGCGTCGTCATCGGCACGACCGCGGCCGACGCAAGCGTCACGCTCGAGGCCGCGTACTGCTTCGGCAATTGTGCATGTGGACCGACGGTGCGGATCGGCGACCACGTGTACGGCCGCGTCACCGCGGAACGGTTCGATGAGTTGATCGACGCGCACGGCGGCGCGGAACCACCGGCGTGACGACACCCATCTACGTACCGAACGACAGCGGCGCCCGCTCGGTCGGCGCCGATGCGGTCGCAACGGCCATTCAAACGGTGATCGACCAAAGCGGGCTTGACGCATCCATCGTGCGCAACGGGTCGCGCGGCGCCTATGCGCTCGAACCGCTCGTCGAGATCGAAGCCGCAGATGGACGCATCGGCTTTGCCAGAGTCGAGCCGCGGCACATCGCGACGCTGTTTCTTGGATCACAACTGCCGGATCGCCGCCATCCGCTGTGTATCGGGCGCGTCGACGACGTGCCATTCCTGAAGAACCAGCAGCGGCTCACGTTCGCCCGCGCCGGTGTAATCGATCCGGTGGACCTCGACGCGTATCGCGCCAACGGTGGTCTAGAGGGGCTCGAACGAGCACGGACACTGACCCCGGCGCAAATCGTCGACGAGGTCCGGCGTTCGGGTCTGCGCGGTCGCGGCGGCGCGGCGTTTCCGGCCGGCATCAAATGGCAAACCGTGCTCGACACGGTCGCAGCGACGAAGTACGTCGTCTGCAATGCCGACGAAGGCGATTCCGGCACGTTCGCCGATCGACTGCTGATCGAGGCCGATCCGTACCAGCTGATCGAAGGCATGCTGATCGCGGCACTTGGCACCGGCGCAAGTCTCGGCTACGTATACCTGCGCAGCGAATATCCGCACGCGCGCGACGTACTGACACAAGCGCTGTCAATCGCGCGGCGTGCGGGATTACTCGGTCGTGACGCCTGCGGCGCCGGCCGCTCATTCGATATCGAGCTGCGCATGGGCGCCGGGGCGTACGTCTGCGGTGAAGAGACATCGCTGCTCGAGAGCATCGAAGGCAAACGTGCACTGGTGCGATTCAAGCCACCCCTTCCCGCGATCAGCGGCCTGTTCGGCGCACCCACGCTGGTCAATAACGTGCTGACGCTGGCGGCCGCGACGACCGTACTTGCAAAGGGCGGCGACTACTACGCCGGCTTCGGCGTGGGCCGTTCGCGCGGCACGATGCCGTTCCAGTTGTCCGGCAATATCAGTCGCGGCGGCATCGTCGAGCTGCCGTTCGGTGCGTCGCTGCGCAGCCTCATCGAAGCGTTCGGCGGCGGCAGTTTGTCCGGACGACCGCTGCGCGCCGTGCAGGTCGGCGGGCCGCTTGGCGCATATCTGCCCGCGGCACTCTGGGATACACCCCTCGACTACGAGGCGTTCACGGACGTTGCCGCGATGCTCGGACACGGCGGCATCGTTGCGTTCGACGATACGGTCGACCTCGGCGCGCAGGCCGAATTCGCGATGCAATTCTGTGCGCAGGAATCGTGCGGCAAGTGCACGCCGTGCCGGATCGGTTCGGTGCGCGGCGTCGAGGTAATTCAACGCATCCGGCGCGGCGAAGCCGGCATGGCTAACGTCGCGCTGCTCGAAGATCTGTGCGAAACCATGGAGGCCGGTTCTCTATGTGCCCTCGGCGGCCTGACGCCCATGCCGGTACGCAGCATTCTGCGGCACTTTCGTTCGGACCTGATTCACACGGAGCGCGGACGATGAGCGAAGTGAAGCACTGGCACCGCGATCTCGGCACGCCGCCGCTCGCATCGACGCAACTGCTGACGCTTTCGATCGACGGCATGGAGATCACCGCGCCGGCCGGCACCTCGGTGATGCGCGCG
>Ga0209254_10001456_pt1 | contig 21252 bp, 14 predicted proteins | sample FrelakmetDIP11DI_FD_187148 | JGI IMG/M metagenome (GOLD analysis project Ga0209254, IMG submission 187148) | Freshwater lake sediment microbial communities from the University of Notre Dame, USA, for methane emissions studies - DIP11 DI (SPAdes)... | ecosystem: Environmental > Aquatic >...
CCGGACTCGAAGCCGTCGCTGAAAAGGGCGTCACCACCGAGGATCGCGAACGGCTCGGGCGTCATCGCCGTGACGATCTCGGAGCCGACCGTCAGCGAGCAGCGGATGACGGCGCTCGTCGAGGAGGGAGTGTCCGGCGGGATGCGCCACTGGTAGCGGCCCGAGTTGGCGACCTCGGTCGCGATCGGGGTCCACGGGCCGGCCGCGCCGTCGAGCGACAGCTCGAGGGTCACCGCCCCCGGGCCGCCGGCTGGGATGGCGCAGATCCAGTCGACGAAGGTGACCGCGCCGGCGACCAGCTTCTCACCGCCGCGGGGGTCGACCGGCGCGATGCTGAGCTCAGTCGGCGACGACGACTCCTTGAAGCAATGCATGTGGTTCCGATCGCTCGGCCAGCTCCCCTCGTCGGCCACCAGCACGAGGTCGGGGTAGCCGTTGTGGTCGACGTCCCCTCCGGCGCGGAAGGCCTCGTAGGAGCCGGGCGCGGGCGTCGTGAACGACGCGGCCTCGGTCCAGCCGCCGCTGCCGTCGCCAGCCCACACGCGGCCCTGCCCGTTGCCGAACGCGCACACATCGATGTGACCGTCGAGGTTCATGTCCACGAGCTGGGTTGCCTCCCAGAGTCCGCTCGCCGACAGGGTGCCGCTGAGCTCGGTCCAGGTGCCGGGCCCCGCCCAGGCCCAGACCTCGATCCCTCCCGCCGAGGTGCAGAACGCGAGCTCCTCGCGGCCGTCGCCGTTGACGTCGCCGAGCGAGACACCCAGGCGTCCCGTGGAACCGCCGCCGGGCAGATTGCCGTCGTCAAGCACGAAGCCCCCGCTGCCGTCGCCGAGGTAGACGGTGCCGTACTGCTGGGAGACCGCGAAGTCGGCATTGCCGTCGCCGTTGATGTCGCCGAACACGATCTCGTCGGCCGAGTTGCCGCCCACAAAACCGAACGACTGGACCCACGTGCCGTCGCCCTGGTTGAGGTAGACGTGGACCCCGGCGCAGCAGCCGAACGAGTTGGACCCGACGTCAAGATCGCCGTCGTTGTCGACGTCGGCGAAGTCGGTGCTGAACATCCCCCAGTCCTCGCCGTTGGTGGCCAGGCCGTCGTCCCACGGCGTCCAGCTCGACCCGCTGCCGTCACCCAGGGCGACCTCCAGGAGCTGGTCGCCGAGGTCGACCCCGGAGTAGTTGTGGTGCATGCCGTAGCCGACGTCGATGAAGCCGTCGCCGTTGACGTCGCCGAGCGCGACGCCGCCGTACCCGAACTCGCCGGTCATCACGACGCCCCACGACCCGGTGCCGTCCCCGAACCAGACCATGACCCCGTGCTGATCGGTGTTGACGTAGGGGGACCCGTGATCGCCGATCGAGACCAGGTCGACGCGGCCGTCGCCGTCGACGTCGCCCATCTCGACCTCGGTGCCGCCGCCCTCGAGCGACGGTGGCACGAGCCCGATCGAGGACTCGACATAGGCCAGCCGACGAGTCGGCGGGGAGGAGCTATCGGGGCCGGCCGCGTCCACCGCCACCCCTACCCCGGCCAGCAACGCCAGAACGACGGCTGCGACGACGCGCCCGCCAAGTCTCATGGCGCCCAACATGGCAGCGCTCACAGCTCGCGTCAACCGTCGGCGGGCACCCATCTGGCGCGAGCACGGCCAGCGGAAACCCCCTCGCACTCGCGAGGGAGTCTTGAGACCAGAGTTCATTTTATTGACAATTTGTTTCAATAGACATAAATTGTTGGTACATGCAAAGCGGGGGCTACGACGCGCCACGGGAACGCTGCTCCGACCATGGATGACGCGGTCCGGCAGCAGCGGCTCGCGGACCTCGCCCGGATCTGTCGGGAACGGGGGCTTCGCTGCACGGTGCAGCGGCGCGCCATCCTCGAGGCGGTGCTCGAGCTCGACAACCATCCGACGGCCGAGCAGGTTTACGAGGCCGTGGTCCCCCGGCTCCCAGGGGTCTCGAAGACGACGGTGTATCGCGCGCTCGAGAGCCTCGCCCAGCTGGGCGTGATCTCCAAGGCCTGTCACCACGGGGCGGTGGCTCGGTACGACTGCCGAACCGAGCTCCACCACCACCTCATCTGTCTCCACTGCGACAGCATCATCGACATCTCGGACGAACGGCTCGACGCGCTCGTAGTGCCCGACACGTCGGGCTTCGGCTTCAATGTGACCGACTTCAGAGTGCAGCTGCGCGGGATCTGCCGGCGCTGCCGCGACCATCAACGAAGGGAGGAGTCGACATGAGGAGATTCGTTGTCACTGGACTGGCCCTGGCAGGGCTGATCGGCGTGGTTGGCGTCGTTGCGATCGCCGCCAGTGAGCCGTCGGCGCCGCCGCTGGGCCTTCCGCCGGTCCCAATTCCGGCGGACAACCCGCAGACTCCCGAGAAGATCGCTCTCGGGGAGAGGCTTTTCAACGACACGAGGTTCAGCTCGACCGGAGAGGTCAGCTGCGCGACCTGTCACGATCCCGAGAAGGGCCTGACCGACAGTCCGCTCAAGGTGTCGGAGGGGATCACGAAGGGAAACAAGAAGCTGACCGGAACGCGCAACGCGCCGACCGTGGCCAACGCCGTCTACTTCACCCACCAGTTCTGGGACGGCCGGTCGCCGAGCCTCGAGGACCAGGCTCTCCACCCCCCCGTCAACCCGGTGGAGATGGGCCTTCCCAACCACCAGCCGATCCTCGACATCGTCCGCACCGATCCCGGCTACGCTGCGGCGTTCAAGGCCGTGTTCGGGAAGAGCGGCGACCAGATCACGATGGCCGAGGTCACCAAGGCGATCGCCGCCTTCGAGCGCACCCAGGTGTTCGCCAACTCGGCCTTCGATCGCTACCTCTACGGCGGTGAGTCGACGGCCCTGACCGATCAGCAGAGGCGCGGCCTCGCGCTGTTCCGGAACCAGGGCCGCTGCGTGTCCTGCCACGTCATCGAGCAGACCCAGGCGCTGTTCACCGACAACCGCTTCCACAACATCGGCGTCGGCATCAACCGCATCCAGAATGACGTGCCAGTGCTGGCCGGCGAGTTCCTCCAGGCCAAGGCGACCCTGGCGGAGGTCGACGTCAAGGTCCTCACCGACGCCCGCACCTCGGAGCTCGGGCGGTTCGCGGTCAGCGAGGGCTTCGACGATCTCGGCTCCTTCAAGACCCCGACCTTGCGCAATGTGGCAGTCACTGCGCCCTACATGCACGACGGCAGCGTCGCGACGTTGCGCGACGCGGTGGTTCACTACAACAACGGCGGCGTCACCAACGAGGGTGATCCGGTCAACGACTTCCTGTCCGGCGGTATCCGGCCCCTCAAGCTGACCGACGATCAGATCGAAGACCTGGTGGCGTTCATGGAGGCGCTCACCAGCCCCGAGTTCGCCAGCCAGGCCGCGCCGGCCGGCGCCGAGTAGAGGAGGCGATCATGACGAACTCTCGATCGAATCGTCGCGACTTCATCAAGGGCGCCGGCGCACTGGCCGCGGTCAGCGCTCTGCCCCTGAGCACCGTCGAGCTGGCGTTTGCGGACTCGACGAAGAACTTCACGTTCGCCTATATCTCCGACGCCCACATCCAGCACATCAAGGGCGGCGAGTTCGTGCGCAACTGGGACCGCGGGCTGATCCGGGCCGTCGCCGAGACCAACCTGCTCCAGCCCAAGCCCGACTTCGTGATGTTCGGCGGCGACCTCGCCCAGCTCGGCACCAAGGCCGAGCTCGACCACGGCAAGGCGATGCTCGACCGGCTCCAGTACAAGACCCACATGGTGATGGGCGAGCACGACTACTACCTCGACCTCGGCGCCTACTGGTCGGAGCTGTTCGGCCCCCACTACTACAGCTTCGACCACAAGGGGGTCCACTTCGTCGTGCTCAACAGCATCATCACCTACGACGACTGGACCTACGAGCGCTGGCCGACCCCGGAGCAGCGCATGCTCGAAATGGCCGGCCTCGACAACCCCAACGGCTCGCCGTTCATGGTCGGGGAGAAGCAGCGCCAGTGGCTGGCGAAGGACCTCGCGGCAGTCGCCAAGACCATGCCGGTCGTGCTCTTCTCCCATTCGCCCATCCAGAAGATCTACAAGGGCTGGAACTTCTGGACCGAGGACGCCGAGGAGGTCCAGGCCCTGCTGCAGCCGTTCGCCGATGCCACGGTCGTCTACGGCCACGTGCACCAGGTCCAGTACAACCAGATCGGCAACATCAGCTTCCACGCGGTGGTGGCCACCGCCTGGCCGTGGCCGTACCCGCAGAGCTACGTGCAGGCCGAGAGCCTGCTGCCCAAGCTGACCGTGCCGATGAACCGGGCCGATCCGTTCTTCGAGCGGGATGCCACCGGCTGGCAGTTCATCGACGTGGCGAGTGGGCGCGTCGCGCTGGAGTACAACCTGTACAACAACACCAATCGACGGGTTGCCTTCAACCCGACGACGGGGCAGCCCGAGGACACCGCCTTCCAGGCCGTCGGCAATCGGATTGCGCCGCAGATCCACTACTAGGGGGAGAGTGCAATGACCAAGAAGTCCGCCTTGGTAGCGTGTGCAGTCGTGTCACTGGCGCTGAGCGTCGTCGGGTACGGGCTGTGGGCCGACGAATTCACCGCCCAGGACGTCGAGCGTTGGCAGCTGGAGTACATGAGCGTGGTCGAGAAGGGCCGCGTCCTATGGGGCAGCCCCGACCTCGGCACCAACGGCGTCGCCTGCGGCCAGTGCCATCCCAACGCCGCCAACACCCACCCGGAGACCTACCCGAAGTACCAGAAGCAGCTCGGCATGGTTGTCGAGCTCCGCGACATGATCAACTGGTGCATCCAGAACCCGCTCGAGGGCGAGACCCTCCCGCTCGATGACCAGCGGATGATCGCCCTGGAGGCGTACATCGCGTGGGAGCGCAGAGGCGTGCCGCTCGCTCCCGGCAAGCACTGATCCTCGACGTCAACCATCGCCCGGTTCGTGATTGCGCCCCGGCGGCCAGCGCCGGGGCGCAGCTCTTTCACTCGCCACTCGGCGCTTCCTGTGGTAGCCTCAAACCGCCTATCCGCGCGGAATGAGTGGTGACGACCATGAGAGTTGGCTTCTTCCCATCGCTGCGCTTCCAGTACCCAGCCCTCGAGGAGAGCTTCCGCTCGCACGACTGCCTCGCAACCGTTCCCATTGCGCGCTTCTGCTACTTCACGGGGTGTTTCCTGTGGGCGGCCTTCGGGGTCGTCGACGTGCTGCTCGCGCCGGAACGACTCGGCGCGCTGTGGGCGATCCGCTTCGGAGTCGGCCTTCCCGCGCTCGCCCTCGCGTGCATCGCCACCTATTCGACGGCTCTCCAGAAGAACCTCAAGCTCATCGGAGTGGCGGTCTCCCTGATCTGCGGTGGCAGCATCATCGCGATGACGGCAGTTCTCGATTCACCGGTTGCCGACTCGTACTACGTCGGCCTGATTCTGGTCATCTTCTGCTCCTACATCTTTGCTCAGCTCCGCTTCTTCCAGGCGGTGTTCTCTGGCATCGGCCTCCTGCTGCTCTACGAGGCCGTCCTCGTGCTTCATCAGCGCGCGGCGTTCAGCACCATCGTCAACAACAGCGCGTTCGTCATCTCGACCATCTACATCGGGCTGTTCGCGTGCTTCAAGCTCGAGCAGCACCGCCGCGTCAAGTTCGCGGACCAGAGGACCATCGAGAACGACAACCGGTGCCTGACGCAGCTCGCATCCGACCTGGAGTACCAGAGCTCGCACGACGTTCTCACCAACCTCCTGAACCGGCGTCAGCTCGCCAAGACCTTCGATGACGCGGTCGAGCGATTCGTGAAGGCGCGGCAGGCCACGGCGGTGATGCTGATCGATGTCGATGAGTTCAAGCAGATCAACGACCAGTTCGGCCACGACGTCGGCGACGAGGTGCTCCGGCAGGTGGCGGAAGCGATCCGCGGCAATGTCCGCGATGGCGACGCGGCGTTTCGCTACGGCGGCGACGAGTTCCTGGTCCTCCTCTCCGGCAGGACCGCGGTCGAGAGCGTCGCCGCTGCGACCCAGATCGCGGCCTCGTTCCGGGAGTGGACCGGCGCAGCGGTCACGACGGCCGGCACCGCCATCGGCGTCAGCATCGGCGTTACCGAGATCGTGTCACCGCTCGACACCCTCCGCCATGTCATGGGGCTCGCCGATGCTGCGATGTATGAGGCCAAGCGCCGCGGCAAGGGCCGGATCGTGATCCAACCACGGTCCCGAGAGCGAGCTTCCGAGCGTCGCCGGCAGCCTCGGGAGCCCAGCGGCACTGCGCTCGAGGACTGCAGCGACCTCGACCAGTCCGGGGCCGCGAGCCCGCGACCGCATCCGCGGTAGCAGGCCCCGGACACTCGGCTCGTGGTGGCTTCCCACCTCGAGTTCCGCGATAATGACTGGCGGTGAAGATGACCCCGATGCTGCGCCAGTACCTGGAGCTCAAGCAGCAGGCCGGCTCTGCATTGCTGCTCTACCGCATGGGCGATTTCTACGAGCTCTTCTTCGAAGACGCGCAGCGGGCAGCACCCGTCCTGGGCATCGCACTCACTCGCCGCCGCCACAACGACGACGTCGAGGCGCCGATGTGCGGCGTCCCCCACCATGCCTTCGACGGCTACCTCGGCAAGCTTCTGCAAGCCGGATTCAGGGTGGCCGTGGCCGAGCAGGTCGAGGACCCCGCCACCGCGAAGGGTCTCGTGCGCCGGGAGATCATCCGCACCCACACACCGGGCACCGTGTCGTCGACCGAGCTGCTCGAGGGCGACGAGCGGTGCTTCCTGGCGGCGTTCGGAGGCGACGACGAGTCGCACGCCCTGGCCTGGCTCGAGCTGAGCACCGGGACCTTCGAGGGCATGCGCTGCGACGACACCCGAGCTGTGTCCGAGCAACTCGGCCGGTTGCGGCCGCGCGAGATCCTCGTTGTCGAGGGCTGGGACGGCTGGCAGGACTCGTGGCCACCGGGACTGGCTTCCCCCACCGTGACGCCGGTGCTGCCCGAGCAGTTCTCGCCGTCGGCCGGCGAGGAGCGACTGCGTAGGGTGCTCGGCGTCAGCTCGCTGCGCGGTTTCGGGCTCGAGTCGGGGGAGCGGCTCGTCGGCATGGCCGGTGCGCTGCTTGCCTATGCGGAGGGAACCCAACGGGGCAGCCTCGGGCACCTCTCTAGCTTCGTGAGGCGGCAGCCGGATGACGCGCTCGTCGTCGACCGCGCCAGCCTCGGTAACCTCGAGATCGAACGCGCAGCCGACGGGCGCCGCGAGCACTCGCTGCTCGGGGTTCTCGACAGCACGCGAACGCGGATGGGCTCGCGGCGGCTTCGCGACTGGGTGATCCGACCGAGCGTCGACCTCGAGGTCATCGCCGAGCGGCACCGGGCCGTGGCCGAGCTGTCCGACGACGCCATGCTGCTGGGTGCGCTTTGCTCGGCCCTGCGCGACCTTCCCGACCTGGAACGCCTCGCGGCGCGGGTCGGGCTGCGTCTCGCGACCCCGCGCGAGCTCCACTCGCTTCGTGCCTGTCTCGATCAGCTCCCAGCGGTGCGCGAGGTCGCGCGGCGAGCGACGTCACCGCTGCTGTGCCGGCTCGCCGACGCGCTCGATCCCCTCGACGATGTCGCAGGACTGCTGCATGTGCGCCTGGCGGCCGCGCCGGCTGCCATCGTCGGCGCCGGAGTGATCGCCGGCGGCTGGGACCCGGAGCTCGACGAGCAGCGCCAGCTCGCGCGCGGTGGCAAGGAGCTGGTGGCCGGGATCGAGATCGCCGAGCGCGAGAGCACCGGCATCTCCTCGTTGAAGGTCCGCTACAACCGGGTCTTCGGGTACTACATCGAGGTCAGCCGGGCCAACCTCGACCGGGTGCCGGAGCGCTACGAGCGCCGGCAGACGCTGACCAACGCCGAACGCTTCATCACGCCGGAGCTCAAGGACCTGGAAGCGAGGATCCTGGCGGCCGAGGAACGGGTCGTTGCTCGTGAGCGCGAGCTCTACGACGCGCTCCTCGGCGACCTGTGCGGCCACTCGCCGCGGATGACGGCCAGCGCCGGCGCCGCCGCCGGGCTCGACGTCATCGCGGCGTTTGCCGAGCGTGCACGCCGCTGGAACTACTGCCGCCCAGTGATGGAGGGCTCGCCGGGCATCGTCATCCGCGAGGGCCGCCATCCAGTCCTCGAGGAGATCCAACGGTCGCCGCCGTTCATCGCCAACGACTGCGAGCTCAACCCGGGGTCGGCGCAGATCGTGCTGTTGACCGGCCCCAACATGGGTGGCAAGTCGACCTACCTGCGCCAGGTCGCGCTGATCACGCTGATGGCGCATGCGGGCAGCTTCGTGCCGGCAGCGTCGGCGACCATCGGCCTGACCGATCGGATCTTCACTCGCGTCGGCGCCTCCGACATGCTCGCCAAGGGCGAGTCGACCTTCATGGTCGAGATGACCGAGGCTGCGAACATCCTGCACCACGCGACGCCCCGATCGCTGGTGATCCTCGATGAGGTGGGCCGCGGTACGGCGACCTTCGATGGCCTGTCGCTGGCGTGGTCGATCGTCGAGTACCTCCACGACGAGCCGGCGCACGCAGCGCTGGTGCTCTTTGCCACCCACTATCACGAGCTCACGGACCTCGCCAGCGTCCTGCCCCGCCTCGTGAACCGATCGATGGCGGTCAAGGAGTGGCGCGGCGCGATCCTGTTCCTCCACCGCGTCGTGGATGGGCCGGCCGACCGCTCGTACGGCATTCACGTCGCGCAGCTCGCCGGAGTTCCGGCAGGCGTGTGCGGCCGCGCCGAGCAGATCCTCGCCACCCTGGAGCGCCACGAGCTCAAGATCATCGACGCACCCACGAGCGGGGTCCAGGAGCCGGGCCGGCTCGAGCGCATCCAGCAGCTCGGCCTGTTCCGGCCGGCGTCCGAGGAGGTCGCCGACCAGCTCCGGAGAACCGAGGTCGATCGTCTCACTCCTCTCGAGGCGCTCAACCTCATGGCGACGCTCAAGAAACGGCTGTCCAATGAGGACTGATGAAGCACCGCTGATTGTCGGCCTGCCCGGGACCTCGATCGACGCCGAGCAACGCGCGATTCTCGAACGGGTGCGGCCGACCGGCGTCATCCTGTTCGCGCGCAACATCGTGACGGCCGAGCAGGTGCGCGAGCTCACCTCGAGCCTCGACGACCTCGAGCCGCGGCCGTTCCTGGCCGTCGACCTCGAGGGCGGCGCCGTCAACCGGCTGACCGGGCTGTGGGGTAGACTGCCGTCGCCGGCCGAGGCGGCGGCGGTGGGTCGCCGCGCCGTGCGGGCCCTCGGCGAGGCCGCCGGCGCGGGCTGCCGTTCGCTGGGGATCCAACTCGACCTCGCTCCGGTCGTCGATCTGGACTGCGGGGAGGGCTTCATTCCACTGCAGGGCCGCTGCCTGAGCTCGGACCCGGAGCGCGTCGCGATTCTCGCTCGCGTATTCAACGAGGGCCTCACCGCCTGGGGCATCGCGGGCTGCCTCAAGCACTTCCCCGGGCTCGGCGCGCTCGCCGGCGACACCCACGAGCAGCTGCCGGTGATCCCGGCGCTCGACCAACAACGTCACATCGACGTGTTCGCGGCGCTGTCGGAGGAGTTCCCGGTGGTCATGGTGGGCCACGCCGTGGCGCCCGGGCTCGGGGACCCGGATCGTCCGGCCTCGCTCGCGCCGAGCGCGGTCGTGCAGGCGGTCAAGCTCCCGGGCTCGCCGGTCGTGCTGAGCGATGACCTCGAAATGGGCGCTCTCCGTGGTCTTGGCGACCTGCCCGATCTGGTCGTCGACGCGCTGCGCGCGCGCAATCACGGTGTGCTGGTGTGCAAGGCCTTCGACCGTCTGCCGGAGATCATCGGCCGGATCGAGGACGCCATGGCCGCCGACGCCGCCTTCCGGATGCGGCTCACCGAGACCACGGCTCGCCTCGGCACGCTGCGCCGCGACCTCTGCCGGAACATGGCCGCGGTGCCCATGCCGGACGACCGGCTGGTGGCGCAGCTCTGGGACGACGCCCGCCGCCTGGCCGGCTCGTGAAGGCCGGGCTGACGATCGCCAGCCACGGCCGCGCGGCGGAGCGCCGACGGGCCTTCGCGAGGCCGCGGTCAGCGACCTCACAATGGTGCTGATGCCGATGCCGGCCGCTGCCGTCCTGCTGTCCGGTGGGCTCGACTCCGCGACCGTGCTCGCGATCGCGCGCGCCGAAGGCTTCGAGTGCCACTGCCTGACCGTCGACTACGGCCAGCGCCACCGCATCGAGCTGCATGCCGCACGCACCGTCGCGCGCGCTCTCGGCGCCGCCTCCCACCGCGAGGTCAAGGTCGACCTGCGCGCGTTCGGCGGCTCGGCGCTCACCGACGCCATCGCGGTCCCCAAGGACCACCAGCCTGACCCGTCGCGGGCCCCGGCCACCTACGTGCCGGCGCGCAACAGCGTGCTGCTGGCGCTGCTGCTGGGCCTGGCCGAGGTCTCCGGCGCTGCCGACCTCTTCATCGGGGCCAATGCGGTCGACTACTCCGGCTACCCGGACTGCCGACCGCAGTTCATCGAGGCGTTCGAACGGCTCGCGAACCTCGCCACCGTCGCCGGCACCGAGCGAGGGGTGAGGTTCCGCGTCCACGCGCCGCTGCTCCACCTGACCAAGGCGGAGATCATCCGGCGCGGGCTGTCGTTCGGCGTCGACTACTCGCTGACCCACTCCTGCTATGACCCCGCACCGTCGGGCGCGGCCTGCGGCCGCTGCGAAGCCTGCCTGCTGCGGCGGCGCGGCTTTGAGCAGGCGGGCGTCGCCGACCCCACGCGCTACGCACGGTAGGCGCCCACGGTTGCGAAGTGGGGAAGTGGCGGCGCGTTGAACGCCTCCGTCTTCCGCCTCCCTGCTCCCCTTTTCAGTTCGAACCGCGGAGGGCGCAGAGGACGCAGAGAGTGGATTCAACAACTCCGCGATCCCGCTGGTAGTTTCATGCGGGCTCCCCTTGTAGGGGTGGGGGGACGTTCACCAGCTTGAGGAGGTTGCTGCACAGGCACACGAAGGTCCATTCACGGGAGAATGCACTTCCCGCCTTCAGGATGCGCGCAGCGCATCCTGAGGAGCGTGTTGGGCAGAGGCCAACAACAATGACCACGTCAGGAACGCATACAGGGGCCTATGCCCTACGCGCTCCTAGCCGGCGAGAGCGAAGGCGACGCGGCCCGCCACCGCGATTGTGGTCGCCATGACGATTGTCAGACCGGACACCCAGGCTGTGTCTCGCCACCCCATCTCCCGCGCCATCACCGCGACCGTTGCCACGCAGGGCACGTAGAAGACGACGAACAGGGTGAAGGTCATCAGCTGGGCCACGGTCATCACCTCGTTCACATGCGTGGTGCCGAGCGCCTGCACCAGCATCACCAAAGTCAGCTCCTTGCGCAGGACCCCGAAGACAAGCGTCATTCCGACCGCCGACGGCAGCCCGAGGACCGCCACCGTCAGCGGTGACAGCAACGCGTTGATCTCGTCGTGGGCGTGGAGCCACTCGAGAAGGCCCAGCACCACCGACGATGCAACCAGCAACGGCCAGGCGATGGTGATGAACTCGCGCAGGGTCAGCCAGGTCTTCGCCACCAGCGTCCTGGCATGCGGCACGCTGAGCTCCGGGATCTCGAGGATCAGCCCGGGGGAGCTGCCCCGCATCCTGCGGCTGAGGATACTGCCAAGGACCACGACCACGCCCAGGTTGAGCAGGTAGATCGACAGCGCCCACAGCGGTCCGAGGTAGGCGGCCACCAGCCCGAAGATGACGACGCTCCGCGCCGAGCACGGAATGAACGCCGCCAGAACGCCCGTGATCCGACGGTCGCGCTTCGACTCCAGGATCCTCGTCGACATGATGGCCGGCACCGAGCAGCCGTAGCCGAGGATCAGCGGCAGCACGGATTTGCCGTGCAGGCCGATCCGATGCATGAGGTTGTCCAGGATGTACGCGAGCCGCGGCAGGTAGCCGGTGTCCTCGAGGATCGCCAGGCCGAGCAGGAACGGGATCAGGTAGGGCAGGACGATCGCGACCCCGCCGGCCAGGCCCATCAGCACGCCGTGGGCGAGCGTGGCCACGAGGCTCCCCGGCTCGAGATGCCCGACGGCCGTCGCAATCACGCGCTCGAAGACGCCAACCAGCGGGCCCTCGATGCGCTGACCGACGCCGAACACAATCCAGAACAGCGCGGCGAGGATCGCGACCATCATCGCGCCGCCGGTCCAGGGCCCCAGCAGGAGCCGGTCCAGCCACTCCCGCCACCCGAGGCTCGGGCTGCGGTGGACCGAGACCCGCTCCTCGATCGCGTGCGCAACCGCGTGGCGCCCTCCGGAGACGATCTGGTCGGCTGACCAACCGTGCGCGCGCTCGAGATCCGCGACGACGGCGGCAACGGTCGGCTCGAGCCCTGGGTACTGGCCGAACACGGTCCGTCGGAAGTGGCTGTCGCCCTCGATCAGCTTGGCGGCCGAAAACCTCGCCGGCACCCCGGAATCGACGCCGACCTCCCGCAGAGCCGACGACACCGACTGCAGCGCAGCCTCGACCTCGCGATCGAAGCTCGGCACCGGCGCCGGCCGGCCGAGGTGGGCGTGCTGGAGGGCCGTCCGGAACAGCTCACGCAGACCCTGGCCGCGTCTCGCGATGGTGTCGATGACCGGCACGCCAAGCTCCCGCGCAAGGGCAGCGGCATCGATCGAGATGCCGCGGCGTTCGGCCTCATCCATCATGTTGAGGGCGACGATCATCGGCCGCCGGAGCTCGAGCAGCTGGAGCGTGAGCTCGAGCGACCGGCCGAGCCTACTCGCGTCCACGACGTCGATGATCAGGTCGTAGTCGCCACCGAGGAGGTAGCTCTCGCCCTCCCCTGCCCCCGCGTCGGAGGAGGTCAGCGAGTAGACGCCGGGCAGGTCGACGACCTCCACCTCGCGGCCGAGGATGAGCGCGCGGCTCGTCGTGAAGGAAACCGAGGAGCCCGGGAAGTTCGCGGTGGCGGCCCGGTAGCCGGCAACCGCGTTGAAGATCGTGCTCTTCCCCGAGTTGGGCTGCCCCGCCAGGACGAACTTCATCGAGGAGAGGCCCGCTTGGCGCGGGCCGTGTCGTCGAGGCTCGTGACCTCCCCGTCGACCTCCACGCTGACCTTGCTGGCGATGCCGCGGCCGATCGCGACCCGGGTGCCGTTGACCTCGACCAGCACCGGCCCCCGGAACGGTGCGCGCTCGACGACCGTCAGCAAGTCGCCGACGTGAATACCGAGGGTGTTGAGGTGGGCCCGAACGCCGTGTCCGCCGTCGATCAGGATCACCGTCGCCTGGCGCCGGATGTCCACCGTGTCGAGAGTCATCATGCTGGCGCGCCCCCTCCGAGTTGCGATCATAGCTCATTGCCGGACATTTGCTAACCCTCCTGATCACTGTAACTTCGACTCTGACCGACCCTCTCGACGACGATCGTTCCAGGACGTTCGTCGTTGCAGAACTGAGATTGCAATCGAGAAACGATTTCATTCTTCGGGAAGGCCCGGCGGCGCCGGGCCGGTCGCCGGGAGCGTCAACGCTACAATCCTCGGCGCAGGAGGGCGCCATGACCGAGCAGCCGTTTTGCGTGGAGCTGACCGAGCTTCCGGAGCCGCCGCCCTTCGCGCCCGGGGTCCGGCGAGCGCCCAGCCGCGGCTACGGCCTGAGCCGTCGCGACACGGCCGTCGCCCTCAAGAACGCGCTGCGCTACGTGCCCGCCGAGCACCATGGCGTGGTCGGCCCGGAGTTCCTCGACGAGCTCGTCGCGACCGGCCGGATCTACGGCTACCGGTACCGCCCCGCCGGGCGCATCTTCGGCCGCCCGCTCGAGCAGTACCGCGGTCGCATCACCGAAGCCAAGGCCATGCAGGTCATGATCGACAACAACCTCGACTGCGAGGTGGCTCTCTACCCATACGAGCTGGTCACCTACGGCGAGTCCGGCCAGGTCTGCCAGAACTGGATGCAGTACCGCCTGATCAAGCGGTACCTCGAGGTCATGGAGGCCGACCAGACCCTCGTGGTCAGCTCGGGCCACCCGCTCGGGCTGTTCCCGTCACGTCCCGAGGCGCCCCGCGCGATCATCACCAACGGCCTCATGGTCGGGATGTTCGACACCCCCGACGACTTCCACCGGCTCGCCGCGCTCGGCTGCGTCAACTACGGGCAGATGACGGCGGGCGGGTGGATGTACATCGGGCCGCAAGGCATCGTCCACGGCACCTACATCACCCTGCTCAACGCCGGTCGGCTCTACCTCGGCATCCCCGACCGCGAAGATCTGCGGGGGCACAGCTTCGTGACCTCCGGGCTCGGGGGCATGTCGGGAGCGCAGGGCAAGGCCCTCGAGATCGCCGGCGGCGCCGGCATCATCGCCGAGGTCGATCGTTCGCGCATCGAGACTCGGTTCGCACAGGGGTGGGTGCAGAGGGTGACCGCCGAGCTCGCCGAGGCGGTCGACTGGATGTTCGCCGCGCGCGATCGCCAGCAGCCGCTGTCGGTGGCCTACCACGGCAACGTGGTCGACCTCCTCGAGTACCTCGACCGCCACCACGTGGACGTGGAGCTGCTGTCCGACCAGACCTCCTGCCACGTGCCCTACGACGGCGGCTACACTCCGGCCGGACTGAGCTTCGAGCGGGGCCGCGAGATGCTGCGCGCCGACCGCGAGGCCTTCCGCCGCCTCGTCGACGCCAGCCTCGGCCGTCACTTCGAGGTGCTGCTCCGCCTGTGCGACCGCGGCATGCACTTCTGGGACTACGGCAACTCGTTCATGAAGGCGGTGTTCGACGCCGGCGTGCCGGCGATCACCCGCAACGGCCGCGACACCACCGAGGGGTTCATCTGGCCCTCCTACGTCGAGGACATCATGGGCCCGATGTGCTTCGACTTCGGCTACGGACCGTTCCGCTGGGTCTGTCTTTCCGGCAATCCGGAGGACCTCCGCCAAACCGACCGGGCCGCGATGGAGTGCATCGATCCGGAGCGCCGGGGCCAGGACCGCGACAACTGGCAGTGGATCCGTGACGCCGAAAAGAACCGGCTGGTCGTGGGCACCCAGGCCCGCATCCTCTACGCCGACGCCGAGGGCCGCACCCGCATCGCTCGCCGTTTCAACGCGATGGTCCGCGACGGGAGGATCGGGCCGTTGATGATGGGGCGCGACCACCACGACACCGGCGGCACCGACTCGCCGTTCCGAGAGACCGCCAACATCGCCGACGGATCGAATCTCACCTCCGACATGGCCCACCAGTGCTGGGCCGGCAACGCCGCCCGGGGCATGACGATGGCGGTGCTCTCCAACGGCGGCGGGGTCGGCACCGGCAAGGCGATCAACGGCGGCTTCGGGCTGGTTCTGGACGGCTCCGAACGCGTCGACCGGATCCTCGACACCGCGCTCGACTGGGATGCCATGTGCGGCGTGTCGCGGCGCTCCTGGGCGCGCAACCCGAACGCGATCGCGACCGTGGCGGACTGGAATGAGAGCCACGCCGCGCGCGGCCACGTCACCGTGCCGGCGGTGGCCGACGACGCGCTGGTGAGCCGGTTGGTCGACGCCGCCTTCGCGCAGCGCTGAATCGCGGCGCCGAGCTGTCGTCGCCCGGAAGCGGATCCGGCTTCCGGCTTCGCGTTCCGCTTCGCCGTGACAGGTCGCCTTCGGCTACGCCGTGACGAGAGCGGGCGCGGATCGGATTGCCGACCGGATCCAGCACCGTCCAACTGGGCCCGCATCTCCCCGTCTCCGCTGCTTCTCACCTACACTGACGTCATGGGCACGCTCCTCCAGCACCTTCCTCCGGAGCTGTCAGGGTTCGCGCTGACCCTCGTTCTCGGGCTGCTGATCGGCTTCGAACGCGAAGAGCACGAGCCGCACGGCCTGGGGGGCGTCCGCACCTTCCCGATCATCGGCCTCGGCGGCTTCCTGCTCGTGAGGGCGTTCCCGGGGTCCGCAGTGCCCTTTTCGGCTGGGCTCGTCGTTCTCGGCGCACTCGTCGCGCTGTCGTACTGGGCCGGCCTGCGTACGGGCGAGCCGGGCATCACCACCGAAACCGTCGCCCTGCTCACGTTCGCGCTCGGCGGTGCTGCGGCCCAGGGCCTGTACTGGCTCTCGATCGCGGCCGGCGTGGTCGCCGTCATCCTGCTCCAGGAGAAGACGCGCCTCGAGACGCTGGCCGTCAACCTGCCTCAGAACGAGCTGCGCACCGCCGTGCGGTTCCTCCTGCTCACCGGCGTGATCCTGCCGGCGGTCCCCAACCGGCCCTTCACCGACTTCGGGATCAACCCCTTTTCGATCTGTCTGGTGGTGGTCGCGGTCTCCGGCATCTCGTACCTCAGCTATCTGCTGCAGCGGTTCTGGCGGCGCGAGGGCGGCCTGTTCCTGGCCGGCCTCCTGGGCGGCGCCTACTCATCTACCGCCACGACGGTGGCTCTGGCACGCAGCGCGAACCAGCAGGTCTGGCCGCCCGCGGCGTACGTCGGCGCGATCGTGGCCGCGACCGGCATGATGTACCTCCGGCTGTGGGCCCTGGTCGCCCTGTTCGCGCCCAATCTCGCTCGCGAGCTAGCGGTTGTGTTCTGGTTGCTCGGCCTCGCCGCGATCGGCTTCGGCGCGCTCGTCGGCCGGCGTCACGCCGACGACGCCGTACCGAGCCAGGCATCAGCGGACGGCGACCGACGCCGTGCAACCACCAACCCCCTCGAGCTGTCCTCGGCGCTCACCTTTGCCGGCCTCTTCCTTGTGATCCTCGTTGTCACCAGGATCGTCGCCGGCCGTTTCGGAGGCACCGGCCTGCTCGTGCTGGCAGCGATCATGGGGACGACCGATGTCGACCCGTTCATCCTCGGCCTCACGCAGCAGGCCGCCGGCGGACCGCTCGTGGCCATCGCGGCGCTCGCGGTGGTGATCGCCGCGGCTGCCAACAACCTCATGAAAGGGGTCTACGCCTTCGCGTTCGGGCCGCGGAGCGTCGGCGTCCCGACGCTGCTGGTCCTCGTCGGCTTCGCAGCCACCAGCATCGTGCTGTTCTTCGTCCTCTGAGGTGACGGCGCCGCTCGCCCAATACGACCCGGGTCAGGGCTAGAAGCGTGTGGGGCATAGGCCCCTGTATGCGTTCCTGACGTGGTCATTGTTGTTGGCCTCTGCCCCACACGCTCCTCGGGATGCGCTGTGCGCATCCTGGAGTTCGTGCCGCAGTGGCCGTCTGACGACACTTCGGTCAACCACGCCCGCCGAAAAGGCCGATGCGGTACGAACTCCTAAGGCGGCAAGCCCGCGCCCTGAGGGGGCGCCCTCGCCGACGCCGCCGAGTAGTAGTAAGCAATCGTCCGGGCGCGAATCGGCGTCTGGTTGGTCGGTCCGCACTCCAGATCGACCACGACCCCGGTCGACCAGGTCGGTGCGTCGCTGAGCATCAATCGGTACATCGACGTCGCAACCGTCCCGTCCGGCCGCACCCGGTCACTCGTCATGCCGTGGAGGGGGCGCCCGAACGGTATCGGACCGGGGTGGTCGACCTGGAAGTAGAAGCCACCGCCGAAGAAGTCCTCGACCCCGGTGCCTTGGAGCTGGGGCTCGGGTCTACCGTCGACCACCACCAGCTCGTCGCCCTCGAGGTAGTCGCGGCTGTCGCCGGAGCGGGAGCCCAACTCGGCGAAGAGGCCGATCCACTTGCCGCGGCCCCCGACCTCGAGCACGCGGTGGGCACGGCCCGGCGTCGTCGTCTCGGCGACCTGGCCCGAGGCGCCGAACAGCCCGCTGTCGGGGTGCGGCGCGCGGCCGAGCCGGCGGACCGCAAACTCGACCGGGATCTTGCCGCGGGGCTTGCTCTTGCCGCGCGCCAGCTCGACAACCGCGCTCTCGAAGAACGGCATCGGGAAGTAGGCGTACAGGTCGTCGTCCTCGGTCGCGCCGACGAGCAGCGAACGCACGGGCGCGTCGCCGCCACCAGCGAGGCCGAAGAAGTCGGCCAGCGGCATTGCCACCCGGACCTGGCCGTCGAACAGCAACCGGAGCTCGACCTCGTGCCACCGGCTGGGCGGGACCCTGAGCAGGATCCCGTTGATCGCATCGCGGCCGGAGAAGGCCGCAATCACGGCCCGCGTGCCGCGCTTGAGCTCGACCAACCCCGCACTTGTCGGGAACGGCCCACCGGTCCACGGGTCGGACCCGGGCCGCGCGCCCAGCAGCTCCTGCCAGCCGCTCAGGTCCTCGTCGCCCGTGAAGGCCGCGACGCCCTCCCCGCTCGCGAGCTGGTGCGCGGTGATCTGGAACCAGATCTTCGCATTCTCGGCGCCGAGCAGCGAGACGACGCAGGATTCCGCGTACGGGATCGGCACGTAGCTGACGTTGCCGCCGCTCGACACCAGCCGGTGCTCGACGAGCGGGGGCAGGAACGGCGGCACCTCGCCCGAGAAGAAGTCCGGCAGCGGCAGCTGGACCACGACCTCGCCGTCGACCACGATCCGGATCCAGACGTCGGGATCCAGGGGGTGGCTGATGCCGTCGTCGCCCTGAGTCATCCAGATCCTGGTGATGGCTCCCGGGCCCTCGGCTTCGAACAGCACGCCCTCATCGCCGTCGGACCGCAGGAACCGGCTGTCACCGGCAGAGTGGCGGTCAAAGGCACAGTCGTCCGGGCACCGGCTCGAGGCCATGACGACGCGGTCGCCGAAAGGGATGACGGCCAGCGTGGCCAGGTCGCGCCACACCTCCCACGGCGGCGCGACGGCGACCGGCTCGTCCGCAGCCGCGGCGACGCTGCCGGCCAGCAGCAGTGCCGCCGACAGCGTCCGGATCCCCCACGAGTCCCGTCGCAGCACGGTCTCCCTGTCGTCACCGGCCTGCCGGCGGCGCCGCTCGCTGGCCGACAGAGGATGAACGCAGCTCACCGCGCCATTCTCGCCGACCCGCGGGAAAAAGAAAGGGCCCGCGCGGGCGGGCCCGATCATCAATCGAAGTGTGTGGATCATCCGCCCGGGATGAGCTCGCCGTCCTGGACCCTGAAGGTCAGCGTCTGGAACAGGCCGTCGAGTGTCTCCGGGTCATCGTAGTAGCTCGTGAAGATCTCGTCGCTCGAAATCTCGTAGAGGGTGACCAGCAGCGCCTCGGGACCGGCCTCCAGCACCGAGAAACCGTGAGCCCAGGTGTTGGCATAGACGATATCGGACGTCGTGTACGGGTCGTCGACCGTGGAGATCTGGAGCAGGGTGGCGAGGTACGCCAAGAGCTGGTCGAGCTCCGGGCTCGGCGGGAGGATCTCGTCGATCCGGCCGGCCACCTCGTCGCCGATGGTGGATGAGGAGATCGCCGACGAGGTGAACTCGTAGACGCCGTTGGTGTGGTCGGTGACGAAGGTCGCGTGGATGTCGCCCGAGATGATGACGGAGTTGGGGACCACGCTGAGCAGCCCGAGGATCTCCAGCTTCTTCTGCGGGAAGCCGTCGTACTGGTCGGCCGTGATGCCGATTCGGGTGCGGAGGTACTCAGGGAAATCATCCGGGAGCATGGGCTCGATCAGCGGATGAGTGAAGTCGACGAGCAGTGGGGTCAGCATCACCGAGGAGCCGAGCACCTTCCAAGTTGCAGGGCTCTGCAACATGGTGCCCTGCAGCCACGCCGTCTGAGCCCCGCCCAGGGCCTCCTGGGCTGCGCCGCCGGTCGACAGGTAGCGGTGGGCGGCGAGCAGGTTGAAGGTGTCCCACAAGTACTGGTTGCGCGAGCCGATCGACGAGTACAGAGACTGCTTGCCCACGTAGAGGTACGAGATGCCGCGCGGCAGCCCGGCAGTGATCGCAGGGGTGAACACCGGCGGGATCCCCGCAGCGTTGAAGAGGCCATTGAGGTACGTCGTGCTGACGTTGCCGGTCAACGCGTCCTCGGCAATTCCGACCGCCGACGAGATGTCGAGCGCCGGGTCCTCCATCATGTAGGCGTTAGCCGCAATCAGCGACGCGGTCTGCTTGAAGATCGGGAAGGCGGCGCCGAGCACGTCCATGTTGACGTAGGGATCGAAGCTGCCGCGCACCGCCTGCCACACCGGCTCGGTCAGCAGCTCGATCATCGCCGCCTCGTCGACCGCGATGGTTCCCGGGAAGGCATCCTCGGGAACGATGTGATCCGGCCGGTAGGTGCGGTAGTCGGTCAGGACGAGGTGGAGGTTCTGGCCGAAGAGGTAGTCGCGGTAGATCTTCGTGTTCGGCCAGAGAACGCTCGCGTCGATGTCGATCGTGCCGTCGTCGCCGAGGCCGATCTCGGTCGGCGCCCACTCGAAGAAGGCCTGCTCGGCGTTGCGCTTGCGGGCCTCGTCGTACTCGTCGACGCGGCCATTGAAGTACGTCGCATTGGCGCCCCAGGCGTCGTTCGAGTACTCGTGGTCGTCCCAGATCACGATCATCGGCCAGCGCTCGTGCACCTGCTGATAGACCTCGTCGGAGCGGTAGGTCCGGTAGATGTCGCGGTAGTTGGACAGGCTCGCCGCGGCATAGTACGGGTCAGCCGGATCGCCGAGCGCGATGGCGCCCTCAAGATCCTCGAACTCGATCCGCCGCTCCGGATCCGGGGTCTGGAACGACGGGTCCCCGGTCGTCTCGTAGATGAAGTCGCCGAGGTGGACCACGAAGTCGATGTCCTCGTCGTGGTCGCGCAGCAGCTTCATGTACGTGTTGTAGTACCGCCCGATGTAGTCCTGGCAGTACACCACCGCGAAGCGGACCGGCACGTCCATGTCCGGCGACGGCGCGGTCTTGGTCCTCCCGACCCGCGACATCTCCATCGCGGCTCCGGTGCCATAAACGAAGCGGTAGTAGTAGGTCGTGTAGGGCTGAAGCCCGTCAATGCGGACCTTGACGACCCAGTCGTACTCCTCCATCGCCACCAGGTCGCGCGAGGCCACGATGTCCTGGAAGCCGTCGTCAGTGGCAACCTCGACCCGGAGAGCGTCCGGCACGTCAGGATTGTCGAGGTGGGTCCACAGCACCACGCTGTCCGGGTGCGGGTCACCCGACGCCACCGACTGGGGGAACATGTTGGCCGACGCGGTCGCGGCCACCCACAGACAGACCAACACCACCAGCGGACACGCTATCCACTTCACCCTGTTCAACATCATCGATAACCCCCTTTTGCCGCGGGACCGCTCCCCGCAATCATCATCGGCCGAGGTTGATCCCCCGCCCGTTCGGTGCGCGTGACGATGGTTCCCCATGGTACACCGGCCCCTCGACGGTGTCACGCCG
>Ga0209254_10001457_pt1 | contig 21247 bp, 16 predicted proteins | sample FrelakmetDIP11DI_FD_187148 | JGI IMG/M metagenome (GOLD analysis project Ga0209254, IMG submission 187148) | Freshwater lake sediment microbial communities from the University of Notre Dame, USA, for methane emissions studies - DIP11 DI (SPAdes)... | ecosystem: Environmental > Aquatic >...
AGGATGTCCGGAACGATGTAGTCAACCACCGTCGCGCTGAAGCCTACGCCCGGATGCGGATTGAGTCTACGAATCAGCGCGTGCGCCTCCTGCACCTGCGCCTCGGTCAGTTCCAGCGCGCGCGCCAGCTTCTGGAAATCCTTCGCGGCGAGCAGATGCAAGTGTTCACTGACGATCCGCTTGGCGCGCCCAATCACTTCGGCCGGGCAGGCGGGTCGGATCTGCGTGGCCAGTGCATCGAGCTGGATGGTCAGGCACTCGGCCGCGCTGCGCGCACCAACGCCTGAAGGATCAAAGCTTTGCAGCAACTTCAGGGCCGTGGCGAGATCCTCGCGTTCGATGCCAGCGTCCGGCGGGCAGATCGCCAGCAGTTCCTCCAGCGAGGCGGCCAAATAACCCTGGTCGTCGAGCGACTCGATCAGCATTTCCACCAGCACGCGATCGCGGGGTGAAGCGGTGGTCGCCGCCAGCTGGCTCTTCAGGTGCTCGCACAACGATGGCGGCGTGGACGCCCAGGCACCCGGCCCGTCGTCGTCTTCGTCGCGCTCGCCACGCACGGTGCCCCAGTCGAGTCCCGATACACCATTGGCGGCGTCCGTCTCACCTTCGCCCGCCTGCGAGTCCGAGCCGCGGCTCTCCGGCATCGAGTTGACCGGCGCTTCGCCAAGAATGGCGCCGTCGGACGAGATGCGCATCGCCGCCCCCACGGGAGGGTCGTCACATTCGAGCAGCGGGTTGTCGTTCAGCGCCTGCTCGATCTCCTGCGCGAGCTCGAGCGACGACAGTTGCAGCAGGCGGATCGACTGCTGCAACTGCGGCGTCAGCGCCAGGTGCTGGCCGAGCTTGAGCTGAAGACCGGGCTTGATGGCCATCGGCACTACATCCGGAAATGCTCGCCGAGATAGACGCGGCGCACCGATTCGTTCTCGACGATTTCCTGCGGGCTGCCCGCGGCGAGCACCTGCCCCTCGTTGATGATGTAGGCGTGGTCGCAGATGCCGAGCGTCTCGCGCACGTTGTGATCGGTGATCAGCACGCCGATGCCGCGTTCCTTGAGGAAGCGCACGATGCGCTGGATCTCGATCACCGCAATGGGGTCGACGCCGGCGAACGGCTCGTCGAGCAGGATGAATCGCGGCGCGGCGGCAAGCGCCCGCGCGATTTCGACCCGCCGTCGCTCGCCGCCGGACAGCGACAGCGCACCGTTGGTGCGCAGGTGGCTGATCTGCAGGTCGTCCAGCAGCGCGTCCAGCCGGCTGGCCACTTCCGCCGGGGGCAGCGGCTTGCCGTCGGCGCCTTGCTGCAGTTCGAGCACGGCGCGCACGTTCTCCTCGACCGTCAGGCGCCGGAACACCGACGCCTCCTGCGGCAGATAGGAAAGGCCAAGGCGCGCGCGCCGGTGGATCGGCAGATGCGCGATCGATGCGTCGTCGAGGAAGATCGCGCCGCCGTCCATTGGGACCAGGCCCACTACCATGTAGAAACAGGTCGTCTTGCCGGCGCCGTTCGGGCCGAGCAGGCCGACCACCGCGCCGGCCTCGACCGACAGCGACACGTCCTTGACGACCACACGCGCGCCGTAGCGCTTGTGCAGATGCTCGACCCGCAGGCGACTGCCTTCGGCAAATGCGCCGCGGCCAGATTCGCTGTCGAAGGTGGAGGCCTCGGCAGCGTTCATCGGCATGTTCCCGCGGCGCGGCACATCGCGTCGTGCGGCCGGCATCCGGCTGCACCTACCATCACTTCTTGCCTGCGGGCAGTTCGGTGGCGGGGCGCAGCGGCGCCGGCGCCGCCTTCGGCGTCTCGGCGGTTCGCGGCGCGATCACTGCCCGCACCCGGCCGCTGCCCTGCTCACCGCCATCGATGCGGTAAGTGGACGCGGCGGCGTCATAGGAGATGACCTGTCCGGTGATCTCGTCGCGAACGACGCCGTTCTCCAGCCGCCGCCACTGCGCCTTGTTGACGAAGCGGACCGACTCGGTCTTCTCGTCCCACTCGATGCGCTCGCCCATCCCTTCGATGTACTCCTCGACGCCGGGCCGGACTGCATCGCGCCGCTGGCGGAACGTGGCCAGTGCATCGGCTGCTGCCGTCACGACGGCGCTGCGATAACCGTCGGGCGCGGTGCGCAGCTCCATCCGCTCGCCGGTGATGCGCATCGTGCCGCGGGTCAGCGTTGCGCGGCCGCTCACCACGTTGACCTGCTTCAATTCGTCGAAGACGCCTCGATCGGCCTCGATGATCGTCGGCTGGTCCTTGTCGGCGCGCTCGGCCAGTGCCGGCAGGCAGCAGGCGGCGAGCGCGATCAGCAGCAGCATTCGCATTCGGATCCCCCTGTCAGCGGCGGGCCGGCGCCGTTTCGCCGCGCAGGCCACCGCTGACCGTCAGCACGCGCGTCAGGTTGTCGTAGTCCATTGCCGCCCCGGCCAGGCGCGTGTCACCCTGCTCGATCAGCACCGGCACGTCCGAGGAGAAGCGCTCCTCGTCCGGGATCGCCGTCATGCGCTCGGTGCGGATGGTCAGCGCCGGCCGGCCGGCTGCAGCGGCGCGTTGCAGCAGCACGTCACCCTGCATCAGCACCTGGGCGCCGGCGTTGGTGACGCGCGCACGGGCCGACGACGCCTGCACCTGCGGCTGATCCGGCAGCAGGCTGACCAGCCGCGGCTTGGTCAGGTCGATGTCGTCGTTCTCGTTGAAATACGACAGCCCCTCCGCCAAGAGCTTGTAGCGAGCGTGGCCGCGCTCGTCGAACTGCGTCAGCACGACCTGATCGACGATGAAGTCGGGCGTGCCCGGCGTCGGCGGCGTCCGCGCCGTCGGCCGGCGCATCTCGCGCGAGTACCAGTAGCTGGTGACGGTGACGACAGCCAGCAGAACCGCGGCGATCAGCATCGACAGCCGGTCACGCATCGGTGCCCCTCGCTTCGTCACCGTGACGGCGCAGGAGTCCGTCGAACCGTCCCTGCGCGCGCAGAATGAATTCGGCCAGTTCGCGCACGGCGCCGCGTCCGCCAGGCGCTGCGCTGATCCAGTGCGCGACACGGCGGACCTCGGGTGCTGCATCGGCGACCGTGGCCGCGAAGCCGGCCTGCGCCAGCGCGGCGAGGTCCGGCCAGTCATCGCCGATGTAGCCGCACTGGTCAGGGCGCACCTGCAGCGCCCGCATCAGGTCCGCGAGGCCCGCTCCCTTGTCGGCCGCGCCCTGCATTACCTGCGTGATGCCGAGTTCGCGGGCGCGTCGCTCGACGATCGGCGAGCGACGGGCGGAAAGGATGGCCACCTCGATGCCGGCCTCGCGCAGCAGCTTGACGCCGTGGCCGTCGCGCACGTCAAAGACCTTCAGCGCCTCGCCGTCGGCCCCGAAGTACAGGCGGCCGTCGGTGAGCACGCCGTCGACGTCGAGAACCAGGAGCCGGACTGCAGCGGCGCGCTGCTCGGCGCTCATCACAGCACCCTCGCCGCGGTCAGGTCGTGCGCGTGCAGCGCGCCGACCAGCCGGCCGTTTTCGACGACCAGTAACTGGTTCCTGCGAGTCGACTCGATCAGCTGCGCGGCCTCGGCCGCCAGCGCGCCGGGGCTGATGGTCAGGGGGTTGCGGGTCATCACCTCGGCCACGGCCAGTTCGCGCACGCTGGCGCCACGTTCGAGCAGCCGTCGCAGGTCGCCGTCGGTGAAGATCCCGGCGACGCGGCCGTCGGTCTCGAGCACGGCCGTCATGCCCAGTCGCTTGAGCGAGATTTCGCGGATCGCTTCCATCACGCTGGCGGTGACCGGCACCGACGGGATGTCATTGCCGGTCGCCATCACGTCCTCGACCTTGGTCAGGAGCCGCCGGCCGAGTGCACCGCCGGGGTGCGAGCGGGCAAAGTCGGCCGGCCCGAAGCCGCGGGCATCGAGGCAGGCGACCGCCAGCGCGTCGCCGAGCGCCAGCATCGCCGTGGTCGACGACGTCGGTGCCAGGTTCAGCGGGCAGGCCTCCTTGTCGACGTGGACGTCGAGATGCACATCGGCGTGCCGGGCCAGCGACGAACCGGCGCTGCCGGTGATCGCCACCAGCGGCGTGCCTTCCCGCTTGAGCGTCGGCACGATGGTCAGCAGTTCGGCCGTCTCCCCTGAATACGAGAGCGCCAGCAGCACATCGCTGCGGGTGATCATGCCGAGGTCGCCGTGCGCCGCCTCGGCTGCATGCACAAACATCGCCGGCGTGCCGGTCGAGGACATCGTGGCGGCGATCTTGCGGCCGACGTGGCCGCTCTTGCCGACGCCGCTGACCACCACCCGCCCGCGGCACTGCAGCAGCAGGTCGACGGCGCGGAGGAAGGCCCCGTCGAGCCGGTCAACCAGCGCGGCGACCGCCTGCGCCTCGATCCTCAACACCGTGCGCGCCAGTTCAAGCGCATTGGCGGGGGGCGGAGCGGGGGCCTCGGCGGGGGGCATGTTCTAGATGCGGTGGGCCGACGGAAAATCGGCAGAGACGTGCGGAGATCCGAGTCGATGATACTCTGGCACCTGGTGCCTGGCACGGCTCTTGCTCGTATTAACCATTCCGGCCGATGCAATGCCGACCGCACTCGAACTGACTCTGCTTCTGCTTGCCGCCGCGGTGCTGGGCGTAGTGGCATTCCGGCTGCTCAACCTGCCACCGATGCTCGGCTACCTGGCCGTCGGCATCCTGATCGGGCCGCACGCGCTCGGCCTGGTGCCGGACACCAAGGAAACCCGCTACCTGGCCGAGTTTGGCGTGGTGTTCCTGATGTTCTCGATCGGGCTGGAGTTCTCCCTGCCCAAGCTGAAGAGCATGCGCAGCCTGGTGTTCGGCCTCGGCGCCGGGCAGGTGGGGCTCACCATCCTCGGCGTGATGGCGGCCGGCTGGCTGGTCGGCTGGTTCCGGCCGATGTCGCTCAATGGGGCATTCCTGCTCGGGGCGACGCTGGCGATGTCGTCGACGGCGATCCTGATGAAGCTGCTCGCCGACCGCCTCGAACTCGAAACGGAGCACGGTCGGCGGATGGTCGGCGTGCTGCTGTTCCAGGACCTGGCCGTGGTGCCGCTGCTGGTCGTCATCCCCGCCCTGTCGGCGCATGCCGAGGATCTCGTCGAGTCGCTCGGCTGGGCGATGGTCAAGGCGGTGCTGCTGCTGACGCTGCTCTTCGTCGGCGGCCGCTGGGTGGTGCGCCGGTGGCTGCATCTGGTGGCCAGGCGGCGGGCGCACGAGCTGTTCGTGCTCAACGTGCTGCTCATCGCGCTCGGCCTGGCCTGGCTCACCGAGCATGCCGGCCTGTCGCTGGCGCTGGGCAGCTTCGTCGCCGGCATGCTGATCTCCGAGACCGAGTACCGGCACCAGGTCGAGGAGGACATCAAGCCGTTCCGCGACGTGCTGCTCGGGCTGTTCTTCATCACCATCGGCATGCTGCTCGACGTCGGCGTCGTGGTCGAGCACCTGGGCTGGGTGCTGCTGGCGCTGCTCGGGCCGACCGCGTTCAAGTGCCTGCTGATCGTCGGCCTGGCGCGGCGCCTCGGCGCGGCCGCCGGCACCGCGATCCGAACCGGCCTCGGGCTGGCCACGGCGGGCGAGTTCGGCTTCGTCCTGCTGGCGCAGGGCGCCCCGCTGCTCGAGCCGACGCTGCGCCAGGTCGTGCTGGCGGCGATGCTGCTGTCCATGCTGGCGGCGCCGTTCCTGGTCCAGTACAGCGATCGCATTGCGATGCGCTTCGTGGCCTCCGAGTGGATGCAGCGCGCGCTCGAGCTGCACAGCATCGCCGCTCGCTCGATGTCGGTGGAGAAGCACGTGATCATCGCCGGCTACGGCCGCAGCGGGCAGCACCTGGCGCGCATGCTCACCGACGAGGGCATCGCCTATGTCGCCCTCGACCTGGACCCCGACCGCGTGCGCGAGGCCGCCGCCGCCGGCGACTCGGTCGTCTACGGCGACGCGGCGCGGCGCGAGACGCTCATTGCCGCCGGACTCGCCCGCGCTTCAGCATTGGTGGTCAGCTACAACGATGCGCACTCGGCGCTGAAGGTGCTGCACTTCGCGCATGAACTGAGCCCGACCCTGCCGGTCATCGTGCGCACCCAGGACGACGCCGATCTCGACCGGCTGCTGAGGGCGGGCGCAACCGAGGTGGTGCCGGAAGTGTTCGAGGGCAGCCTGATGCTCGGCTCGCATGCGCTGGTGCTGCTCGGCGTGCCGCTGTCGCGCGTGGTGCGACGCGTGCAGAAGGCGCGCGACTCGCGCTACCGCTTCCTGCGCGGTTACTTCCACGGCGCCGACGACCGTGTCGAATTCGACGACGACGCGCATGCGCGGCTGCACTCGGTGGCGATCGAGAAGGGCGTGGCGGCAGTCGGACGCTCGCTCGGCGAGCTCAATCTTGCCGAGCTTGGCACCGAGGTCACCGCGGTGCGCCGGCGCGGCATCCGCGGCGCCGATCCGGCCGCGGATCTTGTGCTGCAGGCGGGCGACGTGCTGGTTCTGCGCGGTCCGCAGGAGGCGCTCGAACTGGCCGAAATGCGGTTGAGCGAGAAGTGAACTGCTGCCGCCGCAACCTGCTGCGCGCGGTGCCGCTGCTGGGCATCAGCCGCCTGGCGCCGGCGACGGCTGTCGACGATTCGGCGTGGCGAGTGCTGGCCGCCGGCGGCTGCGCCGTGCTGCTGCGTCATGCGCAGACCGTCGCGGGCATCGGCGATCCGCCCGGTTTCCGCCTCGACGAGTGCTCGACCCAGCGCAATATTTCCGAGGCCGGCCGCGCGGAGGCCAGGCGGTTTGGTGGCGAGTTCTCCCGCCGCGGCATCGGCGTCGACGAAGTGCTGTCGAGCCGCTGGTGCCGCTGCCTGGAGACCGCGCGGCTTGCCTTTCCGCAGCACGAGGTGCGTGTGTTCGAAGCGCTCAACTCGTTCTTCGCCGATGGCAGCACGCGCCAGGCGCAGACCGATGCGCTGCGCGACTATCTCGCTCGACAGAGCGCGCCGCGGCGGATCGTGCTGGTTACGCACCAGGTCAACATCGCTGCGCTGACCGGGCAGTCGGTCGGCATGGGTGAGGCGCTGCTGGTCCGCATGGGCGCCGCCAATGCCGGCGAGGTGCTGAGCCGCCTGCGCAGTGCCTGAGCGCAGAGCCGCAATCCCTTTCAGGCGGCGCGGCGCTCGGCAGCGCGCGCCAGCACTGAGGCGAGGTGGCGACCGGTGTGGCTGGCCGTGTCCGCGGCGATCGTCTCCGGCGTTCCGGCAGCAACGATGCGCCCGCCGTCGTCGCCGCCTTCCGGGCCGAGGTCGATCACCCAGTCGGCAGTCTTGATTACGTCCAGGTTGTGCTCGATCACGACCACCGTGTTGCCGGCATTGCGCAACTGATGCAGCACCGACAGCAGCAGCGCGACGTCTTGGAAATGCAGTCCCGTGGTGGGCTCGTCGAGCACGTACAGCGTGCGGCCGGTGTCGCGCTTGGACAGTTCCAGCGACAGCTTGACCCGCTGCGCCTCGCCGCCGGACAGGGTGATCGCGCTCTGGCCGAGGCGCAGGTAGCCGAGGCCGACATCGGCGAGCGTGGCCAGCTTGCGCGCCAGCACCGGCACGGCCGAGAAGAACTGCGCCGCGTCCTCGACGGTCAGGTCGAGCACCTCGGCGATGTTCCTGCCCTTGTACAGGACCTCCAGCGTCTCGCGGTTGTAGCGGCGGCCGTGGCAGGTGTCGCAGGGCACGTAGACGTCCGGCAGGAAGTGCATCTCGACCTTGATCAGCCCGTCGCCCTGGCAGGCCTCGCAGCGGCCGCCCTTGACGTTGAAGGAGAAGCGCCCGGCCTCGTAGCCCCGCTCGCGGGCGATCGGCGTTTCGGCGAACAGTTCGCGAATCGGCGTGAACAGCCCCGTGTAGGTGGCAGGGTTGCTGCGCGGCGTGCGGCCGATCGGGCTCTGGTCGACGCAGATAATCTTGTCGAAGTGCTCGAGGCCTTCGATCGTTGCATACGGTGCCGGCTCGGCGGCCGCCCCGTGCACGCTGCGCGCCACCGCAGTGGCCAAGGTGTCGTTGATCAGCGTCGACTTGCCCGAGCCGGAAACGCCGGTCACGCAGACGAACAGGCCGACGGGAAGCTCGAGGTCGACTGCCTTCAGGTTGTTGCCGCGTGCGCCCTTCAGGCGCAGCCAGTCCAGACCCGGCGGCACGCGCGCCGCCGGAACCTCGATGCGGCGCCGGCCCGACAGGTACGCACCGGTGAGCGACGCAGTCGCCTGCTCGATCTGCGCCGGCGCGCCGGCGGCGACCACCTCTCCGCCGTGTGCGCCGGCGCCCGGTCCCATATCGACGACGTGGTCGGCGGCGCGGATCGCCTCCTCGTCGTGCTCGACCACCAGCACCGTGTTGCCGAGATCGCGCAGCCGCTTGAGCGTGGCAATCAGGCGCGCGTTGTCGCGCTGGTGCAGGCCGATCGAAGGCTCGTCGAGCACGTACATCACGCCGGTCAGCCCCGAGCCGATCTGCGAGGCCAGTCGGATGCGCTGCGCCTCGCCGCCGGACAAGGAGTCGGCGGCGCGGTCCAGCGTCAGGTAGGACAGGCCGACATCGCTGAGGAAGCGCAGCCGGGCGGCGATCTCGCGCACGATGCGCGTCGCCACCTCGCCGCGCGCGCCCGGCAGCCGCAGCGATTCGAAGAAGGCCAGCGCGGCGGCGAGCGGCGCGTGTTCGATCTCGAAGATCGCGCGCTGCTGGCTGCCCTCGCCGACGAAGACGAAGCGCGCCTCGCGCCGCAGCCGGGTGCCGTTGCAGGCCGGGCAGGGATGTGTGCTGCGCAGTCGTCCGAGCGCCTCGCGCACCGCCGGCGAGTCGGTCTCGCGCCAGCGCCGCTCCAGGTTGGGCAGTACGCCTTCGAAAACATGTCGGCGCGTGACCTTGCGTCCGCGCTCGCTTGCGTAGGTGAAGGCGATCGCCTCGTCGCCGGTGCCGTTCAGCACCTGCTGCTGGAACGCGGCCGGCAATTCGCCGAACGGCTGCTCGATGTCGACCCCCGCATGGCGCGCCAGCGAGGTCAGCAGCTGGAAGTAATAGGTATTGCGGCGGTCCCAGCCGGGGATCGCGCCGGTGGCCAGCGACAGCTCCGGATGCTCGACGACACGCGCCTCATCGAAGTAGTCGACGCGGCCGAGGCCATCGCAGCTCGGGCAGGCGCCGCTCGGGCTGTTGAACGAGAACAGGCGCGGCTCGAGATCGGGCGCCGAGTACGAGCACACCGGGCATGCAAAGCGGCTCGAGAACAGCTGCTCGGTGCCGTTGTCGGTATCGAGCAGCAGCGCGCGGCCGTCGGCGATGCGCAGCGCGGTCTCGAACGATTCGGCGAAGCGCTGGCGGGCCTCGGGCCGCACCTTCAGCCGGTCGACCACCACGTCGATCGAGTGCTTCTCGGTGCGCGGCAGCTTCGGCAGATCGTGCATCTCGACGATCGCGCCGTCGACGCGCAGCCGCACGAAGCCCTGCGCCTGCAGGTCGGCGAACAGTTCGGCGAATTCGCCCTTGCGCTCGCGTACCACCGGCGCCAGCACGATCACGCGCGCATCCAGCGGCAGGGCGAGCGCAGCATCGACCATCTGCGCCACGCTCTGCGCGGCGAGCGGCTGCTGCAGGTGGTCGGGGCAGTGCGGGGCGCCGGCGCGGGCGAACAGCAGGCGCAGGTAATCGTGGATCTCGGTGACCGTGCCGACCGTCGAGCGGGGGTTGTGCAGACCCGCCTTCTGCTCGATCGCGATGGCAGGGCTGAGGCCCTCGATCAGGTCGACGTCGGGCTTCTCCATCAGCTGCAGGAACTGCCGCGCGTAAGCGGACAGCGACTCGACATAGCGGCGCTGCCCTTCCGCGTAGAGCGTGTCGAAAGCGAGCGAGCTCTTGCCAGATCCGGAAAGCCCGGTGATGACGACCAGCCTGCCGCGCGGCAGGTCCAGATCGATGTTCTTCAGATTGTGCGTGCGGGCGCCGCGGATACGCAGGCAGTCCATCTTGCGGGCGAGGGGAAGAAGGGCAACTTGTTACTATAGCCACGCGGTGATGGCGCACGCCAATGCGCTGGTGCGCATCGGCCGCGGGCGGCCCGAGCCGCCTGCCGTCTCCCGACCCTCCCGATGAAAGACCCCAAGCGAATGTCTGCGGCCGAGATCCGCGCCAGCGTTGCACTGGCGTCGATCTTCGCGCTGCGCATGCTCGGCCTGTTCCTGATCCTGCCGGTGTTTGCCGTCCACGCCCGCGGCATGCCGGGCGGGGACAACGCGGTGCTGGTCGGCATTGCCCTGGGAATCTACGGGCTGACGCAGGCAGTGCTGCAGATCCCGATGGGGGTGGCAAGCGACCGCTACGGCCGCAAGCAGGTGATTGTTGCCGGGCTGGCGGTGTTTGCCCTCGGCAGCTTCGTTGCCGCCGCAGCCACAACCATGGCGTGGGTGATCGTCGGCCGCGCCCTGCAGGGCACCGGCGCGATTTCGGCCGCGGTGACGGCCTTCATCGCCGACAGCACGCGCGACGAGCACCGCACCAAGGCGATGGCGCTGGTTGGCGGGTCGATCGGGCTGACGTTTGCGGTCTCGCTGGTCGCCGCCCCGGTGCTCTATGCGGCGATCGGGATGGGCGGCCTGTTCGCGATGACCGGGCTGCTGGCGCTGGCCGGCATCGCCGTGGTGCTGTGGATCGTGCCGCCGGCGCCGGCCAAGATCGAGCACGAAGACGTCTCGCACTGGCGCGAGGTCGTGTTCGACCGCCAGTTGCTGCGGCTGAATGCGGGCATCTTCACGCTGCACGCGGTGCAGATGGCGATGTTCGTCGTCGTGCCGGTGCTGCTGGTCGAGCTCGGGCTGCCGCTGCCGCAGCACTGGAAGATCTACCTGCCCGCCGTGCTGGGGTCCTTTGCGCTGATGATGCCGCCGATCATGATGGCCGAGCGGCGCGGCCGCGTTCGCCTGCTGCTGCTGGCCGCCGGCGTACTGATGGTGGTGGTGCAGCTGGGCCTGCGCTGGCTGGCTCCTTCGGTGGCCATGCTCGCCTTCTGGCTGCTGCTTTTCTTCATCACCTTCAACATCCTTGAAGCGACGTTCCCCTCGCTGACGTCGCGGCTGGCGCCGGCGTCAGCGCGCGGCCTGGCGCTGGGGGTCTACAACACGACACAGGCGGTCGGCCTCGCTGTCGGCGCTGCGGTCGGCGGCTGGCTGGCCGAGCACTTCGGCAGCGGCAGCGTCTTCCTCTTTGCCGCCCTGGCGATGGCCGCGTGGGTTGCGCTGGCGCTGGGGATGCGCGAAGTGCCCGCGCGCGCGCGTCGGAGCGGCGTCGCGGTGGCGGACTCTGCCAACTGACGCGCCCGCGAGCTCGTGTCAAGGGCGAATTCCTGATGCGGCCTTGCGAATCCCCCGCTCGGTAGCGGGCCGGCTCGCTCGGTATCATCAATGCGCGCAAGAGCGACAGATCGGCGAGCGGTCGCTGCCCTGCGAATGGGAGGAGAAAAATGGCTTCAGTGAACAAGGTGATCCTGATCGGCAATCTCGGCCGCGACCCCGAGACCCGATACAGCCCCGATGGCGCCGCCATCACCAACGTGACGATCGCCACCAGCGACCGCTGGAAGGACAAGGCGAGCGGCGAGATGAAGGAGGCCACCGAGTGGCACCGGGTGGTGTTCTTCGGCCGCCTGGCCGAGATCGCCGGCGAGTACCTGAAGAAGGGGCGGCCGGTATACGTCGAAGGCAAGCTGCGCACGCGCAAGTGGACCGACAAGGACGGCAACGAGCGCTACACGACCGAAATCGTGGCCGACAACATGCAGATGCTCGGCTCGCGCGAAGCCGCGGGCGGCGGCGACTTCGATGAACCCGGCGCGGGGGCGCCATCGCGTGCCCCGGCGGGTCGCGAAGGCGGTGGCCGTGCGCCGTCGAAGCCCGCGCCGAACATCGCCGACATGGACGACGACATTCCGTTCTAGGGAGCCGGCGGCCTGGGCAGACCTGCCGGCCGCCCGACGCCTTCCGGAGCAGTTCCGGGCATTCCATCGTCAGGACCGCCAGCAGGAACCGGCCGCGCCCGGGCTGCGGCCGGGGATTGGCGGCGCCTGCGCTAACGGGGTCGTACCTTTCGTCCGGGACCCCGCATTCTGGGTATGGCTGGGGTATTCTGCCGGTCACGCCCAATCCGGGCATGCTGCCCGCCGCCCCGTTTCGTGGACGCTTCCGACTTGCCGCCTTCCGGCGTGTACGTGTCGCTGCCCCCGGTCAGCCTGTTCGATGCGCTGCCGGATGCGCTGCTGCGCTTTGACGCGGCGGCGCGGGTCGTCTACGTCAACCCCGCCTTCGAAAGGGCGATGCTGGTCGCCCGCCGCAGCCTGCTCGGCCACCGATTCGGCGAAGTCGACGTGCTTGCACCCTACGCCGCGCTGTGGGAGCAGCAACTGCAGGAGCTGCTGCAGACCGAAGAGGAACGCTGGTTCAAGTTCAGCTTCGACCATCCGCTCGGCCGCCGCCATTTCGACGTCCGCCTGCTGCTCGAGCGCGACGAGCTTGCGCCACACGTCACCGCGCTGCTGCGTGACGTCACCTACACGCGAGGCGTGGTGCGCGCCTCGCGCGGCGCCGACGCGCTGGCCGAAGCGATGCTCGCCGCCGACAACGTCGGCATCGCGCTGCTCGACCGCGAACTGCGGCTGAAGCACTTCAACGAGTTCCTCGAGGAACTGACCGGGATCGAGGCCGAGCGGGCATACGCTCGCCGCCTCGACGAGGTCTTCGACCTGTCCGGGCTGCCCGAGATGACGGCCTCGCTCGAGCGAATGCGAAGCGGCGCGGCGCGCGGCACCGAGCAGCGCGAGTACGTGCTGCCGGCCGGCGAACGGCCGTGGGTGCGCGAGCAGCGCACGCCGATCTTCGATGCGCGCGGCGGCTTCGACGGCGTGTTCATCGTCCTCGAGCGTCTCGATCCGGCGCGCCAGGCCGAGACATCGCTGTCGGCGCTGCGCGGGGCGCTGGAGCAGGCCGGCGAACTGGTTCTCGAGGTCGGCACCGACGGCATCCTGATCGACGCCAACGAGACGGCGTTGCGGGCGCTGGGGCTCACCCGCGCCGACCTCGGCAGGACGTCGCTGTCGCAGATCGATGGCGAGCTGGCCGCCGGGGACTTCGCCGGGATGGTCGAGCGGCTGCGCCTGAACGGCGCCGAGCGACGCGAGACCAGCTATGCGAGCCGCCTGCGGCCGGGCGCGAGGCTGCCGGTCGAGGTGATCGCGCAGCGCGCCGGGCAGGGCCAGCGCGAGTCGATCCTGCTGCTTGCGCGCGACATCGGCGAGCGCAAGCGTGCGGAACTGGCGCTGCTCGAGAGCGCCGAGCGGTTCCGCTCGCTGTTCGACGAGAGCCCGGTGGCTCTGCTGCTGCTCGACGAGAACCTGCGCGTGCTGCAGGCCAACCGCGCGGCGAGCCGCCTGCTCGATCGCGCGCTCATCGACCTGGTCGGCACCGAGGCGCCGGCCTTGCTCCATGCCACCGATGCCACGGCGGCGGCCAGGCTGCGCCGCGATCTGCTGGCCGAAGCGCTGCATGAGGACGACGCGGACGTGCGCCTCGTGCAGGCGGACGGCCGCGTGGTGTGGGCGCGGCTGGTCGTGCGTGGCTGGCGTGCCGAGCGCAGCCGGCGCATCCTGCTCGTGCTCGAGGACCATACCGAGCGCAAGCTGGCGGCGCTGCAGCTCGAAGCCGCCGTCGCGCAGCAGCGCACCCTGCTCGAAACGATGGCAGCCGCCGTTGCGCAGGTACGTGACGGCCGGGTGGTGCACGCCAACGGCGAGTTCGCCCGTCTGTTTGGCCATGCCCAGCAGACGCTGGCCGGCATGCCCTTGGCCCGGCTCACCGAGGGAGCGGAGCGCGGCGAGAAGGCCGGGCCGTTGCCGGAGGTTTCCGCGGCCTCGACCAACAGCGTCGAGACGATGCTCGTGACCGCCTCCGGGCAGCCGGTCTGGTGCCTGGTGCAGGCGCGTGCCGTGCAGGCGGGCGCGACCGGGGCGACGGAGGCGATCTACACGTTCCAGGATGTCACCGCCCAGCGCGAGGGCCGCGAGGCGCTCGCCCGCTCGCTGCTCGAACTGAACCTGGTGTTCGATTCGACCGAGGTGGCGTTGCTGCACCTCGCCGAGGGCCGGATCGTCCGCTGCAATTCGCAGGCCGTGACGATGTTCGGCGGCGACGACGGACCGATCGGCCGTGCCTTCGCCGCGCTGCTGGAACCATCCGCCGGGGAGCCGGCGCCGGCCTGGCTCGAGTCCGGCGCCCTCGCAAGTGCGGCGCCGGCCGAGGTGCGGATGCGCGGCGCCGACGGCGTGCCTTTCTGGGCGCTGGTGTCGATGCGCGCGGTCGATGCGCAGCGTCCGGGCACTGGCCAGATCGTCACCGTGCTGAACATCGATGCGCGCAAGCGGTCGGAGCAGGAAGTCCAGCAGATGCGCAACTATCTCGATCTGGTGGTCGAGAGCCTGCCGGTGATGATCGCCGTGCGCGATGCGCGCGATGGCCGCTTCATCAGCATCAACCGCGCCGGCGAAGCTCTGCTGGGCCGGCAGCGCGAGGCAGTGATCGGCCGCACCTGGCACGAACTTTATCCGCAGCATCTGGCCGACGAACTGGCGCGGCTCGATGCGCGGGCGCTCGAGTCCGGGCAGATGATCGAGCAACTGCGCGCGGTGGGCCAGACGGTCGACGGTCGCCCGCTGACTGTGCACCGACGCGTGCTGCCGGTATTCGAGGCCGGCGGCGGGGCCGGAGCAGACGGGCCGCGTTACCTGATGTCGATCGTCGACGACCTGTCGGACACGGTGCGCACCGAAGCGGCGCTGCAGGACACCGAGGCACGCTTCCGCGAACTTGCCGAGCACATCGACGCCTTCGTCTTCATCGCCGACAGCACGCTCGCCACGCTCATCTACGCCAGCCCGCGCTGCGAGGCGCTGCTCGGCATTCCGGCCGCGCAGCTGCAGGCCGACCCGCGGCTGGCGCTCGAGTGCGTGCAGGCGCAGGAACGGCCCACCCTGGCGCGTCGCCTGCCGCTCGTGCTGGCGCGACTGGCGCGGCTGCGCCGCACCGAGATGACGGTGCGGATCGATCACCCGACCCGCGGGCCGCGCAGCATCACCGTGCGCTTCACGCCCGTGCGTACGCCGGACGGCGGCCTGCGCGTCTTCGGCATGGCCGAGGACGCCACCGAACGCGAAGCGGTGCAGGACCAGCGCCTGGCCTCGGCGCTGAGAACGCACGAACTGGTCGTCCACGACGTGCGGCAGCGGCTGAAGAAGAACCTGCGCGGTGTCGCCGGCCTGATGCAGCAGCAGGCGTTCGCGCGGCCGGAGCTTGCCGAGCCGCTGATCGACGCCGCGGCCCAGATCCAGGCAATCGCGCTCGTGCACGGCATCCAGCCAACCGACGGCGGCGTGCCGCTGACCACGCTCGTGCAGGGCGTCTTCTCGGAACTTGCCGCCACCCACAACGCGATCGTCCAGGTCGAGCCGCCGGTCCCGGCGCTGGCGGGTTGGCGGGTGGCTGACAGGGAAGCAGTGCCGATCGCGCTGGTGATCAACGAGCTTGGCAGCAATGCGATCAAGCATCGCAGCAAGGGCGATCTGCGCGTGGTTGCCCGGCTTGCCGCGCGCGGCGATCGGATCGAGCTGCGCATCGAGCAGCCGGGGCGGCTGAAGGAAGACTTCGACCTGGCGCGCGTCGGCGCCGGTGTGACCGGGCTGGCGCTGGCCAAGTCGCTGCTACCGCACCGCGGCGCGCGCCTGCGCGTCGATCAGCTCGGTCCGCTGGTCATCACCCGGCTCGAGCTGTCGCCGCCGGCGATTCGCTTCACTGCGGTGGCGGAAGCCGAAGGGCAGGCGGGCGCGGCGCAGTCCCGGGTGGCCGGCCAGCCCTGACCGCAGGCGCAGCTGCGGCAGATCGGCGCGCCGCCTGCATCGGCGGCACAATGCGCTGGCATGAAGAACTCCAACATCAGCGAAGAGATCCGCCGGCGCGGGTTCCGTCGCTGGTATGAGAGGCAGCTGATCGAGAGCCATGCCTATCTGGTGACGGCCTTCCTGTCACTGATCCTGCTGCTGGCGGGCTTCGAGGCGATGGATGCGCTGCGCGGCTCGCCCGTGTACTACGTTGCCGTGGTCGGCGTCGCAGCGGGAGCGGGGACGCTGATGTGGGTGGCCTGGCAGCGCTTCATGGTGCTGCTCGCACGCGCCGAGCTGTTTGCCGAGTCGGCCGGCTGTCCGCGCTGCCAGGCGTGGGGCAAGTTCGACGTGCTCGCCGCCGAGCCGCTCAGCGCCGACGATCCGCCCGAGGCCGGCCGCCCGCACTGGGTGCGCGTGCGCTGCCGCAAGTGCGGCGAGCAGTGGCGGCTGGGGTGACCGGCGGCGTGTTCAGGTCGGCGGCGCGCCACGATCCGCCGAGCGGACCAGCCGCAGCACATCGTCGTGCAGCGGCCCGGCCGTGGCGATCAGCGTCAGTTCGGCCAGCGGATCTCCGCCCGACCAGCTGCTGACCCGGCCGCCAGCGCCCTCGACCACCGGGACGATGGCGGCGACGTCCCAATAGGCGAGCGAAGGATCGAGCATCACGTCGGCACCGCCGGTGGCCAGCGCGAAGTAGCCGAAGCAATCGCCCCAGGTCCGGTACAGGCGCGCCTGGCGAACCAGCGCAGCGATGCCTTCGCCGCCGCGCTGCTCGCCGGTTTCCCAGTGCGTGGTCGCGAGCACGGTGGCGTCCTCGATGCGAGCGCAGCGGCGAACGCGGGCAGCGCGCTCGCCTGCGTCGGCGGAATACAGGCGCGTCCCGTCGCGATGGCCGATCAGCGCCACGCCGGCCGCCGGGTGGGCGATGGCACCGAGGATTGGCGCAAAGCCGGCGCCATCGTCGCGTTCGAGGGCAATCAGCGTGCCGAAAAGGAAGCAGTGGGTGATGAAGGCGCGCGTGCCATCGATCGGATCGAGGATCCAGCGATAGCGGCGGCCCTCTTTCTCGCCGTATTCCTCGCCGACGATGCCGTGCTGCGGATAACGGCGCCCGATCTCGCGCCGCATCGCCGCCTCGGCACCGCGGTCGGCTGCAGTGACCGGTGTGGCGTCGGCCTTGGCGCTCACCGTCACGCCGCGCAGGAACAGCGGCTTGATCACGTCAAACGCCGTGCCGATCAGCACGTGCATGAACGGGATGAACTCGCGCCGCTCGGCGGGCGAGATCGGCGCGCTGTAGCGCCGCGCCGGCGACACGGGCGTGGAAACGAAAGGCTTCTTCATCGGACGATTATCGGGCAGCGGGCGGTCGGTGCGTGGCGTACAGTCGCGCCCGATGTTGGAAGTTGCCTTCACCTTGTTCGGCGCCGGGGTCACCTGGCTGGAGGTGATCGCCTTCGTGCTGGCGCTTGGCTGCGTCGTCCTCAACGTGCTGGAGATCCACTGGGCCTGGCCGTTGGCAATCGCCGCCAGCGTGCTGTACGCGTGGCTGTTCTTCACCAGCCGCCTGTATGGCGACGTGGCGGTGCAATCGTTCTTCGTCCTCTCTTCGCTGTGGGGCTGGTACCAGTGGCTGTTCGGCCGGCGGGCCGACGTGCAGGGCGCGGAGGCTCCCTTGCGCATTGCCCGGCTCGGCCGCCAGCGCGTCCTCGCCGTCGGGCTGTTGTGGCTGGCGGCCTGGCCGGTGCTTGGTTTGCTGCTGGCGCGCTTGACCGACACCGACGTGCCGTACTTCAACGCCTTTCCGACCATCGGCAGCTTCATCGGCCAGGTCCTGCTGGCGCTGAAGTTCGTCGAGACCTGGCCGGTCTGGCTGGTCGTTAACGCGGTGAGCGTGGTCCTTTACGCCAGCAAATCGCTGTGGCTGACGGCGCTGCTTTACGTGGTCTTCGGTGCCCTGGCAATCGCCGGCTGGCGGCGCTGGGGCAGGCTGGTGCAATGAGCAGCGTTCGACGGGTGGCGATCATCGGCGCCGAATGCGTCGGCAAGACCGAGCTTGCGCAGCGCCTTGCCGAAAGCCTGCCCGGGCTCTGGATTCCCGAGTACCTGCGCGAGTTCTGCGACCGCATCCAGCGCACCCCGCGGCCGGAGGAACAGGCGCAGATCCTCGCCGAGCAGCGCCTGCGCGAGGAGGAGGCGATTGCCCGCGCCGAGGAGCGTCAGCTCGAGTGGGTGCTGGCGGATTCGGCACCGCTCGTGACCGCTGCCTACAGCGAAATGCTGTTCGAGGACGTTTCGCTGCAGGAGCAGGCGCTCGTCCACCACGCCAGTTATCACGCGACGCTGCTGCTGGTTCCTGACCTGCCGTGGGTGGCTGACGGCATCCAGCGCGACGGACCCGCCGTGCGCGAGGCGTTTCATGCGCTGCTCATGCAGCGACTGCAGCATTCCGGACTTCCCTTCGCGCTGATCGGCGGTGTCGGCGGCGAGCGCCTGCAGGCCGCATCGAGGGCGCTTCGCGACCTATAATTCCGCCCGCACGCTAGGGGTCCCGAATAAATCCGCTGCGCTTTTGAGGCGCAGCGGTTCGAACCGGCCAAGTTGCCGGGGCGAACGGGTGAGAAAGACCCTTGGAACCTGACCAAGTTAATTCTTGCGCAGGGAAGCGTAAGCAGCGGTCTTTCCCGGCTTTCCTCCCGAGACCGTCGCCATCGCCCCCTGCCATCGTCAAGGCGCAGCACGCGATGGCAAACCGAAAGCTCCCCTTTGTCCGTACGTCGCTGGCGCTCGCCCTCGCAGCCTGCGGCACTGCCTTCGCACAGACCGGCCTGACGGCGCTGCCGCGAGTGGTCGTCGAGACGGCTGCACCGCCGGCAGAACTGCGCCGGCTCGGCATCGACTCGCTGAGCTCGGCGCCACTGTCGGAGACCCCGCTGTCGGTCGGCGTGATCGATGCCGAGCAGTTGCGCAGCCGCGGCGTGCAGAGCCTGTCGCAGGCGATCCGCGAGGAACCTTCGGCAGCCGATGCCTACAACACCATCGGCTACGTCGAGTCGCTGGTGGTGCGCGGTTTCCGGCTCGACAACCTGCTGAACTACCGGCGCGACGGCTTGCCGGTGTCGAACCACACGCCGGTGGCACTCGAGAACCTCGAGGCAATAGAGATCGTGAAGGGCGTGGCCGGCGTGCTCGGCGGCAGCGGCAGCCCCGGCGGGCTGGTCAACTATCGCCTGAAGCGGCCGACTGATGCGCCGTTGCGCATGCTGCTGACCGAGATCTCGGAGCGCGGCACCGTGCTGGCGCAGGGCGACTTCGGCGGCCGCTTTGGCAGCGGCGGCGCATTTGGCTACCGGGTCAACGTCGCGGCGTCCAAGCGGCGGCCGTATCCGGAAGACGCCGACGGGCGACGGGGTTTCGTCAGCGGCTACTTCGACTGGCGTGTGAATGAAGGGACGACGCTGGTCGTCGAATTCGATTACCAGGCGCTGCGGCAGGTGAGCGTGCCGGGCTACGGGCTGCTCGACACGAATGGCGACGGCGTTGCCGACACGCTGCCGCCGCCGATATCGCCGCGTCTGAACCTCAACTCGCAGCCGTGGTCGGCTCCGTTCGAAAGCAAGGCGGCCGCCGGCTCGCTGCGCTGGCTGCAGCAGATCAACCGCGACTGGCGCTTCGAACTGCAGGGCGGCGGGCAGAGCATCCGCACCGACGACCGCGTGGCATTTCCCGACGGCTGCAGCAGCGGTCCCGCCTATGTCTACCCCGGGCTTTGCGGCAACTACGACGTCGACATCTACGACTTCCGCAGCGAGGACGAGAAGCGCCGCAGCGGCACGCTTGACGCATTGCTCGCCGGCACGGCCGTCACCGGCGCGGTCACGCACGAACTGCGCTTCGGCGCCCGCCGCACGCGCTACACGGAGCGTTTCCCGCCGGGGCAGGCCTTCAACTACGTGGGCACGACCAATGTCTTTGCGCCGGTCGTGCTGCCTGAGGACCCGACGCCAAGCAGCCTGAACACGCAGTCCGACCTCACCAATACAGAACTGTCCGCCTTCGACGTGCTGCGCGCCGGGCCGGGGTCACTGTGGCTGGGCGCGCGCTGGGTGCGCCTGGACCGCGCGAGCGTGCGCAGCGACGGGACCGAGGCGGTCGGCTTCGACCAGGACTTCATCACCCCCTGGGTCGGCCTCGGCTGGCAGCCCTGGACCGGCGGCTTCGGCTATGTCTCCTGGGGCCGCGGAGTAGAGATCGAATCGGTGCCCAACCGGCCCGACCAGTTCGTCAACTACGGCGCCGCGCTGCCGGCGCTGGAAAGCGAGCAGGTCGAACTCGGCTTCAAGCAGGTCTGGGCTGACGGCCACGCGCTGACGCTGGCGCTGTTCTCGATCGACAAGCCGTACGGCGACGACGTGCCGCAGGCGGATGGTCGTGCGCTGCGTGTCGCGGGCGCCAAACAGTCGCGGCATCGCGGTCTGGAGGCCAGCGGCCGACTCATCGCCAATCGCTGGCTCAGGCTGGAAGGCCGCGCCTCCTGGATCGACGCCAAGACCACCCGGGCGATCGATCCAGCCGAGGTCGACAAGCGCACCACCAATGTCGCGCCGTTCGCGGCATCGCTGGGAGTGGCCTGGACGACACCGGCCGCTCCCGGCTTCGAGCTGAGGAACTTCGTCAACTACAGCGGCCGCAAGCCGGTCACGGCTGACAACTCGGTGGAGTTGCCGTCCTACTGGCAGTGGGACATCGCGGCGACATACCGCTGGCTGTGGTCGGGAACGCGCATGACGCTTGCCGCCGGAGTCGACAACGTCACTGACCGCGGTTTTTGGCGGGAGGCGCCGACTCAGTCCTGGGGCGGCATCTACTTGATGCCCGCCCAGCCGCGCACCGCCCGCCTGTCGATTGCCGCCAGCTGGTAGGCCGCAGGCCGGCGCCGAAGTCCGACTTCAGTGTGCCGGCGCACCATGCCGTGGCGTCGGGCTTTCGGCCCCGTTGCCGGTCGAGGCGGGCAGCACGCGCGTCTTCGACAGCACGCCAGCCGACTCGAGGATCGGATAGGCGACCGAACAGAACAGCGAATTGACGCGCTTGAAGTCGGACAACAGGTCCAGGTGCAGCGAGCTGGTCTCGATCGACTGCGGTGTGTTTCCCGACAGCCGCTGCAGGTGGTTGTCGGCGTAGCGCATCTCCAGTTCGCGGAAGTTGACCTTCTCGTCGATCAGCTGCTGCGCGCTCTTCAGGTCGCCGTTGAGGAACACCGCCACCGCCAGCTGCAGGTTGCCGAGCAGCCGCGCGTGCAGTTCCTCGATC